>OBEQ012132121.1_pt1 | contig 11420 bp, 6 predicted proteins | sample 1670901 | NCBI WGS metagenome assembly OBEQ01 (sample SAMEA104232315, study PRJEB22302) | groundwater metagenome | biome: forest; feature: aquifer; material: groundwater | place: USA | collected 2011-08-07 | depth 5.4 m | reverse complement strand
GATTCCTGCAGCTTCCCCGCTAAGACGCCGGCCGATCGCATATGCTAGCCACACGGACAGCGTACCAAGAATAATCGACATCATCCGCGCACCCAGGATCGAATCGCCAAAAAGCAAAATGCCGATGTGTTGCATCACCATGGCCAGTGGCGGAAAATCATGGAAAGAAAGCTTAGTCCATAGCGGCAAAATCGCCTGATCCTTATACCAGTCGATCGGCTGAGTCTGGAAATTCGTCCCCAAATAATCGATATAGCCGATCGCCCGGAATGCATCTGCAGCCTCGTCGCCAAGCATATCCTGATTGCCGGCACCGTATGCGCGGAGCAAAAAGGCAAGCAACAGGAAAAATCCAAGCAGCCAGACGCTGCGGCGCGAAGAGAGTAGGCGGTATTTAGACGATAAAGACATGCAATTCGCCGCCAAGCCGGGGCATTACGTCAGAAGGTGGAAATGACCGGTCCTTCTACGGGAAAAGCCATATCAGAAAGGTCGGCAATCCGGCTCAAATCGTTATAATCGAATGCTGATATGTCCGAGGCGCTTAACACGTCCAGCTTGATTTTCGGCTTGATAGTGGCGTTCGGCGTAATGATCGTCGCCGTTATATGATACGCAGCGCCGGAGACGAGCAAGCCATTATCCGGCTTATTCCGGTCATATGGGGTTTTGAACTCAAAATAACCGTTGACCGGGTCGGAGCCGGTAGTGATCAGGCGGTCATTCAGATCGAGGAGCCGGAGATCGGCAAGATTCGCATCCGGAAGGGTGCTTGAATTCCTGAACCGCAGCCGCGTAATGCCGATTTTCTCCTGCGCCGAAAACCTGAATTCAGTCAGTGTAACGCCGGCATAACGGCTTAATGTCATGGACGGGAAAAGTACCTCCATCTTCAAAGAGCTTTTAAAAGGATTCGGCAGCGCTGCAGCGGATGTTGATGCGTATGCATTCGAAGTCGTGGAAGTCGCCATTGCCGCAGGAGTTGTTGATGCAACGGGGGTGGCTTGAGAAGCCGCTAATTGGCTTTGCAGCGCCTGCACCTGAGCTATTAGCATCTCCAACTGCGAAGTAGGGACGTTTGATGAAGCTGTACCTTGCAACTGTACGATTAAAGCCCTTGTTTTAGCTCCGACGTATCCTGCTGCGGGCTCTATCATATGTGCGCGCTGCAGCTTTTTGACCGCTTCACGCGTGAGCGAAAAGAAGTTGCCAGTAACCGGGCCGGCATAAAATCCCCCGTCCTTGAGAAACTGCTGCAGGGATTCGACTTCGGGGCTGCCGCGCATACCGAAATAAAGGTCTTTGGAAATAGACGCTGATGAGGCAAGCGCCGGCAAGGCGCATAAGGCCGCGCTGATCACCGCAATGCTTCGAAAAAGGTTTTTCATGTCTTTCATTGTAACAAATAAACAACTCCGTTCATATCGCTGAACCAGGCAGAATTCCGGAACCCACCCCTTTCCAATCCTCTCCTTAAAAGGATGAACTGGCAGACTCTAGAGGGTTATCTTGTAGATGCTGAACATCGGCTGCGGATTCCGGGCCTGGTCATATCCGTATATCACCTTCTCCGGCTTCAAATCGAATTCCTGGCGTAAAAAGGTTTCCAGTTCATTGGCATCGCCTGTGGCAAATGCCGTGTTCAGGGATGTGTAAGGGCTCGCTTTAACAAAAAAGATTTCATACCCTTTGAACGTTTCAACGCCCTGCGACTGCAAAAACCTCTTGAAGTTCCCCGCAGTTATCACCGGAACGCCCTCAAAATAAAGCCGGCGGGCAAAGACCCACAAACGGGTGGAAATGGCGACGTTCTCGTCAAAAATAACCAGGAACGGCTTCGCGGCCGGAGGACGCCGGTTCCCGTACTCTTCCATAACCGCTTTCAGATGAGGGTTAGGCGACTCGAACGTCAACGGGGAACGTCTACCTTGAAAAAGCCGGTTAAGATACGCATCCAGCTGGACAATGCCGAAATTCGGAAACGTGAAAAAGGTCCCGTCGATGGCAAAAAATGCCTCATAGGCGACGAAAAGAGCAATGGCGCATTTCACAAGCATGTGCTGGCCGTACTTCTCCATCAGCCATTCCCGCAATGCGATCAAAAAAAGGAAGGCGGGCAAAAGATAGAGAGCAAGAAAGCGATAGCCGGAGCCAACCGCATACAGCACCAGCGTTACAGAGGCAAGCAGCGCCGCGGAAAAAACATAGAGCGGCTTTTTTTCCTTGCGCCAGTACTGCCAGCCGGCAACGATCCCCGCGCCTGTCGCAATCAGGAAAAAGGCGGAGTACATCAGGGAAAGATTGAAATAAATATCTGAAAACGGGTCGAGAAATTTCCCGAACGATGCCCGCCATTCCGGAGTCGCCTGCCGAAAAATGTAGGCAAACTGAAGATCGAAATGGCCCGTCGCCCTGTAAAGATACGCATTGTATATGAAAATCGGCACGCATAACAATCCAGCCAGGACCGCGCCGGCATATAATTGCGGCTGCCTGAAGATTTTCCTTTTGTACGCAACCGCATACACCGCATATGCAGGCACGACAAAGATTGCCGTATATTTGGCAAGCAATGCCAGACCCAAAGAAATCCCCGCATATTTCCACCACTTCGCATCCTCAAGAGCGCGAAGAAAGCAGTAAAAATTCAAGAAAACGAACAACAGCATCAGAGACTCAAGCAAGCTTGATCGCGAAATCCAGATATGGAGATAATTGACCGCAAGCAGGAGGGCGGCAAGCAGGCCGGCGGTTTTTTTCTTGAAAATAAATTCAAAAATGAGGTAAAAGACGGCAACGGAAGCGATGCCGGCAAGCGCTGAAGGCAGGCGGGCGGCAAAGATGGAATTTCCAAGGATGCTAAAAGAAAGGTGTTGGGCTAGAAAAAAAAGCGGCGGATGGTCATGGAAGGAAAGATGAGTCCACCAAGGCAACGGCGCATCCTTGAACCATTGCACAGGCGTCGTCTGGTCCGGATTCTCAATGAAGTCGATATAACCGACGGAACGGAATGCATACAATCCTTCGTCATGAAAGAACTCCGCCGATCCTAAACCCCACAACCTTACTACTGCAGCAACCCCTACAATCAACGCAAGACAATAACGCGGATCGAGAAAAAAGCCCTTTACTTTCCCAAGCATAATACCCCGTATTTTACCAGTTTTCCGGCGATTTCCGCAAAACTTCAGGCAGCGCCGGAAACGCAAAATCCCCCCGCCGGTTGGCGGGGGGATTTTTGCTTCCTCTTTAGAGTCTCAAGCTTCTAAAGATTATTTCGAGATTGATTCAGCGGTCATGTTCGTCGGCGGCAAGCCAACTATGTCATAACCGTTGCTGAAGTCGAGATCGGCGAAGTTATTGGTCGTGGTGGTGGAAATCGGAGACCAGATAAAGTCGTCGTTCGTGTCGCCGTCAGTAGTACCCGCAGTCTCCATCAAGTTAGCAGAGTTCACCGGATAAGCGGCATCACCCTCTAACTGGACCTGGAGCGAATCAGTGGTTCCGGACGGAGCCAAAGCGCCGATGGAAGCCACCAATTTGAACCACCTGCTCGAACCGGACGGAACAATAAGGGTGGTCGTACCGTTATTGCAGCCGGTTGTCGCCGGATAGATTTCGGCAATGACGCTGCCGGTTCCAAGGTTGCCGCCAGTGATAGCGCTCGAAGAGTTCGGAGCGATACCGCTATAGCAGCTGCCTGCGTTCACCAGACCGCCAGAGTTATTGGAACCCGAGAAGTTAGGATCGGCAGAGCTGAAACCGGAATCAGTGTACGCGTAGAGAGCGAACTTGGTCGTCGTCGCAGTGCTGTTTGCAGCAGTAGACGAAGACACGCTGAAGGTAAGCTTGTACAAGGCTACGTCGCCGTTATTCGCGGTTACCTTGAACTTGTACAAAGGCTTAGCATCGCCAGCAGTCAACACCCTTTCGCTAGTACTAAGCGCCACCGGCTCGAATTTCGGATAGGCCTTCATGATGCGAACGCCTTTAGACGCCGTGTCATTGTTAGCCGGGGTAACTGTCGAGCCGGAAGAAGCTCCGACGCCGTAGTTGCCGTTAATGCCTTCATTGTCGCCATCGTAATCAACCCGGACAAGATCTCCAGAGCGAGTCATCGGACCGGAAGCGGAAATACCCGCAATCGTTCCTTTGATAGTCAGCGTCTTGGATGAATCCTTGGTAACTACAAAGCTTGTAGATAGGGTCGAAGTTGCCCAATCACTACTAGAGAAGACAGCCTGACCTACTTGGGTAGTACCATCCCAAAGTGTTACTTTCTGATCCACCAAGTTAATTGGTGTGTTAGACGCAACACCGGTCAGCTGGAGAGCAACTTGTTTCACCTCGATGTTCTCATTGGTCGCGGCGTATTTCAAGCGAGCCAATTCAACTAGCGCGCCAGGTGAGGCAATCGGGAGGTACTCCTGAGTAGACGCTTCAAGCGTAACAGACAGGGCTCCGCTTGTTGCGGCTGTCATGATCTGACCAGGATTGTCATTCTCAGTCGGTGTGATGCTCTGGCCGGAAGTTACGCCAGTCGGAGTCGGGGACGAGCTTGAATCATAACCGAACAGATAGCTACCCGATGCAGCTGCTTTCAAATCGCACTTTAATGAGAGCTGCTTGGAGGTTCCTTTCGGAATCAACAAACCGGAGCCGTCAAAGGTAAATGCGGTAGAAGAAGCGGCGGCAGACGGATTAACCACGTTGGAAGAGTTGAGAACTAACGTACCATCATACAACTTGCAGTTGGTAACATCAGCCGCGCTTCCGGTTCGCGGGCTGTATTCAAGCGGAATCGACGTCAAACGGACATCTTCACCGGAGCCGGAAGTGTCCAAGATGTAGCGGGCAAACTCGAATTGAGTCTGGCCAGCAATGACAGTCTGGGCAATCGGCACGGAAGATACGCTGATCGTCAGTGCGCCAGCTTTCACAGTCATGGTGTTGCCAGTAACTGCGGAAGTCGGGGACGGGGTGATCGTGTTACCAGTCGTCTGGCCAGTCACGGATGTCCAGCCGGAAGACGGGGTCGAGGAAGCGGCAATAGTATCGTTGTTGTCGAAGTCAGTTGCAAGCTTCGCCTTGAGTACAAGGTTCGTAACGCCAACCGGGAAGGTAATAGTATCCGTAAAGGTAATAGTACCATCGGCAGTTGTCGCGCTCGGATCAACCGGACCAGCAAGTACTTTGCCGGTACCATCGACTAACGTGACATTATCTATGTCATCCATTCCTACAGCGCTGCCAGAGTTTTCAGTGGTATCAACGTTGAACACGATGTTACCGACGGAAACCGGCTCGCCCTTCACATCGACAATCCAGCCGCCGATCGGCTGATTTGCCAAGTTGATGGCGATGTTCTGCGCTGCAATTGCATTATCCTTGCTGACGGTGATCGTACCGGCGCTGATGTGCACCTCATACGCATCGTACCAAGGATTCGTGCTCTGATGGAAAGCGCCGTCATCAGTACCGGAGGTATCGGTGCCATTCGGAGGCAAAACGCCATAACTGAATGTTTCGCCGACAAGATAAAGATCGCTTCGCTTGTCGATATCGAAGTCAACTTTTCTTGCGGAACCGCCAACGACATCGCCTTTGATAGTGATTTCTTTAGAGAAACCCTTATCGATCAGGATGCCGTTGTTGAAAAGCGCAGTAAAGTATTTGCCGTCAGAGCTGATGACAGTATCGTATCCCGTACCGTCAACAAACGTCTGGACATTCTTAAGGTCGCTGTTCGCGGAAGCGGAACCGGTCTGGTTCCAGCGGATGGACTTCAAGATCACTTTTTCTGCAGAACCTGCAGTAACTTTCACGGACGAGAACGTGTAGTTCTTCGTGCCGACTTCTTTCGTCTGGCTGGAACCCGGATCAAGAGGACCGACGGCCACTGTTACGCTGCCGATGGTCAGAGTTTCGTTGATGGTGTGGGTCGCTCCAGTCAGCGGGAAGCTGCCAGTCACAGTTGCGGACGTATTTACGCCGACAACGGAGAGAGACATAGTCTGGCCGCCGCGAGAACCTGCAGCTGCACGGTTGCCCGCTACTATCAAGACTTTGGATTCTCCAGCCTTGAGAGTCATCGGCTCGCCGATGAGCGCCTGATGATTGGAATTCAAGGTCTTTTCAAGACCGATCTGAGAACCGTTTTCATTCAAGAGCATGACGCCGGAAAGCGCCGCATCATCTGAAAGGCCTGTCCTTTCAACAGTCACGGAATTTACAGTGACGTCGCTGCTGCCAGCGGATAACTTGATTCTCGTGAACGGAATGCGGGTCGCGTTCGCCGGAGCGATACTCGCAGACGGCTGCATGGCATCAAGCATGACGCTTACGCCAGAGCCGGCCGGAACAGTCGTTCCAGTGCCTGTGCCCGTTCCAGTGCCGGTACCTGTACCGGTAGAACCCATCGAAGACAATTTAGCCCGAGAAATCGGACCAAAAAATCCGGATGCTGGGGAGATTCCTTGTGCTGCTTGCCATTTCATGAGAGCGGCCTTGGTAGCCGGACCAAATGTCATGGTCTCGTTACCGGAAGAACCCGCTCCAGACGCTGCAACAACGTATCCGTTCGCATTCAAGAACTTCTGCAGATCTTTAACCGCAGCTCCTTTACTGCCGACAGTGAGGTTGCCGGAAGTTAAAAGGGACGCTGGGACTGAAGATGAGGAAGAGCTAGAACCGGTGGATAACTGGGATTGCAATGCGGTGATTTGTGATAACAAAGCAGCGATTTGTGACTGCAGCTCTTCTACAGTCGCACCATGAGCCACAGACGGTAAAACGCCTGCACCCAAAAGTGAAGCGGCAGTTGCTATGGAAAGCGTTACTGCCGAGAACTTTGTTATGAATTGTTTTGTTGTACCCATATAATTGACCTTTCTTCGCCATGCGCACGCCGTTATCGACGGGCATGCGGCATAGGAAGTGTTTCGTTTAATTTTTTATTCTGATTTCTGTGATTGAATTGCCATCTACTCTCGCGAAAAACGCGGGCCAAGGTGGCGGTGTCAAAATTATCCCTTTCTACCGAACCCTGTAGGGCCGACCCCGGTAAAAGAATAATCCCAGTAACAAATGAAAGAAAAGATATCAATGGCGGATTTCTCCGCCAAGCCAAAAAAGAAAAAACTCGCTATGAAGCGAGGAATCAATCATCAGTAATAAGCAGCAAATAGTCCCAAAGAGCATGGGAACGCACAAGCATGGGCGTTCAATACACTTCCCGGGACGTGGCAACTTTTACTTTTGATTCAGGCCTCACTCCGAATCACGTAACCTCTTTCAAAGAGATTGTTGTTGATTGTAGCGCATTCCAGGCGAATTCGCAATATTGCTTTCAATTCGCCTTGGGAAACACGCAGGCAATCGCTTTTGGCTACTAGTGATAACGAAATGCGAGAATACGCGTTACGCCTTGGCCGGACGGCTTCAGGATTTCAATCTATAAAAACTTCCCGGACCGCCGTTGCCGATTCTCTGAAGCAACCCCTGCTCGCAAAGCTTTTGCAGATCATAACGCATAGTCCGTTCGCTGACGTGAGGGAAAGCGGTTGTAATCTCCTTTAATTTACACTCTTTTGGTTCGGAATTGCCGCTTGCCGCATTAATATCCTTTATAAACTTTACTATTGCCGATTGCCTTATTGCCGCATTATCGTTGACTTGCTTTATAATGGCTTGCGCGGGCGGCTTCGGCTGGATATTTTCCGTGCGAGGCAGCGTGGCAATCTGCATATTTTTTACTTGGTTCGCAGGCGCTGCTCCATCCCCTCCCTGCATCCGCCCCATCGGGGCAGAAGGCTGCGGATCCTTATAGGCACGAATAGCCGGCATCGGAACCGGCGGCTGCGAAACCTTATGTGCATGCGCTGCAAGGGTTCCTGAAAAAACAGACTGGATATCTTCCTGCTCCTTGCCGGCATTGACGGTTTTTTTAAGCGCGGTACTTAGCGCATCCAGTTCCTTGACCAAAATAGTCGCATTTGAAGGCTCGATTTCATAAAGCGCATGCCCCATCCTGATAAGCGTCTCCAACATGGCGCTGTTTTTAAGGGCAAGCTTCCCCGCCGCTGCATCATGCGCATCAAGCACGGCATTAGTCGCATTTTCCAAAAGATCGAAAGAAACTCTTTCCAGCCTTGCTTTTAAATCCTGGCTTTTCACATACGCCGCTACCCGGATGGCGGCATAGGTGATTTCCCGGATTTTCTGCCTGATCAATTCCCTGTAGGATCCGTCGGATGCATTCGGCAACATATTTAAATAATGTAAGGTTCGCGAAAACAAAAGTCAACCGCAATCGGCAGGGGGAAAGGAAAAAGAAGGTTAAAAATGCCACGCCGTCGCGGCGAGGATGCATGCGCACAGAGCGCACAGCATAAGAACGGTTTGAACGGCAAATCTCTTATGCGCCTTGCCGCGAAAATGAGAGATGATCAGCTCTGCGCCGATGAATGCAATTGCCGTCATCATGCTTGCCGCATTAATAACGCCAAGCGGCAATAGCGCAACCGCCCATAAAAACTGGGCTGTTATGAACGCAAGGACAAAAGCGGCAATTAATTGCCGTTTTGGAAATGCGTCCCCTGCCGATTGCCGAATCCAGTCCTTGATTATGAAAAAACTGGCAATGGCCGCAAGCGCCTGCTTAGGCGCAAAGGAAGCGGACTTATCTGCCAGGAAAAACAAAAAGAAAATGGCATAGAGCATCAACACTGTCGCAAGGGCGCCCCATTCCTTTCTGCGGATCAATATCACTTCGCGAACGCCGATGAGCGTGTGGACAAGCAAAGAAAAAAGCGCGATCGCCGCCGCCAGGAAAAGGCGGCTGTCCAATATCCATACCGTACCCGCAGCAATGACGGCCAGCGTTGCGACGGATGCCGATCTGGAGCCGAGCCACAACCAGGCACTCACGGCAAAAAAGAATAAAAAAGAAACCGCCCCGAAATTCCCAAGTTTGAGAATCCCCAAGGCGGCTCCAAAAAGCCCGCTTTTAAGAAGTAATTGTAACCGCGGACCCGGAAAGGCTGATTTTAACGTTTGCAACATCTTTGATTTGCCCCTTGATGATCTTATCTGCCATTTTATCCAAAACCATCTTTTGGATCAAACGCTTGATCGGCCGGGCGCCGTATTCCGGATCAAAGCCGTTGGCTGCCAGATATTCCCGAAGCGATTCGTCGATATCCACCGTGAAACCGCGGCCGGCAAGGCGGCTTTTAATCTTCTCCAGGTGCAAATCCACAATCTTCTCAATGTCTTTTTTCGTCAGCGGATTGAAGACGATGATGTCGTCAATGCGGTTCAGGAACTCCGGCTTGAAGCGTTCCCGAAGCGATTCATTGATCCGTTCTTTGAAATTGCCGGTTTCTTTTGCCGCATCGTTACTTGCCGCAAAGCCAAGTCCGGACATTTGCCGGATTAAATGGCCGCCGACATTCGAAGTCATAATGATGATCGCGTTTTTGAAATTGACGGTCTTGCCCTTGCTATCAGTCAATCGGCCATTATCCAATACCTGGAGAAGGATATTGAAGACATCGGGGTGGGCTTTTTCAATTTCATCAAAAAGAATCAGGCTGTACGGGCGATGGCGGATGATTTCCGTCAGCTGGCCGCCCTCCTCGTGCCCTACGTAGCCAGGGGGTGAGCCGATCAGTTTCGAGACGGCATGCTTTTCCATGTATTCGGACATGTCGATGCGAACGAGCGCCTTGTCATCATTAAACATGAATTCGGCAAGGGCTTTGGCAAGCTCCGTTTTGCCGACGCCGGTCGGACCGAGAAACATGAAAGATCCGAGCGGCTTATGCTCGTCCGCAAGCCCGGCGCGGGCGCGGCGCAGCGCGCTTGCCACCGCGCCGACCGCATCCTCCTGGCCGACCACGCGCTGCGTCAGCACTTCCTCGATGCGGGTCAGTTTTTCGATTTCTGTTTCAAGCATCCGGGTGACCGGAATGCCAGTCCAGCGCGATACGACAGCAGCGATATCCTCCTCATCCACCCACTCCTTGATGAACTTGTCGCCTTTTTTCGGCACTCCTGTTTCGGCAAAATATTTCTTTTCAAATGCCTTGTATTCCTTTTCCGCGACTGGCAATTCTCCGTACATGATCTTCGCCACCTTTTCGAGGTCGCCTTCGCGCTCCGCCACATCCGCCTGGCGGCGAAGTTCGTCAATCTTTCTCCGGAGATTATGGAGGTTTTCAAATGTCATTTTTTCAGCATGCCATTTGGCAGACCGTTCATCGTTCTTTTCCTTGAGCTCATTCAGCTCCTTGGTAATTTCCTTCAGCCGCTTCTTGCTTGCCGCCGACGCCTCTTTGGCAATGGCGGACTTTTCAATTTCAAGCTTGGTAATTTCCCTGCGGACGCGGTCGATTTCCCGCGGGAGACTTTCGCTTTCCAAGCGGCGGGCGGCGGCGGCCTCATCAATAAGATCCACAGCCTTGTCCGGCAAGAACCGATCACTGATATAACGAGCAGAAAGATTGACCGCTGACACGATCGCTTCGTCGCTGATGCGGAGACCATGATGGATCTCATATTTCTCTTTCAGGCCGCGGAGAATAGTTACGCTGTCTTCGATGCCGGGCTCCTCCACCATAATCGGCTGAAAACGGCGTTCCAGCGCCGGATCTTTTTCAATGTGTTTTTGGTATTCGCGAATAGTAGTCGCGCCAATGGCATGAAGTTCACCGCGGGCAAGGGCGGGCTTCAAAAGATTTGAAGCGTCGATCGCACCTTCAGCAGCGCCAGCGCCGACGATCATGTGGATTTCATCGATGAAAAGAATGAGGCGGCCGGCAGAATTCTGAATCTCTTTCATAAAGGCTTTCAGACGGTCTTCGAATTCGCCGCGAAACTTCGTACCTGCGATGAGCGAGCCAAGATCAAGCATGATGATTTCCTTGTCCTTGAGCGGCTCCGGCACATCGCTCGCCACAATCCGCTGGGCAAGACCCTCGACGATGGCAGTCTTACCTACGCCTGGCTCGCCAATAAGGACTGGATTGTTCTTTGTGCGACGAGAAAGCACCTGTACCAGGCGGCGCAATTCTTCCTCCCGGCCGATGACTGGATCCAACTTCCCGTCACGGGCCTTATCAGTAAGATTGATGGCATACTTGTCGAGTACTTGGAATTTGCTTTCCGGCGTCTCGTCAGTAATGCGCATAGAACCGCGGAGCTGGGCAAGAATGCGGAGAGCCGCGTCACGCTTGAGGGAGAATTTCTCCAGTACCAACTGGGCGATGGCCGGGGTCTCCAGGATGCCAAGCAAGAGATGCTCGCAGGAAATGAACTCGTCATGCTGGGTTTGAGCGATTTTAGCAGCTTTATCGAGTACGTGCATGAGTTCCTGGGAAAGATATAACTGCCCGATGGCGGCGTTGGAAAAGATTTTC
>OBEQ012296836.1_pt1 | contig 11422 bp, 12 predicted proteins | sample 1670901 | NCBI WGS metagenome assembly OBEQ01 (sample SAMEA104232315, study PRJEB22302) | groundwater metagenome | biome: forest; feature: aquifer; material: groundwater | place: USA | collected 2011-08-07 | depth 5.4 m | reverse complement strand
GATGAAAGATTTAGACCGACTCCTCCGGATCGAGATTGGATTTCAACCAACTGTTTTAGCGCTTCCAAAATTCCCTGTCTTGAATCTTTTGGGGATGGAATTACAAAGCAGTTAAAGTATGTTACCTGAAATCCTGTTCCTGCTCCTGAGAGAATTCTTCCTCCGGGAACAAATTTGAAATCAGACATTACATCATAAAATCTTTTCTCCCATTTTCTTCGAAGAGCGGGCTTTTCCTGTCTGGAAATTCCCGAGGCTACTCTTTTCCACATTTCCTGCGGAGTTTTCTCAATGGCATTACCTTCTTTATCTTTTAAAGCGTACCGATCAAGGAAAACTTTTTGTCTTACTCCATCAAGCTTCATAAATTAATTAAATAATTGGCGGTGATCTCCCGCTCAATAAATATACACCAATAGGAACAAATTTTAAAAAATATTCACTATATGAAGGCTTGTCTAGTAACGTTTTACCTATTACATAAAAAAACCAAGAAAGAGCTGAGGTAGCTGTTATCTGCGTTTTATCTTTTACTTCAGTAGCATTAGATGCTCCAGTTGTTTTATATAAGGTTTTTATTTTAGAATTACCCTGGATAATATGATTACTATTGTTCGTTCCGACAGAGCTGCTTTTGACCTCTATTTTGTTTATATTAACTAATGTAAATGTTATGTTCATGTTTAATTTACTGTTCTAGCTTTTTCTTCTCTTTTTGCAACATGGTCTACTTTTAAAGTCGTTGATCCTACAGACTCTGATCCATTATATAATTCAAACTCGTACTCCCCTGTTTTTTCAAAACCAAGATTAATCAATTCAACAATTAAATTGTTTTTGCCGTTAACTGCGGTTGTGGTGTCTAAAGTTAAACTGTTAATAGGACTTTTAGCACCAACGTTATTTTTAACTTTTAGGTCAAGTTTATAATTAGTGTTAGGAGTTCCACTAATCGTTGCGACTAAAAAGGCCCGAGCTACACCTCCCGGAAAATTCTGGACCCATACTTCATCAAAAACACCGTTTATGCTAAGCTTGCCTTCTCTAGAAACACTTGCGTAATCGCAAAGGACCATTAATTCTGTATGTAATTTTTGCATATTATTTAATCAGTCTTTGGACTTCTTTTTCAAAATCTTCTACATCAACAAATCTTTTGAAGACGGAAGAAAATCTGATATAAGCCACCTTATCCAATTTTTTAAGCTTATTTGAAACCAACTGTCCTATCTTTTTACTTTCAACTTCTACTGAATCAGCACTTCTCAACTCTCTTTCTATTTCTGAGACAATTTTTTCTATTCTATCAATTGAAACTGTAGTTTTCTCGCAGCTTCTTATTATTCCGTTTTTTAACTTATCTCTATTGAACTGCTCTCGTCTTCCGTCTTTTTTAATAACAATAAGATTTATGTTTTCAACTCGCTCGTATGTAGTAAATCTTTTCTCGCATTTAAGACATGCGCGTCGTCTTCTTATAGTCTCAAGATCTTCGCTATCTCTTGTCTCAACTACTTCTGTTTGGGTTGAACCGCAATAAGGACATTTCATATTTTTGTTAGTATCAAATTAAGCTTGTAAAAGTTCAGCACCGTGTACGCCTCAGATTACTCCGTGAGCCGTGTATGAATAATACCTGAAGGCGAACGGTAAAATCAGACGCACTAGATATAGTGCCAACATCGATCTTATGACACTAAATAAGGTCAGTCAAGTATCAATAACCGTATCAAAATGTAGCAACATATTTCATAGCCTCAGTTTTTGCACAAAGGGGATTTGTCAGAATAAAAAGAGTAAAAAATAAGTACTTAAAATGAGGAGATCAAAAATTCTCTACGATAAAAAGTGTTCACTTTAGGGGTTTAACTTTATTTTTGATGCTGAAATTCATTTACAGAATTTTTTATTTGTTCCGCTCTTTTGAGGTCGTTTTCGAGGCCACTTTTTACAGGTTGAGGGAATTTTTCAATAAGATCTTTTATCACATCTTCATGCTTTAGTGTTGACAAATGCAGTCTTAAAAGTATGTCATCGACTGCCTCGTTTCCTTCTTTTGCTTTTTTTATTTTTGCCAAAGACATCTCTAAATAATTTTCTCCTTTTGAAATTGTCTCCTCCGCTATTTTAAAGTTTCCCCCTTTTGCAAGAAGAACTCCAGCAAATAAATGTTTGTCTGATTGAAGAAGATAGAAGTTTGCTTTTTTCAAAGGAGCGGTGATAAAGAAATCAATAATCTTATCCCGTGCAGCTTTTAAAGGGTAGAGTGGACTGCCCGGCAAAAGACCAGGATACGGAAGAATGTAAACTACTGGGGTGGGCGAAGGAATAGGAGGGGAGGTGGGACTTGGCGACATTGATTCATTATCAGCCAAAACTTGCGACGAGAGGGCCAAAGAGATGAAAAGCAAAACTATGAATTTTTTTATCATTTCTTAAGGTTCCCACACTTTATCACTCAAACAGCAAAACGTCAAGGTCCGATGGGCAAATCTAATTTTTGTATCCTAGATGGTCGAGGACATATTTGACACTTTGTTCGTGATTGTGTGAATAAGTATTAACGACCAAATCATAATATTCTGGATTCCAGTAAACCCAATCTGGATCTCCCCCTGCATAAAGTCTTCTGAATTTTTCCAGATCATGTTCTTCTCTTTCCAAAACTTCTTGTTTTGCTTTCTCGACAGTTATCTCTTCTCTATTTAACAGACGGTCAATTCTAATTGATGTTTGATCCACACCCTCCGAATCCTCACAAACTACAAGTATTTTAAAAACCCCTGCAATGCTCTGTGCGTTAAATGCAGCTAATTTCGTCTCTAAAATTAAATGCTCCGAATCTTGGAGCGTTTTTTTTAGTTGACTGTCAAAATCCTCATCTTCCTTGTCAGGACGCTTATCAGTATCTTTTGACTCAAGATTTAATTTTGATCGAACTTGTTCCCAAAAAATATCTCCTCCTTCAATGTGTTTCCAATCCAAAGTTTTGGATAATCCTTGCGCAAGTGTCGTAGCCCCAGAGGCAATTCGTCCAGAAATGGTGATATTGCGGATATTGGGAAGTTCTACGGGCTTGCCCTGAGCAATGTCGAAGGGTTCCTTCATTTACAAAGTATATACACAAACTATTCTAACTTCAAGATTAATCTTGCAATGCTTTCAGACCCGGGAGGTTTTCGCCTGAGAGAAATTCGAGCATTACGCCTCCAGTTTTATCCATATAAATTACTGTGTGAATCAATTGCAACAAAAATCACTAGATTTGCCTCTCTTTTAAATACAGCTCTAAGGTCACCGGTTACATTGATGCTTCTATACCCTAGATATTTTCCTTTCAAAGGATGATTATTAAGAACAAGACTATATGGATCGTCTTTGAAAAGTTTTAGTCTTATATTAAAGGCTGTCTTTATTTTAGCGTTTGCTTTCTTATATTGCTTCCTGAAGTTAGAACTAAACCCTATCTCCATTTATATATTTAGCTTTGGGATCATTAAGCCATGCAATTGCATCATCTACGTTATCAAAAGAAGCTGAAATTAAGCCCTTTTTTATATCATCCTCTGCTTTCCCCAAAATCCTTTCAAGCTCCGGAGTCATTTTGGGAACAGAGGAAAAATAAACTTCGCGAGTTCTTATAAAATTTCTTAAAGAGGCATTAATTACATCACTTAAATTCAAACCAAGCTCTGAGGCCAGTTTTTGCGCATTTTCTTTTACTTCACGGTCCGCCTTAATGTGGATTACGGTTCTCATAATAACCAGAGTATATACAATAGTTACAAGATTGTCAAGATAGCGCCTCGAGACCTGGGAGGGTTGCGCCTGAGAGGAATTCCAACATTGCGCCGCCTCCTGTGGAGGAAAAAGAGAATTTTTCAAGCAAACCTTGTCTATTCAAATAACCAACAGTGTCCCCTCCTCCTACAACGCTGTGGCAACCACTGGCGATAATCCCTTGCGCAATTTCCAGCGTTCCTTTTGCAAAAGGAACTTCTTCAACAACTCCCATTGGTCCATTCCAGACAACAGTTTTTGATCGCTCAATTATCTGAAGAAAGTTCTCTACAGAATGAGGGGTTATATCTTTCTGATTATCAAGTAAATCTGCTACAAACACTGCGGATTTTTGCCCTACAATTTTTTCGTGTTGTATCGCAATCAACTCGCGATCATGTTCTACCAACTCTCCCCCTACCAAAACATAGTCTGCAAAATGGTGCATCCGCTCAACCAAGGGAAGCTTTGTCTCAATTTTTGCTCCACCAATTATTACAGTCAAAGGCCTTGCTGGATTTTCCAAAACGGCGGATAATTCTTCAACTTCTTTTTGCAAACGCAATCCTGCGAAATGAGGAATCAAACTTGAGGCGCCAACAATTGAAGCATGCGCCCGATGCGACGATGCAAAGGCATCATTGACGTAAATGTCGGTAAGAGATGCTAATGATTTTGCAAATTGAGAATCATTGCCCTCTTCACCTTTATAGAATCTAAGATTTTCCAAGATAATTAATTTATCCCCGACTTCCCATCCGTCAAATTCTCCCAATTTAAAATTTAAAATTTGAAATTTAAAATTCTTAGCAAACCAGTTCGCCACACTTTTCAAACTTAAACTTCTATCCAAACCTTTCGGTCGACCAAGATGCCCAATAACAATCACCCTTGAAGCTTTGTTTAGCAGGAAATTAATCGTCTCCAGTGAAAATCTTAATCTTAGATCATCACTGATCACTGATTGCTGACCACTCACTGCTCGTATAAGAGGAATATCCAAATCCGCCCTAAGAAGAACTGTTTTGTTTGTTAAATCAGCCTCTTGTACTTTTGGCAAATTAATCATTTAGTCAGTAAATTCTTGGCAAAACATCTCTCCATAAATTCCTCCATTTATTACTCCTGTCCCCAGTTTTCCAAAATTAGGATTGAGAATGTTCGCCTTATGTCCTGGGCTGTTCATAAGTCCCTGCATTGCCAAAGTCACGTTGGGAGCAAGCGCTAAATTTTCTCCAGCATATGTAAAAGAGATGTCTGAGCTAGCCATTCTGTCAAATGGAGACAATCGCTCCAGCGTGTAATGAGAAAAGTATCCTCTGTTAAACATGTCAGTACAATGAGCCTCACCTACTTTTATAAGTTGGTTGTTTGCGGCAACTGGTTTTATTCCCCTTGAGACTCTTTCCTTATTAACCAAAACAAGCATATCCCTTTCTGCGCGATCATCAATCGAAATATTTGAAGTTTTAAAGTTAAGTTTTAGCGATTCCTCACTTTTTGGCTCAACTGTTAAAAATGTCAATGCGTCTGAAACCGCCTGCCCAAAGACCATATTAAGAGCCTTCTCAAGCCCCAAGGTGTTGGCAGTCAAACTATTTCCAAAACGGGATTGAGAAACTGAAGTTTTAAGAAAAGGAGACAGCGGAAGAGAAATTATCATTGTTAAAATGAAGGAAAGAAGTATTATTGCGGATAAAAAACCGGGAATAACACCTAAGATTTTGTTTAGGTTTTTAAAATAAGGCGGCTTTTTCTCAAAATTAGTGGTTGAATACAAAAATAAGAAAAACTGGCGAAAAATTATTGCCAAAATAATTTCAGAAATAAAAGCAGCTATGAAAAAACCCGCTGCGTTAGCAAATCCCCTAGGAACTGCTAGATGCTTAACCAAAACTTGAGAAAAGAAAGAATAGAAAGTAAGACCCAGGATAAAAGAACCGATAAAAGTTATAAAATCTAAAAATGCCCTTAAAAAGCCCAATCCATATCCTTCAATAACATAAATTAGAACGATTAATATTATCAGGAAATCTACCCAATTCAGACCTAAACTTGGAATGGACAGGAGAGTGAAAATGTGGTCCAGATTCGAGAAGGGAGACATGATTTTCTCTATTATAATAGATTGTAGGATTCTCTATCTAGTGGTATGATTTATTCTTAATGATAAGCCTTAACAAGCTCAAGACAAAAGCCTCAAAAATTAAAACAATTTCAAATCTTATAAATAGGAAAAATATCTTGGCAATACTCGTCACTTTTATAGTAATCAGTGTTTACCTTGTAATCCTAAAAGATCTCCCTTCTCCAACAAGACTTAACAGCTCAAAACTTGAGCAATCAACACAGATCTTAGACAGAAACGACAAGCTTTTATACACAATTTATTCTGACAAGAATAGGACTTTTGTTCCTTTATCAAAAATTCCAAAAAACCTGCAAAACGCAACAATTGCAATTGAGGATAAGGATTTCTACCATCATGGCGCAGTGGATTTTCGAGGAATTCTGCGATCTCTATTTTCAATTCTAATTCATCAACAAATCCAAGGAGGATCGACTCTTACCCAGCAGCTTGTCAAAAACACTCTTTTGACTCCTGAGCAAACTCTAAAAAGAAAAGTTAAAGAGATAATTTTGGCTTTTTCTACAGAGGCAATATATCCAAAACAAAAGATTTTAGAGATGTACTTAAATCAAATTCCATATGGAGGAACAGCTTATGGATCAGAGGCTGCCTCATTGACTTATTTTGGCAAGCATGTTGCGGATCTTTCTTTGGCCCAGGCTGCACTTCTGGCGGCTCTACCCGAGGCTCCAACTAACTATTCTCCTTTTGGTTCCCATCCCGAATTTGCAAAAAGAAGACAGGAGGAGGTTTTAGACAAAATGTATCAGCAAAGCTACATTTCTAATGCACAAAAAAACAGTGCAAAAAAAGAACCTCTAGTCTATGAAAATTTATCAGGAAAAATAAAAGCTCCTCATTTTGTCTTTTATATAAAGGACTTACTCATCAAAAAGTATGGAGAAAAGTTTGTTGAGGAAGGTGGCCTTAAAGTCAAAACAAGCCTTGATTTAGACATTCAGGAATATGCGCAGGCGTCAGTTTCTGCAGAAGTCCAAAGTATTCCCAAATATTATCACGTTACAAATGGTGCCTCCCTCGTCACAAATCCAGCGACTGGAGAAATTCTGGCTATGGTTGGATCCAGAAATTATTTTGATAAAGATATTGACGGGAATGTGAATGTGACTATCGCACTTCGTCAGCCCGGATCTTCAATAAAGCCATTAAACTACGCTTTGGGAATTGTCAAAGGCTACACTGCTACAACTTCTTTTATCGATCAGAAAATTTGCTTTAACGTCCCGGGCCAACCTTCTTATTGTCCTGTGAATTATGATGGCAAATTTCACGGCGTTTTATCCATGAGGGAGGCTTTGGGGAATTCGATAAACATTCCTGCGGTAAAAATGCTTAAGCTTAATGGGGTTACGGATTTTATTTCCTCTGCCTCTGCAATGGGAATCACAACTCTTACCGATCCCTCTCGTTACGGCTTGTCCCTAACCTTGGGGGGGGGGGAGGTAATGATGGTTGATATGGCTACTGCATTTGGTGTTTTTGCCAACGGAGGATACAGAGTGGATCTTCACCCAATTTTGGAAATTACAAATGCATCGGGCAAGACTGTAGAAAAATACACTCCTCCCCCATCTCCGATTTTTGGAAGAAAAGTTCTACCGGAGGGCGTTGCTTTTATAATTTCAAACATTTTAGCTGATAACAATGCAAGAACGCTGGAGTTTGGGCAATATTCGCAGCTTAAAATTGATGATAAACCAGTCTCTGTCAAAACAGGAACTACAAATGATTTCAAAGATAACTGGACTATTGGCTATACACCTTCAACTCTTGTTGCCGTTTGGGTTGGAAACAATGACAACAGCCCGATGAGCGGACTTGTTTCAGGAATCACGGGTGCTGCACCAATTTGGCACGATATTATGTCCCATCTTTTGGAAGATAGACCTGCCTCCTCTCCGATTCAACCATCCTCTGTTGTTGGAAAATATGTTTGCAACACAACCGGAGGAATACCCGCGCCGGATAATTCTTGCCAAACTAAATATGAGTATTTCTTAAAAGACAGCCTGCCTAAATCAAACATAAACAAAGAAAACGTCTGGACAGATAAGGATACTCATGATCTTCCGCCGCCTGGAAAAACAGACAATATTGAACTTAAGGAACAACAAATCATAACAGATCCAACTGGAGATAGATATTGCCTCACCTGCCCCCATCCAACCCCCGCACCCACACCTACTCCCTAGTATATAGTTTGTAGTGAGTAGTGACTAGAACCTACAAACTATTAACTACTCACTGGTTTTCCCTCTTTTAAACGCATTTTGGTTCTTGTATAATTTGGGCGAATGAGACTGCCGCTTTATGAAACCAGTTTACGATTTGCTTGTCATAGCAATAAAGTTTCTAATCACTGTAGGCGATTTGGTTTTGCTAATTTTCTCCAAAATCTTTCATTTTATCACTGCCTCGTATTCTAAATTATCCCAAAATTTTACCCAAATTAAAAAAAACTGGTCCAAAAAAGTATCAAAGCTTTTAAAGCATTACAGAAAAATTTGGTCGCAGGATTTAGCTTCACTTAACGCCTCTTTAAAAACTGTAGAATTAGCAGTTAAGAAATCGCAGCGGGCATTGCAGTCTAATTTTAAATCTGTGAATGTCGAGGCTCCAACGATCAAACTTCCCAAAATTGACTTTAAATTTCCAAAACTAAAGATTGGAAAAGTAAAGGAAACTGAAATCTTTCGTGCTCCATCCTACAAAGCTCCTTCGCTTTCTTTTTTCAGCCAAAGGCTGATCCGCCTTTGGAGGACTTTTCCCAGAAGAAAGAGAAGTCGAGGCAGACCAAGGAAACCTTTTTTTGTTCCTGTAATTTTTAGGGCGAGGTATTTCATTTTTGGCGCAATATTTACTTTCTTTTTCGTTTTCCTGCCAATTCTTTTGTTTATATTTATTGGTTCTTTGCCAAACCCAAGAGAACTAGTTTCCCAAGATATTGCTCAATCAACTAAAATCTATGACAGATCAGGTACGCTTCTTTATCAGATTTATTCTAACCAGAACAGAACTTTGGTACCTTTGTCCGATATTCCCACAAGTCTTCGAAACGCTACCATTGCAATCGAGGATAAAAATTTTTACTCCTCTTCTTTAGGTTTTGATCTTTTGGCAATTCTTCGCTCCCTGATTGCCGATATTTCCGGCCAACCTCTTCAAGGAGGATCGACCATAACCCAGCAGCTTATTAAATCCCGTCTTCTAACACCTGAGCAAAGTATAGATAGAAAGATAAAAGAACTCGTTCTGGCTTTTTGGGCGCAGCGAATTTACTCCAAAGATCAAATTTTGGAGATGTATTTTAACCAGGTTCCATATGGCGGGACAGCGTGGGGTGCACAAGAGGGTAGCCAAACATATTTTGGAAAAGATGTAAAAGACTTAGATTTGGCTCAGTCCGCATTTCTGGCTGGTCTTCCTCAGGCACCTTCAATTTACTCGCCATACTCTACCAACACAAACCTTTGGAAACAAAGACAAAAAGATGTTCTACAAAAAATGATTTCACTAGGGTATATAAACCCAGATCAAGCAAAAGATGCTGGGAGGCAGCCTCTTGAGTTTGAGCCGATTGCGCACATACTTCATGCTCCATATTTTGTTATGTTTGTCAAAGATTGGCTGGTTCAAAAATACGGACTGACGATGGTTGAGAGAGGCGGTCTTAACGTAATAACAAGCCTTGATCTTAAAAAACAGACAATGGCAGAGCAAATAGTTTCAGACGAGGTCAATGGGGATTCCTATTTAAATATTCACAACGGAGGAGCCCTCATAACAAATCCAAAAAATGGAGATATTTTGGCAATGGTTGGAGGACGCGATTATTACGACCAAAACGGAGGAAATTTTAATGTGACACAGGCTTTGCGACAGCCCGGGTCAACAATTAAAGTTGTTACTTACGCCGCTGCGCTTCTAAATGGGTATACCGCCGCTACCCAAATTTTGGATGCTCCTGTTGCATTTGCTTCTGCAGGCTCTCCTCCATATGCGCCAGTAAACTACGATGGACGCTTTCATGGCAATCTAAGTCTGAGACAGGCGCTGGGCAACTCGATCAACGTCGCCGCAGTCAAAACACTCAATAATGTCGGCGTTGATAAAATGGTTTCCCTTGCCAAAGATATGGGAATTACCACTTGGAAAGATCCATCTAATTATGGCCTCGCTATTACTTTAGGCGCGGCAGAGGTGAAAATGACCGATTTGGCCCAAGTATATGGCACGTTTGCAAACATGGGCAAAAGAGTCGATTTAAATCCGATATTAAAAGTCACCGATTATCAGGGGAATATTTTGGAGGAAAAAAACAGCATTTCTGAGCGAGAAGTAATTCCGGCAAGCGTTGCATTTATTATGTCAAATATCCTCTCAGACAACAATGCCAGAACGCTGGAATTTGGATCAAGTTCACCATTGGTAATCCCAGGGCACAATGTCTCTGTCAAAACAGGAACATCTGACAACAAGAGAGATAACTGGACAATTGGCTATACTCCTTCGTATTTGACCACTGTTTGGGTCGGAAACAATGACAATAGTCCTCTTAATCCTGCACTTGCCTCAGGAATTACAGGCGCTGCGCCCATCTGGCACAAGATAATGGAAAATCTGCTTGGCAGTGTCAACTCTTCTGACGAAAATTATCTACCTCCTCCCGACGTAGTTTCCAAAAATTGCCTAGGAAGAGTGGAATATTTTATAAAAGGAACTGAAAATACTGTCAGCTGCCGATTTGTTCCCCCTGTGTCTCCAAAACCTTCTCCTTAAGTTTTAAATATGCTTTGACAGGGTCTTTTGATTGGAATAAGAAACTATCTGATGTAAAAATATTTCCCCCGCATTGCCTGGCAATCTGAATTGTCCGATCATTTATTCCTCCATCAACCTCTATATTTACAAAATTTGGCACAAGACTCTTTATCTTCTCAATGTAGGAGGGGTTAAACTTCTGTCCTGAGAACCCGGCGTCAATAGTCATAAACAAAAGTATATCTAAGTCATCAAGCGGAGCTAAAAGTTTATCAAGCGGAGTCTTTCCATCTAACGCCAATCCGACTTCACCCAGTCTTTCTCCAGATGCAACAAACGCAACCTGATCTGCCATCATCTCAATTTGTCCTATGAACCTTTTAAATCCGGCATTTGCCAATGGATCTAAGTACTTAATTGGATCTGAAACCATAAGATGAGCTTCCAAAAAATTGCCTTTTGTAAACTTTGCGAAAGGAGTAGGGTCTAGAAAAGTTTTATTCGCGGCAAAAACTCCATCAATAAAGTCTATGTGGAAATAGTCGGAAACGGCCTGCAAGCTCTCTATTTTGCGCTCGATTTCCAAAAAATCAATCTCCAAAATTGCCGGAATCACCTGATACACACGCTCATTATATCCTAATTTTCAATTTACAATTTACAATTTACAATTTACAATGGCGAGGTAGCTGGACAGGCACAACAAAACCCCCCGGCGATCGCCGAGGG
>OBEQ011758100.1_pt1 | contig 11422 bp, 9 predicted proteins | sample 1670901 | NCBI WGS metagenome assembly OBEQ01 (sample SAMEA104232315, study PRJEB22302) | groundwater metagenome | biome: forest; feature: aquifer; material: groundwater | place: USA | collected 2011-08-07 | depth 5.4 m | reverse complement strand
TGTAGGAGTTGGCGTTGGTGACGGAGTAGGCGTTGGAATAGGAGTAGGCGTTGGTGTCGGTGTCGGCTGCGTAGTCTTGGCTGCACTCCAACTGCCGCTGCTTGAATATGTGGGACAGCCGCCGGAAAGGGCAAAATTGCCGCTCATTGAGTGCCCGTCAGCGGAAACAGTTCCCGTCACAGACCTGTTAAATGTGTTTCCGCAGGCGTTACCGGTTGCGGTAGACTGATAATTTTTTCCAATTACAGTGCCTCCGCCGACAAAACTACCCCCATCGGAAATTGTACCCGACAGCGTCAGGGAATTCCCTGTCTGTGTTACTGTCAATATAGTAGTCGGTCCGGTAGTCCCGTTTGGCCCTGAGGAAGTGATAGTCCACTGGCCGGAAATATCGAATCCCATGAGGATATCGATGTTCCTGGGTGTCCCGTTAAGGTCCGAGAAGAGATCTCCCTGATAAAGAGAGGAAGAACCGTCCGCTGAGTAGGCCACAGCGAGAAAGTGTCTGTTGCCACCGATGGGAACATCAAAACTTTCTGAGACGGTATCCCTGCCTGATACGTCGACGGTTCTCTCTATGGTCTGCATGTCCGGGGCCGATATCATGATCTTAATTTGTGTTACACTGCCCGGCACGCTAGCAGCAGATCTGGCTGCCTTTCTCAGCCCGCTTACCGCAATCGTCACCGCGGATGTGTTCCCTGAAGAGCTAAGCCCTCCTCCGCCGCTGCAGTCGAACATCAACGCCGCCATGAGGGTTATTAAAATCAACGCAGTTCTTTTTCTGATCCTCGTATTCTTCATGGTCATCCCCCTATGGAAATCTTATACCGATATTGATGGGTGAGGAGCCTTTCGTTTGCGGTGGTGTCATGTTTACGGAAGGCCCCTGGATCAGCGGTAGCGAAGGACCGGCCGCACCCGAGGCCAGCCCGCCCGGCTGGACGGCGGATGCCGGTGCCATTGTCGGGGCCGGCAAAGGCTGCCCGCTGATAACCGTTATAGTCATCCCGGGCCGCAATGTTACCCTTCCTGTTATCGTCGGATCGATGCTCTTGATATCGACCTCTCCCTCATAGGATGTGCATGTGGTAAAAGATTTTCCGCTCCTCTGGCCGGTCTCGCAATCAAACACCGTGCCCCTTGCCGCAGCTACAGCCGTCGGCGTGCGAACCTCAAATTCGGTCTTCCCCACCACGGATCTAAGCTTGCCGTCTATGAGATTAAATATGGATTTCCCTCTCTTGTCGCCGCTGTGTATGAACTCCTTTATTGATACCTTTGTTCTCTCCCCTATTGTCAAAACGCTGTCGTCGATGAAGAGCATCTTTGCCTTCGACCTGTCTTTTGTCTCGACAGCGTCTTGCAACTGTATCCCGTCTTTCAGTTTCGCCGCAAATACCTTTGTATCTCTTGAGATTGCCGCATCGCCTCTTAGGGCGACTACCGAGCCTATGTCCTCAGATGCTGCGGCATGCAGGTCTCCATCCGGTATTGCAGAAAACATGGTAAAGACAAAAAATATCACTGCCGCTATCGTCTTATTCATTTTAGAACCTCGCCGTAATGAAGGCACTTGTGATTGCCCTCTTATAGTCAAATACATTTATGTTCGACTGGTTATGGATATATGCCTGACCAAGGACCAGGCTGAATGTATCCGATAATCTCTGCGTCAATGTAAGCGAATAGGTTTGAATTTTGTCATTTCTCCGGCTTCCGGAGAACGGGCTTATTCCTTTATAGTCCCTATTATAATATTCACCGTATATGTCCGCGGAGAGACTGCGGAGGAGTTTGCACTTCAGGCCCATGAATCCCTTATTCCCTGTATAAGCCCAGAAATCCTGTCTCGTTTCGTCCTTATCGTAGGCATAGCCGACACTTACGTCCAGAGAATCCGTCAGGGGCATGAACTGTGTAATACTCGCACGGTGATTAAAGCCGGTCCTGTCACTATTATTCTCGAAAAGGTCGCTGTCGGAGAAGTGGAAATTGCTGTACCCGTAACTTATTGTGGTGGAAAAACCCTTGCCGTAATTGAACACTACAGCCGGCGAAATAGTGTGCATAGTATCATACTGATCACCGCCAACCAGAACATATTCAAAGGCATAAGAGCCCTTCAGTGTCACCGTACGTGAAAGCTCATATGCAGCGTCTAAACCGGCAATCTGCTGGGTTATATTAAAATTAGAGAGCCTTGCATGAAGGCTCTGATACATTCCATAGCTTACGCCGCTCTTGAATCTATCTGATCTTATGAAATCGTATTGCCCCTTCAAGTATAGTACACCAAGCCAATCTGATTTCCCCGATATCCCCGCCGGAATAGGCATATTGTCCGGCCCAAGTATCACGTTGCTGTCATACTGCATCCCCATGGCGATATCAAGACCCCAGGATTTTGCCCCCTTCGCCTTCATCTTTAACAAATACTGGTTTGCCTGTGCTGAATATTCGGTACCTGGGGCAAGTTCTAAGGTCGTCTCAAAATAGTCCTTTGCTTCCGGATATACGGACTTGTTGTAATAGTAAATCCCAAGGTTAAGGTTTACCACCGGATCTTGCGGGTCCAGCCTGAGGGCCTTCTTAAGCAGGCTTTCAGCCTCTTTCGATCCGTTCCTGCTCAAGACTAAAGCCAGGTAAAGCGTTGCCTTGTAGTCCTCCGGCGACTCCTTCAGCGCTGTTCTGAATGCTTCTTCTGCTGCGGTAAAGTCCTTTTTCTCGTAACTGGCCATACCTTTTGACATCGCTTGATCATAGAGGTCCTGCGCCGAGGCAGTTACGGATAGGACAAGGATGAAGATGAGAACTAAGAGATATCTTTTTATTCCCACTGCGCCTCCCATTTCTCTCAGGCCGAGTATGATGAACTATAAGGTGAAAAAATGTTTATGAATACTATCAGCATGAAAAATATTTTGTCAAGATACCGATCAGCATCTGTGCAATGGAGAGTCTTAGCGCGGCCCTATTATTGCCGCGCTATGGGTAGGTGATCTGGAGCCTCTGAATACCGGTTGCTTTTCCGCTATCGCCACTGATCTCAATAACGGCGGCGGAAAGAATAGCGTCGCCCTGGGCTGTCTCAAACTTTGCCGGCATGCTGGTCAAAAACCGCTGGATGATCTGGTTGATCTCCATTCCGATCACTGAATGGCTCGGGCCGGTCATGCCGACATCGGTTAGATAGGCGGTCCCGTGCGGGAGTATCTTTTCATCCGCGGTCTGCACATGGGTATGGGTGCCGATCACGGCGCTCACCCTTCCATCGACAAAATAACCGAAGGCGACTTTCTCTGATGTAGCCTCTGCATGGAAATCGACAATAATGATATTGGTCTCCCGTGAAAGTCTTTCGATCTCGGCCCGGCCTGTCCTGAAAGGGCAGTCCATACCGGTCATGAAAACCCTCCCAGAGATGTTCATCACTGCCGCCTTCAACCCGTTTTGGAGGGATACGACTATGCTGCCGCTCCCCGGCACGCCGGGCGGATAGTTGAGAGGGCGCAAGACCCTGTTGTCCTTGGATATGTAAGGGATGAACTCTTTCTTGTCCCATACGTGGTTGCCCGTAGTGACGATATGGACCCCGACCTTGAAGAGCTCGTCGACGAGCGACTCGGTAAGGCCGAAGCCTGCGGCGATATTCTCGCCGTTGGCGATGACGAAGTCGATTTTATACTTGTCGACGAGGCTCGGCAGCAGGGCCTTGACAGCTGTCCTGCCGCCTTTGCCGACAATATCGCCGATGAAAAGAACTTTCATGTATCAAGTCAATAGTAAGTTGTGAGAAGTAAGTAGTAAAAGACCATTTTTTACTTACTATTCACGATTCACTTCTTACTGTTTGTCCCCCTGTTTTATTTTGCGTATTCGACATATCTCGACTCTCTTATGACGGTCACCTTTATCTGGCCCGGATAAGACATTTCGGCCTCGATCTTCTTCGAGAGGTCCCTTGCGATCAACGACGACATCTCATCGTTGATGTCCTCCGGTTTCACGATGATCCGTATCTCCCTTCCCGCCTGGATGGCATAACACTTATCGACGCCCTTAAAGGAAAGCGCCATCTTTTCAAGTGCCTCGAGCCTCTTCAAATAGTGCTCGATACTTTCCCTGCGCACACCCGGTCTTGCCGCCGAGAGGGCGTCCGCAGCCGCAACGAGGGAGGCCTCGACCGTAATCGGGTCGCCTTCGCCGTGATGTACCAGGATGGCATTTATGACCTTATTGTTTTCACTGTGTTTCCGTGCGAGATTCGCGCCGATCTCCTGGTGGGTCCCCTCGATTTCGTGGTCGACGGCCTTGCCGATATCATGGAGAAGGCCGGCCCTCTTAGCCAGTTTGGCATCGACGCCGATTTCTCCGGCCATCATCCCTGCGATGTAGGCCACCTCGCGGGAATGCTGCAGCACGTTTTGGCCGTAGGAAGTCCTGTATTTCAGCCTTCCTAGGGTCTTGACGAGCTCCGGGTGGATGCCGGAAAGCCCCAGGTCGAAGGCGGCCTTTTCCCCTTCTTCCCTAATATTGATCTCCACTTCTCTTTTTACCTTTTCCACTATCTCTTCTATCCGTGTCGGATGAATGCGTCCGTCGGCGATGAGGCGTTCAAGCGAAAGCCTTGCGATCTCCCGCCGGACAGGGTCGAATGCGGAAAGTGTTACCATCTCAGGCGTGTCGTCCACGATCAGGTCTACCCCGGTGGCCGCCTCAAGCGCCCTGATGTTTCTACCTTCCCTGCCTATGATCCTGCCTTTCATTTCGTCGTTCGGAAGACTGACCGCCGTAACGGTCGCATCTGCAACATAATCGCTTGCGTACCGTTGTATTGCAGAACCCATGACCTCTTTGGCCTTCTTCTCTGCATTCTCCTTCGCCTCATCTTCGATCCTTTTGACCAGCTTTGCGATTTCTAAGCGGCTGTCGTCTTCGGTGCGCCTGAGGATCTCCTGTTTCGCCTCTTCCGAGGTAATCCCGGAGAGTTTTTCGAGGACGAGGGTCTGTTCCTTCAGGAGGTTGTTGTACTTGCTCTCTTTTTCCTGTATCGAGCGTTCCTTCCCGTTGTATTCTTTTTCCCTCCTGGAGAGTTCGTGATCCCGTTTGTCTACCTGATCGAATTTTCTCTCGATCGTTTCTTCCTTCTGTCTGAGCCTCTTTTCAAGGTGGCCCAGTTCGGAACGTCTTTCACGCAATTCTTTCTCCGCATCGGTTTTTGCCTGGTACACGATGTCTTTGGCCTCGATAGACGCCTCTTTTTTTATTGATTCCGCCTCTTTGAGCGCCTCATCGACTATCTTTTTCTTTTCGGTATTGATTGAATCCCTCTGTGTCTTGAGGGCCTTTCTGTAAAAAAGACTCAAGATCAGGCCGATCACGATTCCAGCGCCGACAGAGGCAAGCAGATAAACCATGTTAATCATCAGTAGTGCTCCTCCTTTTTTGCAGCCGTGATTTAATGACCTTTTCATATCCTTCCGTGGAAGGGGTATAAAAAGATTTATGGATATGCATATAGTCCTGTTTGATGTAATGTCCGTCGAAGCTGTGAGGGTACAGGTATCCCTTCCCGGCTTCCAGCCTCTTCGCCCCGGCATAGTGGGAATCCTTAAGATGGTCGGGGACAGGCTGAACGGGTCGGGTCCTGATCTCCTCGATCGCCTTTTCTATGGCGGAACAAGAGGCGTTGCTTTTGGGGGCCGCGGCAACGTAGATGGCCGCCTGTGACAGCGGTATCCTGCCTTCCGGCATCCCGATCCTCTCTAGTGCATGCATGGCGGCTACTGCCACTGCGAGCGCCTGCGGGTCTGCATTTCCGACGTCTTCCGAGGCGCAGATGACGATCCTTCGTGCAATGAAGAGCGGGTCTTCTCCTGATTCGATCATCTTCGCCATCCAGTAGACCGCGGCATCCGGGTCGGACCCTCTCATGCTCTTTATGAAAGCTGAGATAGTATCGTAGTGGTCGTCTTCATCATAGTAGAGTGTCTTGTTCTCTAAAACCTCTTTGACATGGAGGAGGGTTATGATGCGTCCGCCTTCTCCCCCGTCACCTGAAGAAAGGAAGGCGAGTTCGAGTATATTCAGCGCCCTTCTTGCATCGCCTTCGCTCACGGAGGCGATAAAGTCTATCGCCTCGCCTTCAATAGAGGCGTGATGGTCGCCGCCGAGGCCCCTTGTGTCTGAAAGCGCCCTTGTTACAAGCCTTTTCAGATCGTCTTTAGGTATAGGACGGAACTGAAAGATCACAGACCGCGAAGAAAGTGCCGGGACAAGTGCAAAGAAGGGGTTTTGTGTAGACGCACCGATAAGCGTCAGTTCACCGGTCTCGATATAGGGGAGGAGGGCGTCCTGTTGTATTTTATTGAAACGGTGGATCTCGTCGACAAAGAGTATTGTTTTTTCAGACCTTATCGAAGAGACCGCCTCCCTTATCTCCTTTATGCCGGCTGTGACGGCGTTTATCGAGATGAATTCAGCCCTTGTTTTTCTTGCGATAATATGGGCGAGGGCGGTCTTGCCTGTTCCCGGCGGACCGTATAATATAACGGAGACGATCTTGTCTTCCTCTATAAGCCGTCTGAGCGGTCTGTGCGGGCCAAGCAGATGGGATTGGCCGAGGAAGTCACCGAAATCCTCAGGCTGCATGCGCCAAGCAAGGGGAGAAGTCCTTCTCTGGGTCTTAAAAAGTTCCAAGTATCATAGTCCTCGACCGGGACTATGATTTACGCATGACTTTTGGTGTTGGGAAAGGACTGAATGTAAATGAAAATTGTTCCTGAAAATCTATGAAATAGCCCACAAAGGAGGGCCCGGATGTGATGTATTTTCTTTTTTCCCTGATGCTTCCACCAAAAAGTGCGAAAACCATAGCCGCCAGCTTTATCAAAAATATGTGTATCCCGCCCTGTCGTGTACATGAAGAATCAGATCCGCCTATTGGATAGGTGGGTGCCGTAAAGGTGACTTTAGGCTTTTGACACATGGTCAACATGCACACCGACACCTTACGCAGGCTCCCTAAAGATCTAATTTGCCGGACCAACTTTTTCATATATCACTTACAGGGCAGGTAATTACCCTATATCTAGTTATACCAGAACAGAGACTGTTTGGGCAAGGAAAAATTCTTTTGGCACGCGGACCTTAGGTATTGTATTAATGGCCGTTTTTTAATAAACTATCAAAAGAGGTGAAGAAGGACAGCGACAAAGGAGACGGGGAAAAGGGCAAGGGTGAATAGAGGACCAATAGCAGAGATCGACCTTTCCGCGCTTCAACACAACATCGAAACAGTCAGAAAGATCATCGATGAAAGGCCCGTCATTGCCGTTGTCAAGGCCGATGCCTATGGACATGGCTCTGTAGAGATCGCGCGAAGGCTTGTCGGTCTTGGCGTTACTCACCTTGCGGTAGCCTATACCGGGGAGGCGAAATTGCTCCGGGAGTCCGGCGTAGCTGCAGAGATTATCGTCCTTTTCGACCGTTCCGACATAGAAGATTATTTTACCTATGGGCTTGTTCCGGTAGTCCAGGACAAGGGAACCGCCAGGGAATTCGGCGTTGAGGCAGTGAAAAGGGGCAGAAGCATCCGCGTCCATATGAAAGTGGATACCGGGATGGGGAGGATAGGGTTCATTCCCGAAAAGGCGGTATCCGATGCCGTCGAGATCTCCGGTTGGGAGGGGATAGAATTGGCGGGGCTCATGAGTCATTTTTCGGAGGCCGACCTGGCCGACAGGTCCTACGCCTTCCACCAGTTGAAGCTGTTCAACGAGATAAGGAGCGCCATCTCCGCCAGGATAGGGAGGCCGCTCATGTCTCACATAGCCAACAGCGCGGCGGTCCTTACCTTTAAAGATGCCTTGATGGATGCAGTGCGGCCGGGACTTTTGCTCTACGGATCTTCCCCGTTTCAGGAAGGGTTCGGTCTCAGGCCTTTAATGACGGTAAAGACCAGGGTGCTTGCAGTGAGGAGTCTTTGTGCAGGAACGCCGGTGAGCTATGGCAGGACCTTCGTTGCAAAGAACGACAGCAGGATAGCTGTTGTCCCTGTCGGATATGCGGACGGGTACAACCGCCTCTTTTCGAATAACGGGGAGATGCTTGTCCGCGGCAGGAGGGCGCCAGTTGCCGGAAGGGTCTGCATGGACGTGACGATGCTTGACGTTACTGGCATCGAAGGAGTTTGCGAGGGTGACGAGGTCGTTATTTTGGGTGGCCAGGGGAACGAAACGATCGCAGCGGCGGATCTTGCTGCAAGGATCGGCACTATCCCTTACGAGATACTTACATCGCTCGGCAGCAGGGCGAGAAGGGAATACATAAATTAACTGACGAAGGGGGTAAATCATGTCCAGACTGCCTAACCAATATGTAGGGATAGGAAAAAGGTTCAAGAAGTATTTTAATGCACTTAACGCGCTTGGAAAGGCCGCGAAGGGCTCGGGACCGCTTGATGAAAAAATGTCCCAGCTCATACAACTTGCCGGGGCGGCAGCCGTGCGGTCGGAAGGCGCAGTACATTCCCACGCGAGGAGGGCGCTCGAGGCCGGAGCAAAACCCGAGGAACTGTATCATACACTCCTTCTTCTTACGAGTACGATCGGTTTCCCGACTGTTTCCGCGGCGATCTCATGGATCGACGATGTTCTCGCTAAAAAAGAGCGGTGACAATTTCGCTAAGGTCGACTTGATATCTTCTGTCATTACGGCGCATTCCCGGCTTCTTGTCTGACTTTAGCCGGATGTATAGGTTAAAATTGTCAGTGTCATTGCGTGACTGCGACAACATACTGGTGAGGGGCGTGAACTGGATCGGGGATGCGGTGATGACGATGCCCGCATTAAGAGCGCTCAGACTTGCCAACCGGTCTTCGAGGATAGCTCTGCTCGTGAAACCATGGGTCGCCCCTCTGTTCGAGAAAGACCCTAATATAGACGAGATAATGCTTTATTCGGACGAATATCAGGGCATTTCGGGGAGGATCAAACTCTCAAAAAAACTCAGGAGACAGGGTTTCTGTGCAGCACTTCTTCTTCAAAACGCGTTTGATGCCGCCTTCATCACAACGCTGGCAGGAATCCCTGAAAGGATCGGTTATGGCAGGGACGCCAGGGGGTTCCTTCTCACAAAGGCTATCCGCGTTGATGGCCTGACAAAGAGTCTTCACCATATTGACTATTACCTCAATCTCTTATCAAAGGCCGGACTGCCCGCAGCGAAAGCCTTGCCCTGGATTTATCTTCAGATCGAAGAACGGCTTGGAGCGAGGGATATGTTAAAAGATCTGAAGCGGCCGGTCGTGGCGATCAACCCTGGGGCGGCATACGGGTCTTCGAAGAGATGGCATCCGGAGAGATTTGCCGAGGTCGCAATGAAAGTCATCGGTGACCTCGGCGGCAGCGTGCTAATCTTGGGGGGGCCGTCTGAGGCGCCTATCGCAGTTGAGATATGTAAAGTCTTAAACGGTTCACTTTCTGATGCGTTATATTCAGAGCATGTCTTGTCTGTCGCCGGTAAGACGAACCTACGTGAACTGGCGGCCCTGATCTCGGAGTGCGACCTTTTAGTGACCAACGATTCGGGTCCAATGCATATAGGATATGCCGTGGGCACCCCTCTGGTCGCGGTGTTCGGCTCTACGTCGTCTGATCACACGGGCCCCGTAGGCGAAGGTAACCGGGTGGTCAGAAAAGATACCGAGTGCGCCCCTTGCTATGAAAGGACCTGCAGACGCGGAGATTTGAAGTGCATGGACCTTATCACTATTGATGAGGTCTTCGATTCAGTAAAAAGTCTTATCAGTCCGCACAGGGCGGTATTTTTCGACAGGGACGGCACGCTTTGCAGGGATGCCGAGTATCTTACCAGGATGGAAGATCTTGAAATCTTCGGGAAGATTGATGCGCTGAAGAAGCTCAGGGAAAAAGGGTTCTCTCTGATCGGCGTTTCAAACCAGTCCGGGGTGGCAAGGGGAGTTGTAGAAGAGGAGTTCGTGAGAAAGGTGAACAGGCTCTTTATCGATGTATACGGGTTCGATGATTTTTATTACTGCCCGCACCATCCCGACGAACATTGTTCCTGCAGAAAGCCCGAGCCTGGACTCCTCTATCGGGCAAGGGCGGAGCATAACATCGACCTGAGGGCATCTTACGTGGTCGGTGATAAAGAGGCGGATCTACTCCTTGCCAGATCGGTCGGCGCGACGGCAATTCTTGTAAAGACCGGAAAGGATGAGACTTCTCCTTACGCGGATTTTGTCGCGGAAGACCTTGAAGCAGCCGCAGGTTTTATCCTCGGAGCGAGCGGCGGATAGTCCGTCAGTAGCTGCGGGGAAATGGTATACTAAATCGTGGCCGGCGCCCCAACTCATACTATATCGTTAGTGAAAACCCCGAGGAAAATCCTGATCGTCAAGCCGAGTTCCCTGGGCGACGTTGTGCATAGTCTTCCTTTCCTTTATTCGATGAAATCCTGTTTCCCGAAGTCCGAAATCCATTGGGTCATCGCAAAGGGACTGGAGGGGCTGCTGGATGGAAATCCGATGATCAGCAGGCTTATCGTCATTAATAAGGATGTCTGGAAGAAGATTTCGCGGGCCGCTGATACTGTGCGGGAGGTAAGGAGGCTTTATAAAGAAATCAGGGAGGAGCGATACGATCTGGTGGTGGACCTGCAGGGACTTCTGAGGAGCGGCCTTATCACGATGGCCTCCAGCGCCCCTGCAAGGATCGGGTTTACAGAGGCCAGGGAAGGCAGCAGTTTTTTTTATACCGATAAGGTGCGGGGAGGGAAGGACCTGCATGCAGTCGACAGGTACATGAAGATCGCCGTTGCGCTGGGGTGTGAAAAGGTTGGAGCCGTCTTCCCGTTCCCTCCTCTTAAAAACGGAGATCCATGGGTCGGGTCGTTCAAGAGGGACCTAAAGGAATATGTCGTTATTGTCCCGGGGGCGAGGTGGGAGACTAAGATCTGGCCTGCAGAGAATTTTGGTAAAGTTGCTTCCCTGCTCCCTGTGCGGTCCGTGGTGGTCGGAAGCAGCACGGATATGGGGATTGGGGAGAAGATTGTCGCATCTTCCCGCGGAAGGGCGGTATCGGTGGCCGGGAAAACGACCCTCACAGAACTGATCGAAATAATTAAGGGGGCGAGGCTTGCTATATCGAACGATTCAGGCCCGATGCACATTGCCGCTGCCTTCGGAGTTCCGGTAGTTGCCATATTCGGGCCGACGAGTCCGGAGAGGACGGGCCCATACGGAAGTTCTCATATAATTATAGGAAGCGACGCTGCCTGTGCCCCTTGCTTCAAAAAAAAATGCGCGGATTTGAAGTGCATGAAAGAAGTCACGCCTGAAGAGGTTGGTAAAAGGGTAAGGGAGTTGTTTGAAGCTTTGAGATAAATCCAGGTAGA
>OBEQ011358358.1_pt1 | contig 11423 bp, 11 predicted proteins | sample 1670901 | NCBI WGS metagenome assembly OBEQ01 (sample SAMEA104232315, study PRJEB22302) | groundwater metagenome | biome: forest; feature: aquifer; material: groundwater | place: USA | collected 2011-08-07 | depth 5.4 m | reverse complement strand
TCCCGCGGACAATAGTCGTCCAGAATGTCACCGAGCCGAAGCCGGCGTTGCTGCATGAAAATTCCCCCGGAGCCGTACCTTTTCAGGCGGGGTAGTGGAAAAGGCGGGGCCCAGAGTTTACCTAGAAAATCCCAAATCCCAAAGAGATCTGTCGACTATTGGGATGCGGGCTTTGGGCTCTGGGCCTTGGGATTTACCGAATCGAGCCACTCCCGGCACTCCCTCAACGCCGCCTGCACGGCGTCGGGATGGGTGGATTGCGGCGTGCGGCGGGCCTGGACCGACGCCAGGGCGGTGGCCGCACGGGACGCGTCCTCGCCGAACATCTCGCTCGCGTCGCGCCACTCCGCCATCGTCAGATTGCTGAAGTCGCGCCCCTCGGCCAGCAGCCGCCGCACCATGGCGCCGACCACCTCGTGCGCGCGCCGGAACGGAACCCCGCGCGACACGAGGTAGTCCGCGACGTCGGTCGCGAGCAGCAGACCCGACGCCGCGCGTTCGGTCCGCGCCGCGTTCAGCGAGAGCCGCGAGATCACGGCGTGGGCCGCGTTCACGGAGACAGCCAGCGTGTGCTCCGCGTCGAACACCGCCTCCTTGTCCTCCTGCAGGTCCTTGTTGTACCCGCTCGGCAGCCCCTTCATCGTCACGAGCCAGCCGGTCAGCCGGCCCACGGCGCGCCCGCATTTGCCGCGCACGAGCTCGAGCGGGTCGGGGTTCTTCTTCTGCGGCATCATGCTGCTGCCGGTCGCGGACGCATCGGCGAGCTCGAAGAACCCGTGCTCCTCGCCGGTAAAGATGATCAGGTCCTCGGCAATCCGGCTCAGATGCACCATCGCGAGCGACGCGGCGAAGAGAAACGACGCCACGAAATCACGATCGGACGATGCGTCGATGCTGTTGCGGACGATGCGCGAGAAACCGAGGCGGCGGGCGAGGAGCGCCGTGTCGACCGGATAGCTCGTGCCGGCGACGGCGCCGGATCCGAGCGTCAGCGCGTCCGCCTCCTCGGCGGCGGCCTGGAGCTTCGCGACGTCGCGTCGCAGCGCCGACGCGTGGGCGAGGAAGAAATGCGCCACGAGAATCGGCTGCGCGCGGCGCATGTGCGTGTACGACGGCATGAGGGCCGGGCCGGCCTGCTCAGCCTGGTCGGCGCACGCCGCCACCAGCCGTGCGAGCGCGGCCTGCAGCGGCGGAATCCGGCGCCGCAGGTACAAGCGCAGGTCGAGCGAGACCTGCTCGTTGCGTGAGCGGCCGGTGTGAAGACGACGTCCCGCGTCGCCGATCCGCTCGACCAGCTTCCGCTCGACAAAGCTGTGCACGTCCTCGTCGGGGCCCGAGACGTACGCGGGATCGCGGCGACCTTCATCGAGCATCGCGCGCAGCGCATCGGTGATGGCGCGCGTGTCGTCGGGCGAGAGCACACCCGCCACGCCAAGGGCTTCCGCCCACGCGAGGCTGCCGGTCACGTCGTCTTCGAACAGCGCGCGATCGAAGCCGAAGGAGATCCCGAAGTCGAACGCCGCGGGATCGGGCGCCGTATCGAAGCGGCCGGACCAGAGTGTCATGAAAGATGGGCGGACACGATCCGGTGGCGCCCTCTGAAGAGCTCCACGCGGACGGTGGCATCGGCGGCGCGCATCGCCCCGGCGCCAAGAGCGGCGTGCGCCGCGTGCAGGACGACGGCCGCCGGCGCCTCGCAGGCGGTGCCCGAGGCTTCGTGGGTCACGCGGCCGACGCCGTGATTGCCGGCGATCGTGGTGACGCTCTCGATGAGCTCCGTCAGCGTCATCGGCACGCCGTTGACGGCGACGGGCAGACCGGCCTCGAACGAGATCTCGAGATGGGCGGGCGCATCGGGCGCGCGCGTCGACGGAGCGGTCAGCGAGTAAATCGCTTCGGGCGGCCCGTCCCCCGCGTGCCGGGATCCACCCTCGATTGAGCGTCCCCACAGCGTGGCGTGAACGGTGTAGCCGATGGCGGCAGGCGTCACGCCGGAGGCGGCAATCACACGGATCGATGGCTCGATGGCGCGGGCCGCCGCTTCGATGGTCCTGTGATCGGCGGCATCTCCGCCGTGCGCGATCGCGGCCGCCGCTTCGATGCGGGCGATCTCGATCAGCTTCCTGGCGATGAGCGGGCGCTCCAGCGCATGACCGAGGGGGCTTTGGTCGCGGCCGCCCTGGAGTGATCCGAGGATGCACTCGCGGGCGAACTCCTCGCGGACGTCGAGCACGTGGGCGCGAGCCGCGCCGGCAGCCAATGCGGCCTGGCGTACGCCCTCGAGCTCACGGCGCTGTCCAACGTCGAGCGTCATCGCGACGATCTCGGCGTCGAAGGTCGCCGCCAGCCAGGGGATTGCCGCGCAGTTCTCGGCGCTGCCCGAGCAGGCGAACACGATGCGCTGTGTCAACTCGTCTGACCCTCCCCCGCGATGCCTTCCAGCCGCTTGACAAGCGCCCGCGCGCGGCGGACATCGGGCGCAATGACCAGGATCGTGTCGTCGCCGGCAATCGTGCCGACGATCTCGGGCAGGCGCGCGCGATCGAGCGCGACGCCGAGCAGCTGTGCCTGCCCCGCGCCGGTCCGCAGCACGAGCATCTGCTGGACGCGGTCGACGCGCGTCAGGTACTCGCCGAGGCCGCGGTGCAGGAGCGACTTGGTCGCGTGCCCGTTCGGCGCCGGCTGCTCGGGCGCCTGGTAGGCGCCGTCGGCGCCCCCCTTCACCAGCCCGAGCTCGCGGATGTCGCGCGACAGGGTCGCCTGCGTGACGTCGAAGCCCGACGCGCGGATGGTTCGGCGCAGCTGTTCCTGGCTGCGCACGGGCGCGCGCTGGATCGCGTCGAGGATCGCCGCCTGACGGCGAGTTTTCACCCGAGTAGGATACATCAGGTCTTGACTGATTATGCATCCGACTGTATAAATATTCTTTCCTGGATCGACGACAGACAATGCCCATAGCAGCCCCGCTCGCCGCCACCCAGTCCCCTGCCGCCGGCACGGCCCGACGCACGCGCGTCGCCGTGGCGGGTGCCACCGGCTACGCCGGGCAGGAGCTGGTCCGCCTGCTCGCGAGGCATCCGGCGGTCACGCTGACGGCCGCGATGTCGTCAGGCGCCACGAGCACGCCGCGCCCGATGCCGGCGCTCGCGCGCATCTGGGACGAGGCGGTGACGCCGCTCGACGTCGATCGACTGGTTTCATCGGCCGACATCGTGTTCCTGGCGCTCCCCGAGGCGGCGTCCGCGGAGCTCGCGCCCGTGCTGCTCGAGCGCGGGGCGCGCGTGATCGATCTGTCCGGCGCCTTCCGCATCCGCAGCGACGCGGATCGCCAGCGCTGGTATCCGGCAACCGCCGTGCTCCCCGCCGGCGTCGTCTATGGCCTGCCGGAACGCGACGCGGCCGCCATCCGTGACGCGCGCCTGGTGTCGTGCCCCGGCTGCTATCCGACCGCCGCGCTCCTCGCGCTGGAGCCGCTCGAAGCGGCCGGCCTGATCGAGGGCGTCGTCATCGTCGACGCGAAGTCCGGCATCTCCGGCGCCGGCAAGGCGGCGAGCGACCGCACGCACTTCTCCGAGAACCATGGCAGCGTGGCCGCGTACAACGTCTTCTCGCATCGCCACAACGCGGAGATCGAGCAGGAGCTGAAGCGTGACGTCACGTTCGTGCCGCATCTGGTGCCGCTGGATCGCGGAATCCTCGAAACGATCTATGTCTCGTTGACGCGCGGCACGACCGAGGCCCAGGTGGCTGGCGCGCTGGAAGACGCGTATCGCGACGCCGCGTTCGTCCGTCTCACCGGCGCGGCGCTGCCCGAGATCAAGCATGTCGCCCACACGAACTTCTGCGACATCGGGTGGAAGGTGGATGACGCACGCGGCAGGCTCGTGTTGATCGTCGTCCTCGACAACTTGGTCAAAGGCGCCGCGGGACAGGCGGTACAGAACCTGAACATCGTGCTTGGCCTCGACGAGCGGACGGGATTGCTCTGATGGCCGCCGCGAAGGGCACCGCTCCAAGAGGCACCGCTCTAAGGGGCAAAGCCAGGTTCGTGCTGAAGCTTGGCGGCGAGCTGCTGGAGGAGCCGGCCGACCTCGAGCAGATTGCCCGCGGCATCGCGGCGCTCGCGCAGCGCACGTCGCTGGTCGTCGTGCATGGCGGCGGCCGCGAAATCGACTCGGCGCTCGCCACCGCGGGGATCCAGGCGCAGCAGGTCGACGGCCTGCGCGTCACCGACGCGCGCACGCTCGACGTGGTGGTCGCCGTTCTCGCGGGCGCGATCAACACGCGGCTGGTCGCGGCCATCAGAAAGGCGGGCGCGCGCCCGGTCGGTTTGACGGGCGCCGACGCGTCGGTGGCGACGATGAAACGCTCGGCGCCGATCGCGAGCGTCGCGGGACCGACAGTGGACCTGGGGCTCGTCGGCTCGCCGATCAACAACGGCTCGCCACAGCTGCTCACCGATCTCCTGGCCCGCGGATATGTGCCGATCGTCGCATGCATCGGCGCCACGCGCGACGGCCAGCTGTTGAACGTCAACGCCGACACGCTCGCGGCGCATCTCGCCTCGTCACTCGGCGCGCGGCGCCTGGTGATCGCGGGCGGCACGTCCGGCGTCCTCGACGAAGCGGGCCAGACGATTCAGCGCCTCGATGCGCGCGGCGCGGCGCGGATGATCAGGGCAGGCACGGCGAACAAGGGTATGGTGGCGAAGCTCGAAGCTTGCCGCGCGGCGCTGCGCAAGGGCGTCGGCGACGTGCTCATCGCCAACGGCCGTGAGGTCGCGCTCGAAACGCTCGTCGCGGCAAAGGGGCCGCTCCCGGGATGCACGCAGGTGGTGCCATGAAGCTGACACTCGACGACATCACGGCGCGCGAGTCGCGCCACGTGGTCCAGACGTACAAGCGGCAGCCCGTCGCCTTCGTGCGCGGCAGCGGCTCGCGTCTGTATGACGTCGACGGGCGCGAGTATCTCGACCTCGTGTCGGGCATCGGCGTGGCGTCGCTCGGGCACGCCCATCCGGGCCTGGCGGCGGCGATTGCCGACCAGGCATCGACGCTGATTCACGTCTCGAACCTCTACTACCACTCGCTGCAGGGTGAAGCGGCGGCGCGCCTCACGCAGCTCTCAGGTCTGGCGCGCGTGTTCTTCTCGAACAGCGGCGCCGAAGCGGTCGAGGGGTGCCTGAAGTTCGCGCGGCGCTACTGGTTCACGCAGGGCGTCACGTCGCGCACGGGCTTCGTGGCAATTGAGGGCGGGTTTGCCGGCCGCACGTTCGGCGCGCTCTCCGTCACGCACGACGAGCACTACCGCGCGCCGTTCCAGCCGCTGCTCGGACCGGTCACCTTCGTCGCGCCGGGCGACACGACTGCGCTCGAGGCGGCCGTCACCGATCGGACGGCGGCGATCATCGCGGAACCGATTCTGGGCGAAGGCGGCATCCGGCCGATGTCGCGCGAGTTCGCACAGGCGATCACCAGCGTCTGCCGGCGCACCGGGACCATCCTGATCGCCGACGAAGTGCAGACCGGCCTCGGGCGCACGGGCCTTCCCTTCTACTTCCCGGCGCTTGGCCTCCAGCCCGATCTCGTCAGCGTCGGCAAGGCGCTCGGCGGCGGGGTGCCGGTCGGCGCAATGCTGATGTCGGAGCGCGTGGCGCAGGCGATTTCGCCTGGTGACCATGGCAGCACGTATGGCGGCAACCTGCTCGCCTGTCGCGCGGCGGGGTTCTTCCTCGAGCAGCTCATGGACAAGGGGCTCCTGGACCACGTGAAGCCCGTCGGCGCCCACTTCGAGCGCCAGTTGCGCGCGCTCGCGCTCAAGCACCCGGTCATCGTGGAAACACGCGGCGTCGGTCTGATGCAGGGCCTTCAGCTGGCCGTCGACGCGACGCCGATCGTCGACATGGCTCGCGAGCGAGGGTTGCTCGTCAATCGCACGAACGAAAAGGTCGTCCGCATGCTCCCGCCCCTCACCATCGAAGCGGCGGATCTCGGCCGCGCGGTCGATATTCTCGACGGCGTGTTTGCCGCGTGTGCGGCGGAGGTGCACGCGTGACGCCGTTGGTGTCAATCGTAGGGATTGGGGATCAATCTCTAATCCCTAATCCCCAGTTGATCACGCTCCGCACCGCCGGTCCGCACGAGGCGGCGGCGATTCACGAGTTGATCGTCGAGCACCTCGCCGAAGGACATCTCCTCCCGCGCGAGCTCGGCGAGATTGGCGTACACACGCATCGCTTCATCGTCGCCGTCCAGGGGCAGGGACAGCGTGGCGAGGTGCTCGCGTGCGTGGAGCTGGCGCCGCTGAGCCGCTCGGTGGCGGAAGTTCGCTCGCTGGTGGTCAGCCGCGAGGCGCGGAGCCTGGGCGTCGGCCGCCGGATGCTCGACGAGCTCCTCCATCGCGCCTCGATGGCGGGCTTCGACAAGCTGTGTGCGTTCACGCACTCACCCGGCTATTTCGTCCACCTCGGTTTTTCGATCGTGCCGCACGTCTGGCTGCCCGAGAAGATCGTGACCGACTGCCATGCCTGCCGCCACTTCCGTCAGTGCGGCCAGTACGCCGTGGTGCGCTCCCTCGAGCGTGCCCGCCACGGCTGCGTCCCGCTGGCGGCGTTGCATGGCTGACGTGATGCCGTCGACGCGGCCGTTCGCGATCACTCCGATCGACGGCGGCATCACCGCGCCCACCGGATTCCGGTCGGCCGCCGTGCACTGCGGCATCAAGGCCACGCCGGGCGCGCTCGACCTCGCCGTCATTGCGGTCGACACCTTCGCATCGATGGCCGCGCTCTTCACGACCAATCTCGCGCAGGCGGCGCCGGTCCTTGTCTCGAAACGTCATCTCGAGATCATCCACGGCGTCGGATGCGCGATCGTCGTCAACAGTGGCTGCGCAAACGCGTGCACGGGCGCCGAAGGTCTCAACAACGCGGTGACGATGGCGGCGGAAACCGCCGTCGAGCTCGGCTGCGAGCCGGAGCAGGTGCTCGTCGCGTCGACCGGCGTGATTGGCGTCGGCCTGAAGATGGATCGCGTGGTGCCGGGCATCCACGAGGCGTGCAGGTCGCTTGCGCACAGCAATGCCAGCGAGGCCGCCCGCGCCATCATGACGACCGATCCGTTCCCGAAGGAGTACGCCGTTCGGGTCGACACCTCGCGTGGATCGTTTTCGGTCGGCGGGATGGCAAAGGGGTCCGGCATGATCGAGCCGAACATGGCGACCATGCTCGGCTTCCTGACGACCGATGCGCAGGTGACGCCGGCCATGCTGCACCGCGTGCTGGGTGATTCGGCTCGCGACACCTTCAACGCCATCACGGTCGACGGCGAGTGCTCCACGAACGACTCCCTCTTCGCGATGGCGTCCGGCACGAGCGGCGTGGTCATCACGGATCACCTCTATCCCATGCTCCTCGAGGCGCTGCTGGCCGTCTCCCGCAACCTCGCCCTCGGCATCGTCCGGGGCGGCGAGGGAGCCACGAAGGTGATTGCGGTGACGGTCCGCGACGCGCGCACGAGCGACGATGCGCGGCAGGTGGCGCGGACGATCGCGAACTCGCCGCTGGTGAAAACCGCCGTGCACGGCGCCGATCCCAACTGGGGACGCATCGTGGCCGCAGCCGGCCGGGCCGGCGTGATGTTCGACATCGATCGGGCCACGGTACACGTCGGCGGCATCCTGCTGTTCGAAAACGGCCTTCCCCATGACGAGGCTGCGCCGGAGGCCGCCGAGCTCCTCAAGCGCGACACGGTCGACATCGAGGTGAGCCTCGGCGCCGGCAGTGCGGCCGCGACCATCTGGGGATGCGACCTCAGCGCTGAATACGTGCGAATCAATGGCGAGTACCGGACGTAGCAATCTCGACGCGACGCTGGCGAAGGACTTCCTGTCGGTCCTCGATTTGTCCGCGGCGGATTTCGCGCGCCTGCTGGATCTCGCGCAGCAGCTGAAAACCGATCGGCGTCTCGGCCGCCAGGCGCCGACCGCCTCCGCGCTCGCAGGGCGGCACGTCGCGATGCTGTTCGAGAAGCCGTCGCTGCGGACGCGTTCGAGCTTCGAGATCGCCGTCAAGGAGCTTGGCGCCGAGACGCTGCACGTCCCGTCCGAATTTGCCGACGGCGGGCGCGAGCCGCTCGACGACGTCGCGCGCAACCTCGAGCGCTGGGTCCACGGCCTCGTCGTCCGGACATACGCGCAGGAGAAGGTCGCGATGATGGCGGCGGCGGCGCCGCGGCTGCACGTCATCAACGCGCTGAGCGACGAGCAGCATCCCTGTCAGGCGCTCGCCGACATGCTGACGCTGCAGGAGCAGTGGGGTTCGCTGCGTGGCCGGCGCGTGGCCTTCGTTGGCGACGGGAACAACGTGGCCACGTCCCTCGCGCACGCGACGGCGCTCCTTGGCATCTCCCTGCACGTGGCCTCGCCGCGCGGCTACGAGCTGCCCGATCAGGTCGTGCGCGCCGCGACGCGCGTCGCGCGCGACGGGGCTCAGATTCGGCTCTTCAGCGACCCGCGGGAAGCGGTCGCAGGCGCCGACGCGATCTACACGGACGTCTGGACCTCGATGGGCCAGGAGCGCGAAGGGGACCGGCGGAAACAGATCTTCTCGAACTACCAGGTGAATGCGGTTCTGATGGCGGCGGCGGCGCCGCGCGCGCTGTTCATGCACTGCCTGCCGGCGCATCGGGGCGAGGAAGTCACGTCCGAGGTGTTCGATTCGCCGATCTCCGTCGTCTTCGACCAGGCCGAGAACCGCCTGCACACGCAAAAAGCCCTGCTGCTGATGCTTTTGTCGTAGGCCCGCCGTCGCGCGCTCCGCGCGCTATGGCGAGGCAATAGAATTGGCGCGTGGCCGACAAGCCGTGGCTGGCGCACTACGACGCGGACGTCGCGCATTCGCTCCAGCCCTACCCTGACAAGACGCTTCTCGATTACCTGACGCCGCTCGCGCGCGAGCATGGCGCGAAGCCCGCGCTCCTGTTCAAGGGCTCGTCGGTGTCGTATGCGCAGCTGAACGCGGAGAGCGACGCGTTCGCCGCCGCGCTGGCGGCGATGGGCGTACGCCACGGCGATCGCGTGGCGCTCGTGCTGCCAAACTGCCCGCAGTTCTTCGTCGCGGAGTTCGGCGCCTGGAAAGCGGGCGCCGTCGTCGCGCCTGTGAACCCGACCTACACCGAGCGCGAGCTCGAGGTCGCGCTCAACTCGACGCAGGCGGAAACGGTGGTCACCCTGACGCCGTTTTACGCCCGCCTGAAGGAGAGCCAGCCGCGGACGCGCGTGCGCCGCGTGATCGCGACCTCAATCAAGGAATACCTGCCGCCCGCGCTGCGGGTGCTGTTCACCCTGTTCAAGGAAAAGAAGGACGGTCATCGCATCTCGATCCGCGAAGGCGACGTCTGGCTCCAGGATCTCCTCGGCGGGTATCGAGGCGCGGCGGCGCCCTCGGTCACAGTCGGTCCCGACGATCGGGCCGTCATTCTTGCCAGCGGAGGGACCACCGGCACGCCGAAAGGCGTCGTCGGACTGCACCGCCACTACATCGCCGCCGGGTTGCAGTTGTACGAATGGACCAAGTCGGCGAAGCGTCCGTGGGTCGATCCCATCATGCTGCCGCTGCCGCTCTTTCACGTCTACGCGAACGTCGGCGTGCAGCCGCTCGCGTTCATCGGGCCCAGCCCCCTGTCGCTCGTGCCGAACCCGCGAGACATCAACGATCTGCTGAAGACCATCCGGCAGGTGAAGCCCGCCTTCTTCAACGGCGTGCCGACGCTCTACACCGCCATCCTCAATCACCCGGACGTGCGCGCGGGAAAGGTGGACTTCAGCTCGATCAAGCTGTGCTTCTGCGGTGCCGCCGCGCTGATGGGAGAGACCAAGCGCCAGTTCGAAGCGCTCACGCACTCGCGGCTGATCGAAGGCTACTCGCTGACCGAAGGCATGATGGCGTGCTGCGTGAACCCGGTGCAGGGGACGAACAAGCTCGGCTCGATTGGGGTGCCGCTGCCGGACGTCGAAGTGCGGATCGTCGACGCGGATGAGGCGGAAAAGGTGATGCCCACAGGCGAGGTCGGCGAGATGCTGCTGCGCGCACCCCAGCACATGGTCGAGTACTGGAACAACCCCATGGAAACCGCAGCAGTGCTGCACAGCCACGGTCCGGGTGGACCCTGGGTCCACACCGGCGACCTCGCGCGCATGGATGACGACGGCTTCATCTTCATCGTCGATCGCAAGAAGGACATGCTGAAGACGAGCGGATTCCAGGTGTGGCCGCGCGAGATAGAAGAAGTTCTGGCGACGCATCCCGCAGTGATGGAGGTGGGCGTGGCGGGCGTCCCCGACGCGGCGAAGGGCGAAGTGGCGCACGCATGGGTGGTGCTCAAACCCGGCAGCAGCGCGACCGCCGAGGAGCTGCGATCGTTCTGCCGTGAGCACCTCGCGCCGTACAAGGTGCCCGCGCACATCGAATTCCGTACCGAGCTGCCGAAGACGATGGTCGGAAAGGTGCTGCGCCGGGCTCTCGTCGCCGAAACCCGCAAGTAGGCCGGGGCTTTACGCCCCGGCTCCGACGGCCTTCACCTCGATCCCGGCAGCGATGAGCGTCTTCCGGATCCGCGCGGCAAGGTCCGCCGCTCCGGGCGTGTCGCCATGCACGCAGATGGTGTCCACCCCTGGATCGCCCGCCATCGTCACCACACGCCCGAGGACCTGCGCCGGATCGTCGATGACGGCGCCGGCTTCTGTCCTCGGCACCAGCGTTCCGTCGGCTCGATACGCCCGATCGGCAAACGCTTCGCGCGCGGTGCGCAGCCCAGCTGCCTCGCCTGCAGCGATCAGCTCTGAATCAGGGAGGCCGAAGAGGATCAGCGAACGATCGACCGAGGCCGTGGCGCGCGCGATCGCATCGGCCACCGCGCGATCGCGGACCGCGATGTTGAAGAGCGCGCCGTGGGGCTTGACGTGCTGCAGCCGCACTCCCTGCACCGCGGCGATCGCCGCGACCGCGCCAACCTGGTAGACGACGATGTCTTCGATCTGGCGCGCGGTGAGGCGCAGATCCCGGCGGCCGAAGCCGTCGCGATCGGGGAATCCCGGATGAGCCCCGATCGCCACACCGTGCTCGCGGGCGAGGATCACCGTGTCCCGCATCACACCCGGGTCCCCCGCGTGGAAGCCGCAGGCGACGTTCGCGGACGTGATGTGGGGCATCAGCGCGGGGTCCTGCCCGCAGGACTCACCTACGTCAGCATTGAGATCGACGCGCATGATGCAGATGCGAACGTTGTAATTCTTCCTTCATTCTTGATCGGTGGGTTTGGGCCAGGATCGCGGTTTTCCGAATGAAATCGCGCGGCATACCCGTTGCCCTACGGGGGGCCGTCGGCCTGTGGTTTACGGCAGGGCGCCGTAAATGCTGGGGGGAG
>OBEQ012449869.1_pt1 | contig 11424 bp, 13 predicted proteins | sample 1670901 | NCBI WGS metagenome assembly OBEQ01 (sample SAMEA104232315, study PRJEB22302) | groundwater metagenome | biome: forest; feature: aquifer; material: groundwater | place: USA | collected 2011-08-07 | depth 5.4 m | reverse complement strand
TTTTCTCCTGCTAGGAAAAATCCGTTATCACTAATTCCTATTTCTATATCTGTTCCTTTATATGAGGCAACTAGATAAGCAATTGCTCTTGAGAGGGCATCATTAACTCTTCTTCCATATAATGTATGGAAGATTATGTATTGTTTTTCTCCTTTATAGTGTTCAATTAAGATATTTTTATCATCTGGAATTTCTGAAAAGTGATATTGTTCATTGAAATAATTATAAATTTGTTCTGCAACGTTCTCTGAAGAGTATACATACTCAGCAATCTCTTTCTTTATTATTTCCTTATTTTCTTTCTTTTCTAGCATTCTTTTGACCTTGCCACGGAACTTTTGGATTTCTAGAGCTAAATCAAAGCTTAATGGTAGCATTTCTGAGAACCAGGCAGGGATTGTTGGAGGCAAGTGTACATTTGCCCTTACGTAAACTTTCATACCTCTAGTAAAAAGAAATTGATATCTCTCCCCTCCTAGAACAAAAACATCTCCTTTTTTTATTCTTTCAAGGAAACCCTCATCTATTTTACCAATGACATTGTCTCTTCCTTCTCCTGCGCCTATAACCACCGTAGCGAAGCTTTCATCTGGTATTGTGCCCATATTTGTTATTGAAATGACACGAGCTAATTTCCCCTTTTTGCCCACTTGTTTTGTTTCTTTATCATACCAAATTTTCGCATACACGTTTCTTTCTTCTAAAGCATAGTCTCCGGCTAAATAACTTATTATTGATAAAAAATCTGATTTTTCTAGATTTTTATAACAGTAACTTTTTCTAATGAGTTTTAACATATCTTCTATATCCCAAACTTTTTGTATTGCCATACTGTAAATATGTTGTGATAAAACGTCCAGACAATTTTTTGGAATGTAAATATTATCAATTTTCATTTCTTTTATTGCTTTGGTCATTACTGCACATTCTACCAAATCATCTCTATCTAAAATTACAAATCTTCCTTTAGCTATTTCATGTAGTTTATGGCCTGCTCTTCCTATTCTTTGTAACGATCTGGAAACTGCTTTAGGGCTTCCTAAGAGAATAACTAAATCAATATACCCTACATCTATTCCTAACTCTAGACTAGTGGAGGTAACTACAACTTTTAATTTTCCTTCTCTAAGACTTTGTTCTATCTGGAATCTTTTTTCTTTGCTCAATGAGGAGTGGTGGGCTCCTATATTCTCTGTGTATTTTGCTGGAAATGCTTCCTTTAGATGATGTACGACTCTTTCTGTTGCTGATCTTGTATTTGTAAATATGATAGTTGATTTATGTTCCTGTATCAAATTATCCAGTAAATTATACATTTTGGAATGATTTTCAAAAACATTGGAGTCCATTAAGTCCAGAGTAGGGGTTATTACCTCTATATCTACTTTTTTTAGAAATTGAACGTCTGCTATTAAACATTCTTCTTCCGCTCCGATTAAAAATCGAGCAACTTCATCTAGAGGTGCAATAGTAGCACTTAGGCCTATTCTTACGGGGGTTATTTCGCTTAAATCTTGTAGTCTTTCAACTGTTAGAGACATATGAACACCACGTTTGTTTGACATTGCGTGAATTTCATCTATAATTATGAATTCGACGCGAGTGAATTTTTCAATTAGTTTTTTAGTTGTTAGTGTTATTGCCAGTGTTTCAGGAGTTGTAACAAGAATGTGCGGTGGATTTTTTACCATCTTCTGCTTTTCGCTAGCGGTAGTATCTCCTGTTCTTATTCCTACTCTAATTTTATCAAGTTTAATGCCCTTTTTTTCAGCTATTTCTGTTATTTCCTCTAGAGGCTTAACAAGATTGACGTAAATATCGTTCCCTAAGGATTTTAATGGAGAGGTGTAAACTGCGTAAACTCTATTTTCTAATTCATGTCTTTGAGCTAAATCTACTAAGTAATTTAAAATGGAAAGGAAAGCTGTTAATGTCTTTGTTCCACCTGTGGGTGCTGAGATTAGTATATTTCTCCTTTGATGAATGTAGTGAACTCCATAAAGCTGCGTTTCTGAGAATTTTCCGAATTTATTAAAGAACCACTCTCTAACCAAAGGGTGTAGTATATTTGCTACTTTCTCTTCATTTTGCCTCTCGGCTGGAATAAGTTTTTGCATGATTATAGATAATTATAAAGAAATATACTCACTTTTAAATGTATTTAAAAGTTACTCCTTTGTTCTGTAACTTTTAAGCTTTCAGAATGTCTAATTCTTTAAATAATCATACTGGGTTTTGATCGTTTCTAATCTATTTTTTGTACAATCAAAGAAGATAGTATTATTCATTTTGAATGTTGTAGTGTTTAAGCCTTCTTTTTTGCAATCTTCAACAATTTTACTTAAATCTATGATAAAATTATCTGTAGACAATTCTTCTTTTGTTGCATTAAATTTGCCCCATTTTGTTTTAAAGTCAGTTGTACAATCTTTAATACATTGTGTTGTTGGTAATAGCTGGGTTTTGTTCTGATATTGCTGTAATGATAATGGGCAATTGTATTCACAATCAAGACTTTTGAATAGTTCTTGTTTGTACTGTACAACTTGAGTGTCTCTTTTGTGTTTTGGTAAAGAATTTGAAGTGTATCCATAAGCTGCGATGCCTATTAGAACTAATATTAACACTATAAAAAAGATTTTGTATATCTTGTTTGTTTTTGTCTCAGCCATTGCTGTCTTAGAAATAAGCCCTATTTAAAGATTATGAAAGATAAATGTATTATTATAGAACATTTTGATTTTAACTACTGAACTATTATCTTTCCTTTCATCAAGCTAGGATGATTAGCGCAATGGTACTCGAAAGTTCCTGTTGTGTTAAACATATGGGTATAATTTTCTCCTGGAGCTAATTGTGGAGAGTTTAATTCTGCACCTGAATCAGATGTCACTGTGTGGTTCATAGTGCCTGTATTTGTCCAGGTTACATTTTCACCTAGCTTTATTGTTGATTCTGAAGGTAGGAAGGCAAACTCTTTTACTTGAAGAGTATTATTATTCTCTGTTGTGTTTATAGCTTTGGGAACACATTTATTTGTTTCATTTGAGAATACTTGCGATGACTTACATCTAAATTGGATACATTGTAATTTATTATTTTTGAAATCCTCTTTACATTGGTTTTTTTCTTGTTTATACTGCTCTTTACATGTTTGTTTTATATTCATTACTTCAGAGCGAAATTGTCTTAATATTCTTCTTTGTTCACTCTTAGATAGGTTTGAGGAGTTTGTAGTTGAGTTTGTCTGATTATTATATTGGTTTGAGTAATTTTCTAACAAACTTAATATTCCTTGGCTTAAGCAGATGCTTTGATTGTTTTTAGCTTGAGCAAAGCAATCCTGTTGAATATGTGAGTAATTGCTTACACATAAACCATAGTTTAGTTTTGTATCATTTGAGGAATCGTTTTTATCATGGTGGTGGGAATTGTTTTTTCTGTTGATTTGATCTACACTGTTTTTATTAGCAGTTGCTAATGAGAGTGCAAGTAGTAGTGTTATAGAGAACATAACCAATAATCTTACTCTTTTATTCATAAATTAATTTTGCATTAATTACTTATAAGGATTATTGTTTTTGATAATGAATATTGCGATATGCATTAAAGATAGATTTTTATACTTCTTTTTTCTTTTTATCTTATGGAAGAGGCATGGTTTGAGAGTGTGTTATTTTATGGTTTCTCTGTTGTTTTTGGTTTAGTTGCTGAATTTGTTGAAGTTAACTATGGAAATCTCTTTATTTCAGTGTTGCTATTATTAATATTCACTTTCTTATTAGGGTTTTCAAACCCTAGAGCTGTTTGGAGATGGGCTCTTGTTGCCGGCATATGGATTCCAGTATTTAGTGTTCTGGATCTTGTTTTAATTGTAGAGAATTTTACCTTTGTTTCTTTATTTGCTCCATTTTTAGTTTTAATCCCATCTTTTATTGGAGCATATATGGGAAAGACTTTGAAAGAAAACCCTATAAAGAAGAACAAAAGAAAGAGATAAATTAAACTCTTATTCTTCCCGTTTGCCAGTCTTTTAATATTAGTCTAGCCGTTCTATTTGTATCAATTTCATTACCTTTCTTCAAGAAGTGTTTCTTTCTACCGAGTTTTTCAAGGAATAAGTCTGAATCTTCTGTTTCTATGCCATATGTCTTTTCAAACACGCCAGGATTTCGCATTATTAAACTATGGACAACAAATTCTGGATCTCGAACTCTGTCATAATTCTTTATACCAATCATAGCATGTTTTACCATACTTTCTGCATTTACTATCTTTGATTCTTCTTTTGGTATAACTCCCGGTGTATCGAGTAAAACTATTCCTGTTGAAAGTTTTATTTTTTTGATGCCTTTTGTAAAACCTGGTTCTAAAGAGGTTGGGGCAGCACCACGGCCCGTTAAAACATTAATTAGAGAAGATTTTCCTGTGTTTGGATAACCTATAACCACAACTTGGACTCGAAGGTTCTGTGTCTCTACTTTTTGTGCTTCTATTTTTATTCTAGTTCTTAAGTCTCTAATTCCTCTTCTTTTTGTAGATGAAACTAGAACATAAGGATGAAGGTTTAGGGAATTTACTTTGTCTCTTGTTTTTTGATAATCTGTAAGATCTGATTTATTTAAAACGTAAATCAGTCTTTTCCCCGTTTCTTCTGCTAGTTTTTGTAAATCAGGATTAATTGTTTCTTCGATAAATCTTGCATCTAGGATTTCAAGTATTATATCTGCTTCTCTTAAAACTTGTTGAACAATTTCTGGAAATGTTTGCCTCTCTTGTTCTTCTTTTTTTAATTTCCCCTTTGGTCTAGGATAAGGAGATTTAGATAATCGTGATTTCATAGTTAAACGAAGAAAAACTAATTTAATAACTTATTCTAGAACTGAAAAAGTTTTCTACAGATGATTCTGTATTTGGAGATATCAGTGTAGAAGTACTTTGATTTAAATCTGTTTTAAGAGATTCTAAAAAGTATTCATCTGCAGAAGGCACCTTCATTACTCCTCCTAATCCTGCAATTACTTTAGGTTTTATAGGTTTCTGGAGCTTTTTGAACTTGAGCAGCCATTAATCTATCCCTGGAGCTTAATTTACTTGGACTTGCATTATCCCAAAGACTTTTTCCAAATAATGCTACAGCTCCAAGAGAGATATAGAAAGCTGCTGGAGCTATTGCTTCTTTAAAGAAATTGCTCCAATATCCTTTATCAAAGATTGATGGTTTATATCCTTTAATATATCTCTTTTTTACTCGGCCTGAAGTGCTCTCTTCTTGATCTTCTTGCAGTGCAAGTAATTGTGAATTGTAGAATGTTTGTTGTATGAATGAAGGATCATTTTTTAGCCCAAATTTTGCTGCTTCGAATCTAGCAGAGACATTATCTTCATTCAATAATATTTCTTTAAGAGCTCTTCTTACTACTTTATTGCCTGCTCTAAGTTTGTTTTTAGCTGTTTCAATAACATCTGTTATTTGGTATTTTGGATATTGTGGGAGGATTTGATGTCTCCTTCTTTAATTTCTATTCCCTTGTTAAATTTATTGTTCACTTGAGCATTTGAGCGTGTTTGAACTTTTACGACTGGAGCAAAGATATATTTTCCATTTCCGGTAACGTGTAAAGATTCATCTGCTATGAAATCAAATGTAGCAGTAGCTGTTGAGTTATTATCAACTTGCATATCTACATTAATTTTTAATTCATTAGAAGGTAATTTTGCTTCATGTGTCCCTTGTGAATCAACAACTGTAACTTTTGAAACATCTAGTTTTATTTGATCGTAACTTCCTGCTTTGATATTTCCATCTGCTATAACTGCAAGTTCTCCCTTAGTCTTTAACTGAATTAGATCATAAGTCTTAGATGTGGTAGAAATATCTACCCAGCTTTGTGTTTCACTATGTGCTTGAACTTTATCTACTGTAATTATAACTTGGGAGATAGACCCCATATCTGCTGCTTTATCTTTTATAGCAAAAACAACTCTTCCTTGTTCTGGTGCTGTCGGATATTTAACTGCCCCGGTTTTATAGAGATAAAATCCTATTCCGATAATTGCTACGATCATTAATGCAATAACGATTCCGGCTTGAGCTTTTTTGTTTAACATTTTAAAAATTAATATTAACTGAATGGCTAAATTGCTATATAAATTTTACTTTATTTCATGAAATATCTTGTTATCTAGAACCCCATTTTTTAATACAGTAATCGACTAGTTTTTCTCCATCTAGAGTTCTATTTTCTGAATCTACCCGAATGAGGAAAACTTCTTTATCGTTAAGTTTTAGAAAAACTCTAGAGTCGCTTTTTTTTATTTTTATATGGCAAACTATTTTTTCTTCAATTGTTACGAATTCAAATGAGATATAATCATTAAGGTGATTGAATATTTTAGAGGGAAAAAAGGCCTTGATTATTTCATCTATTAGTGTTCTTTTATAGCTGTCTATTCCTTGCTCTTTTGTTTTTTTCATATCTTCTTCCAAGCCGATTAGTTCAAATTTGCCTTCTTCTTTCTTTTCTTTAATTCCTATTAGAAGATTGCCTCCATCGCTATTAAGGAAGGCTGCAATTGATTTGGCAATAATTATTTTAGAAGCCTTCAATCCATATTCTCTTAATTCAAAAGATTTACTTTCTTTTATTTGTGGTGGATTATATGTTGTGCTCCATAGTGCTTCTGCTTTAAATTCGGCATGTAAATTTTCTCCTGCTTTCAATAATTTTTTTATTTCTATTGCTGCTAGCTCTTGTTGTTCAGGTTCTGTGAGAATTATTTCTTTTACTCTCCCGATAGCTCCGTTTTTGAGTCTGACTGTTATTCCTTGTTCATTAAATGGATTTCTAAGGGCAATTTCTTTAACAAGACCTACTGAATATTTGTTTTGGGCAGTGATGATGCCTACTTTCATCCCCTCTCTTATGTTTTTTAAGTATCTAGGATCCATCATAATTTAGTACCTAAATGAATCTATAAAAAAGTTTATCTGCACCCTGGAAGACTAACAGAAATGTACGCTTTAATTGGGAAAAGTTATATAAAGACTGAACACTTTGAAAAACGATGTATTTAGTAAGAGAAGTGTTTCATGCCAAACCGGGGAAAGCGAAGGAATTAGTTAAAATCTTTAAAGGCATGGCTAAAATGATGCAGGAACACGGTGTTGGAAATGTTAAGATTATGACAGATAGCGTTTCTACTTATTGGACTGTTGTTATGGAAGCAGAGGTGGAAGATCTTCATGCTTATTTAGAAGCTGGTCGTAATGCCAGTAAAGAAGTTCATCAAGAAAATCAACATGCTGAAAATATGCCCGATTATAAAGATCTAGTGACTGGTGGTCATAGAGAGATTTTTAAGATTGAATAGGAATTTCTTGTTTTGTAATAACTGAAGGTGTGATTTGTTCTTCATCGTATTCTTCTGATGCTTCTTTGGCTACACTAACGAGTACTGCTTTAGCAGCAAATCCTAGAGTAAAGAGTGCTGCTGCATAAGTGTATAATTGCCCAGAAACTGCATACCCTAAGACAGGTCCTGCCATTAAGCTAAAGGGTAAGAGATCGCAAGTAAGATGTGTGCTTCTGGAGATTGTTTGTACACTTTGTTCACTCATATTACTCATGGCTTCTCTTTCTATTGGTGAATAACCATATCTTTCTATTCTTTTATCTCTAATTTTATTGAAATTGTTATATAACATTCCTGGGACAATAAAGTTGGCCAGTGTCTTTCCTAAGTCTTCCATAAGAAGAATGTATTAGTTTGTTGTTTTTAAATCTTTATGCACACTTATTTTTGTTTTTTTGATTTCTTCTCGAAAAGTTCTGTATTCGTTTCTTTAAACTCTTTCATGATTGGTTAGAAGTTTTTTGAGTTTTTAAGATTATTGAAAAAGATCATGTTACGCCCCGACCGAGAGTCGAACTCGGATTGCTACCGTGACAGGGTAGAGTCATAGCCGTTAGACCATCGAGGCATACTAAGAAGTGGGCAAAAATGGTTTATAAAGTTTGTTTATGCACATCTGCTTGGTTTTTTAATAACCCAATTGGCTGCCGTATAATCGCAATAGTAATTTCCTACTTTTTGACAGTCTGTAGAGTCTGTTGTCCATGAGACTGTTTCATTACTGAAATTGCAATTGTAATATCCTCCATTGAGGCAGGTAAACCTAGTATCTGTTATCCATGGTGAGGTAAGAGTCGGTACAGTTTTCCATCCTGCTGATATCCAGTACCAAGAATTGTAATGTAAGCCTAAAGTATTATTTAGATCATTAAATACTTGATAGCTACACTGTCCTGCTAAAAGATTATTTAACCGTGTTTGGTCACACATATCTTTCAAATTAAAAATATTTTTTGTTTCTTCCATTGGTGCGCTGAACTTACCGGTGTACGGAACTCCGTTTTTGAGACTTGTCATGAATCTTTTGGAAGTAGAATCTACACTCATGGAATTTACCTCTAAAATCATTAGATTGTTGCTAAAACCTTTAAATGTTGAAGAATTTGACCTGCTGCAAATATCTTGTGCAGCGAGAATATTTCTTCCTATTGGGACTGGATCGTTTAATATTGCGTCATCTTTTACTGGTGTAGGCCTGCAATTACTTGTTGATTCATTAGGCTCATAAGGCCAGCCTACTGCTATTTGATTCCATATGTTTGTTATACTTTGGTTATTTCTTTTTGTTACATAATTTTTTAGGTCTTGTCTTGTCCAGCCAACGGGACCTTGATTATTTGACCAATCTGTGTTGTTATAGCAAGCTGTAATCCATGTCCAGGTATCTTCTACAAATTTATCTACATTTACTAAATGTGGATCTCCTGGATTTTCAGAAGGTTGTATAGACAATCGGGTTTCGTGCACGTTAGGATATGCCGATTTAATTAGTTGCAGATAGGGGCTGCTATTTCCACCAATAACCGCTATTTGATTTCCAAGTAAATTCGTTGAAAAGTTTACCATTTCTAAAACTTCTGAATTATTGAAATTTGGTTTGTGAGTTGCATGAGTTGTAAAGGAGAATGATGGGACTACTTTTAATCCAACTTTATCACTTTCGTCTTTCCAAATTTGTAAATTATTTTTATATTCTTGTGTAGAATTAAATTGATCATAATAAACTAAGTATACTGTGTCATAATTATAATAATTTTTTAATAAACCGACTGCATTGCTTATTTCATTTTGCGGCGGAGGTGAACAGAATGAACAGCCTTGTCCAGGCAAGCCACATTCTTCTCTCGTGAACCAAAAACCAGAACAAAGGAAATGGTTTTGATCGGCTATATCCATCTGCAGCCATGCAGACCTTTCTTGATTTGGTATGCTATCTTGTTTTTTATCTTTAGTGTCTATACAATTTAAATAATTGTTATTAGACGCATTTTGGTCTGCCTGACTTTTTTTCAAAACATCTATGGGATTTGTGATAGTGCAGAATATTCTCTTTAAAAAATCTGTTTGTTGATTTAAATTTTCTCCAACAGATTTACATTTTCCATTAATACAACTATTTGAACTACATTCAAAATCAGAACGACATGTTGCAATATTATTTTTAACTGGTAAATAATTTAAAGTTATAGGATCGCAATAATATACTCCAGTTGTATTTTGAACTCTTGTTTCAGGAGGAATAGAATTATTACTGCTAAATGGGATGCAATTTCTTTCTGGAGACAATATAATTTTTCTTTGAGAATAAATGAGAATGACGATTAGTAAAAGAACAGCTACGGTTAGAGTAATCCAAATAAGAAAATTATTTTTTTTCACCCCCCTTCTCATTGTTAAGACAAAAATACCAAATATATAAAACTTTAGCCTTTATTTCTTGTAGATTTTCATTGTTTTAACAAGCTTTGTTTTGCCTTGTAATTGTTTGCTTAGCAAGTCTACTTCCTCTGGGGTTAATTCAACAATTCCGGAAGAGTGTGGGCCACGGAAACAAAGCTTTACAATTTCTTTTTCTGGTGAGAGTAGGTCTTCATTAATAACAACTTCTTTTATTTCTCCATGCGCTTCTAAGCGGATTATTCCATGAGAATGTTTCTTTTTGAGCTTTATTTTCATGGGTTTTTTGAGTAAGAAGTGTATTTAACTGTTTATATTGTGTAAAATAACTGAATTTTTATTGTGTTTTAGTAAAGAATGAGTATGGTTGAATATTATCGGAGCAGATGGAGTGTGTATCATCTGCTCCTTTATGATTTATTCTCTATCGAGAAATAGTTCTCTTCAAATTCCAGGGGGTGGCTTTTTGTTGAGTATTCTTTTATTTGATTTGTGGCGGGGTGTGCTTGTCATTTTTGGCTCTTTGGTTTATCTTTTTAATTAATTATCTTAAAGAAATGCTTTATTAATCACTTATTAAACCAAACTAGTGAGCATCTATCGTGATCTGTCTTTCATAAGCCTTAAAAAGCTATCCGTTGTCATTTTTGTATGAGCTACCTATATCTTGCACCAACTTGGTTCGTGCACATCAGTGTTTTCCTTGAAATTATATTTGCATTAGTATGCACTGCAGTTGCTGTATTTTCTTTTAGGGTTTATCACTTAACGGAGCAAAGAGAGCATAAACTTTTTGGAATTGCTTTTGCATGTTTCGCAGCCTCTTATTTTATATGGGTTTTTTTAAATATATTTTTTATTAGTGAGATTTCTAAGGGTGTGGATGCTTTGGTTGTAGGAAAATTGACTTTACTGAACTTATTTGGTGTTTATTCACACATCTTTTTCTTTAGTATTGGATTAACTTCTTTGATTTATACTGTTCTTAAAGTTAAGAATTTTAGAATTTACTGCTTGATTTTAACCTTGATGTTGTTTGGAATAATCTTAAGTGAAAATATGGCAACTTCGTTTTATCTTCTTTCTTCAATATTTTTGTTATTAATATCTGTTTATTATGCGGAAGAGTATGGTAGAAAAAGGTCTTCTAGGAAATTAATGATCTTAACAGCTTTCCTATTCTTATTTTTGGGATACTTAGACTTAACTTTCTCTTCAAGAAATTATATCCACTATATTATTGGTCATCTTTTTGAGTTAATCGCATATGTTATTATACTTATTAGTCTTGTTATTGCTGTTAAAAAAACGTAACTGGAAATGAACAAAAAACGAAGTAAACTTCAAGTTATTCATGATATTCTTGAAGTCATCCGCGAAAGAAATGGGAAAATAAAACCTACACATATCCTCTATAAATCTAACTTATCTCACCAGATGATGGAGGAATATCTAGAGGAACTTATCTCTAAAGGTTTTATTAATGAAAAAAAACTTGAAAAGGGCAAGACCTATTTGATTACTGAAAAGGGTTTAAACTATTTGAATAAATACGCTTTGATTAAAGATTTCACAGAATCTTTTGGATTGGAATAACTAATTATTTCTTTT
>OBEQ011703625.1_pt1 | contig 11424 bp, 11 predicted proteins | sample 1670901 | NCBI WGS metagenome assembly OBEQ01 (sample SAMEA104232315, study PRJEB22302) | groundwater metagenome | biome: forest; feature: aquifer; material: groundwater | place: USA | collected 2011-08-07 | depth 5.4 m | reverse complement strand
GGTAGAGCCCCGGATTGTGATTCCGGTTGTCGTGGGTTCGAGCCCCATCGTTCACCCCAATATATCTAAGGCTTATAGCCTATTCAGTAAAAGCAAAACCATCATCTAGTGGGAAATCACTTTTCACCTGCGGCCTTTACTACGATCGGTTTTACATCATAAATATTCAGCATTGCTGCGTTGCGGTGTCCCGCTTGCTTCTTGTTTGTTTCCGTTCGTGTCAGTTATTCCTTTGCGCTTAAGTTTATGGAACATGAAGTGTATATAGGTAAATCCAAGCTCCAAAGTAGGCTTATCAATTCTTCCTTTTGCAGTTTTTAGCGATTCTCGCATTATTCGGTCGCCTGTCCGCTCACTGATAATAATCCGCCTATCCGCAGCTTTAATAGGATGCGGCTGTTTTCTGTCGGCTAATATTTCATCGTTGCCTAGACATACCGGTAATCCAAATTGAGTTATGCTTGTCCTTTAAGAATATATGTATGGTTTCATTTGGACATGCAGTATCGAATACAATCAGCATGTTCTTTTTAAAGTTGGGTTATCACCGTTTTTAAATGCAGTGGCTTAATGCTGAAGAATAATATTAATCATAAGCTTAAGCTGGATTTTTTACAGAATATATTACTCCATCAAGCAGAAGGTTTCAGTGCCAACCGTTTACGCCGCCAAAAAACACTATCAACATTTATATCTTCGAGTTCTGGCTGCTATCGTTGTAGGCATTTTGCTCGGTCATTTCTACCCTGAAATCGGTGTCGCGATGAAGCCGCTCGGTGACGGCTTTATCAAATTGATTAAAATGATCATCGCGCCGATCATCTTCTGCACCGTAGTGGCCGGCATTGCCGGTATGCAGGAGCTGGGCAAGGTAGGGCGGGTCGGTATTAAGACGCTGCTCTATTTTGAAGTTGTCAGCACGTTGGCGCTGGTGATTGGGTTGATTGTGGTGCATGTCATTGAACCCGGCGCAGGTATGAATGTCGATGCGAGCGTTCTGGATACCGGCGGCCTTAGCGCTTATACCGCAGCCGCTAAGATGCAGGGTGCTGTCGATTTTCTGCTCAATATCATCCCTATCAGCGTCATTGATGCTTTTGCCAAAGGCGATATATTGCAGGTATTACTATTTTCATTGCTGTTCGGCTTTTCGCTGGCTGTCATGGGCGAGGCAGGGGATGAAGTGGTTCGGGGCATCAACAAGATTTCACAGATATTATTCGGTATCGTGGAGACCATTATGAAGCTGGCGCCAATCGGTGCTTTCGGTGCGATGGCGTTTACCATCGGCAAATACGGTCTTGCGTCACTGGTGCCGCTGGCAAGTTTAATGGGCAGCTTTTATCTGACCTGTCTGTTGTTTATCTTTATCGTACTTGGGCTAATTGCCAGATTTGCAGGATTTAGTATCATCAAATTCATCGTTTATATCAAAGACGAGCTATTTATCGTGTTAGGCACTTCGTCGTCGGAATCGGTATTGCCGCGCATTATGATCAAGCTGGAAGCGCTTGGCTGCTCCAAGTCCGTAGTCGGCTTGGTTATTCCGACCGGCTATTCGTTCAATCTTGACGGCACCTCGATTTATCTGGCGATGGCCGCTATTTTCGTTGCCCAAGCCACTAACACACCGCTGACCCTGACTCAGGAGCTGACCCTACTTGGCGTGCTGCTGCTTACCTCAAAAGGCGCCGCAGGCGTGACCGGCAGCGGCTTTATCACTCTTGCGGCAACGCTCTCGGTCATTCCGACCATTCCGGTCGCGGGACTTGCGCTTATCTTAGGGATAGATCGTTTTATGTCCGAAGCCCGCGCCTTAACCAATCTTATCGGCAACGGTGTCGCCACTGTAATTGCCGCTAAATGGGAAAATGAATTGGACATGCAAAAGCTTGATGTTGCGTTGAATCAACTGACTGAAATAGAAGCTGATTAATTCACCACGAAGATACGAAGAGCGCGAAGTTTTGCTGAGCTTTTGTTCATGAGCTTTGTTTCTAGGTAACCGCTCCATGGATTGCTCTGCCCTCCAGTATCCTTGTAATCGTTCATGATGATATACCTAAATTGATGCCGAAATGAAGAATTGGAACACACTTGAGTCTAAAGATAAGGACAGGACATGAGAATTTTACTGGTTTTATTGTTATGTTTGCCCAGCTGGGTTGGTGCAGAAATTTACCAATGGCAAGGTGCGAACGGCAGCAAGCATTTCACTGATCGCCCGGTTGCCGATGCAAAAATAGTCGATATAAAGCCGGGTTATGATTTTTACAGAGTCAAAACGGTTTACGATGGCGATACCGTAGTGCTGGAGGACGGGCGCAAAATTCGGCTTTTGGGCATCAATACGCCGGAGGTTCAACATCGGGATAAATTAGCCGATGCGGGCGGCGACGAAGCCAAACGCTGGTTAACCGACAAGCTGAAAAATACCCGAGTCCGCCTGGAAGTGGGCCCGGAAAAAACCGACAAATACGGCAGGACACTGGCGCACTTATTCACCGAAAAAAAAGAGCATATTAACCTGCAACTGGTAGAAGCAGGTCTGGCGTCAGTCAGCATCTATCCGTCCGGGCTGCTTTATGTCAATGAGCTGGTTAAGGCGCAGGATCAGGCAGAGCAAACCAAGCTCGGCATTTGGGGGCGGCCTGAATATACAGCAATACCGCTTAGCGGTCTTACTGACGCCGGACATCCGGGGTGGACTCGATTGGTCGGTAAAGTGATTAATATCCATCAAACCCGAAAGTCGGTTTATCTGGAATTTTCCGATACATTTGATGCGCGCATCGAGAGCAAATGGCTGGATTTATTTCCCGATGTTAACGGCTATTTGGGTAAAATCGTCGAAGTGCGCGGTTGGTTGAATAAAAGGTCAGGGCATTTGTCGATGCTGATCCGTCATCCGAGTGCGATTAAGATTCAGTAGATAGAGGAATAGAACACGAATGCCAACAGTAGGCGCCTCTAGGCGACACGGATTGGACGGATTAGTACGGATAAATTCGTTTTATTTGTGTTATCGGTGTCTTATCGAATAATTTTCATACGCCGCGATTATTGTTATACACAAATGCTTGAAGCCACCGTCATGCCGGTAGGGTTGCAGATGATCCATATTGCATGGATGGGATGTAAACGGCTTTTCTTATTCGATAGCAAGATATCCAAAGCTTGCTTTGAAGTGGGGGCAAACGTGCTAAAGTGAACCCCAGTTGAGACGGTTAGTTACGATAAATAAAAATCCGTGCTAATCCGTCCAATCCGTCCAATCCGTGTTCCATTAGAATTTTACCCGCCACTCCTATAAACTAACGCCCTTTGAACATTACCTGAGATTTAAATGACTGCTCCACAAATTGGTTTTATTAGTTTGGGTTGCCCCAAAGCCCTAGTCGATAGCGAGAGAATTTTAACCAAGCTTCGTTCCGAGGGTTACACCGTTTCGCCCAGTTACCAGGACGCCGATCTGGTTGTGGTTAATACCTGCGGCTTTATCGACGCGGCGGTGGAAGAATCGCTGGACAGCATCGGCGAGGCGCTGGCTCAAAACGGCAAGGTCATCGTTACCGGTTGCTTGGGTTCCAGGGAAGCCGAAATCAGGGAACGTCATCCGCAAGTTTTAAAAGTGACCGGCGCCCACGCACTGGAAGAAGTCGTTGCGGCTGTGCATGAACATCTGCCGCCTCCGCATGATCCGTTTATTAGTCTGGTGCCGCCGCAAGGCATTAAGCTGACGCCGCAGCATTATGCCTATTTGAAGATTTCCGAAGGCTGCAATCCCCGTTGCACCTTTTGCATCATCCCTTCAATGCGCGGCGATTTGGTCAGCAGGCCGGTTGATGATGTGATGCTCGAAGCCGAACGCTTGGCTAATGCCGGAGTAAAGGAATTGCTGGTGGTTTCGCAAGATACCAGCGCCTACGGCCTGGATTTAAAATATCAAAGCCGCAACTGGAAAGGCCGTGAAGTGAGAACCCGTTTTTACGATTTAGCCGAAGCGCTGGGTGACTTGGGTATTTGGGTCAGGATGCATTATGTTTACCCATATCCGCATGTCGATGAAGTGGTTCCGTTAATGGCCGAGGGCAAAATCCTGCCTTATTTGGACATACCGTTTCAACATGCTAACAGCCGTATTCTTAAGCTGATGAAACGCCCTGCGGCCAGCGAGAATAACTTGGAACGCATTAAAGCATGGCGCGAAATCTGTCCGGATATTACCTTACGCAGCACGTTTATCGTCGGCTTTCCGGGCGAAACCGAGCAGGAGTTCGAGGAATTATTGGATTTTATGAGCGAAGCGCAAATGGATAGAGTCGGCTGCTTTGCTTATTCGCCGGTCAAAGGTGCGGTAGCTAATGATTTGCCCGATCAAGTGCCGGAAGAAGTCAAACAAGAGCGTTTGGCGCGGTTTATGGCGCATCAAGCTGAAATCAGCGCCGAGCGTTTGCAAAAACGGGTAGGACGAATTGAAACGGTGTTGATCGATGAAGTGGTCGAAGAAGGCGCGGTGGCAAGAAGTAAAGCCGATGCGCCGGAAATCGACGGCCAGGTCTTTATCGACGGCGCGACGCATCTGAAAGTCGGCGATTTTGTCGATGTTGAGCTTGAAGAGGCGGACGAATATGATTTGTGGGGACATTTGGTTTAAGCTGCCAATAAATAACTCGCAACAGATAAAGAAAAGTTCACCACGAAGACACGAAGTTCACGAAGAAAAGAATTCAAATCTTCGTGGTGAAAAACCAATCCCCAAAATTTACCGGCTATTTAACACGAAAAATTTCGAAATTCTATTGTGTTATGTTGCGAGTTAAAAATGGATAGCATTTTAGAGGTAATAGTTGAATTTATTAAATTTGTACTCTGGTACATCTTTTGGTGTTTAGTGCTATTTAATATCGGACGGATATTTCTATTGTTGGTCACACTAGGTAACTATCCGCGTAGAGAAAAACTAGAAAAAGATGTCAATCTTATATCTGGCGTTGGAGTGGGTGTCTTGTTTGCTATTTGGTCAACCATTGCAATTTATAACAACTGGGGGTCTTATGCTGGTACAGCAACATAACCTTACGTTCGAAGGGACGCTCCGCCTATCGGCGGCGCGCCCCTCAACTTCGTGTTATAACGTAACATACGATTTTAGATAAACGATTTTTTGCAATGAACACCCCCGCCGAAGCAAGTCACAACCATCCCCATCCTTCAGAACACGATCACCAAAAATGTGTCAGCGAGGCCTTAGATACTGCCGAGCATTTGTGCGTGGTGCGCGGCGTACAATTGACGCCCATCCGTCACCAAGTGCTGGAGCTGATCTGGGACAGTCACAAAGCCGTTAAGGCTTATGAGTTGTTAGACCGTATCAAGCCGATGAAAGACGGCGCTAAACCCGCGACGATTTACCGGGCGCTGGATTTCTTGATCGAGCAGGGCCTGATTCATCGGGTGGAAAGCCTTAATGCTTTTGTCGGTTGCAGTAGCTCAGGCCATCAACATGAGCAGTTATTGTTAATCTGTAAGCATTGCAATGAAGTCGAGGAGCGTCCCGCGACTGAAGTAATGCAAGCCTTGTCGCAAGAACTGGATCAAGCTGGATTTATCGTGCATAGCAAAGCCATAGAAATTCACGGTATTTGTGTTAAATGTGCAGCGCTTTACGACGACCGAAACTAACTCGTTGAGGATACCTTCCGGGTAGTTATTTCGAATACCAACCTCAGCCGGACAGCATTATGCGAGTGGAGTGCAAAGCTCCGCTTGCGAACAGGCAAAGCTTCCGCTCCTTGCCTACGTCCATGTAGGCAAAGCCTGTACTCCCACCGACTTCTTCTCTTTAGCTGACAGCGCCCGTTTCCACCATGCGCCATCTAAAGAAAATTTGAAGGTAAATAATAATTGCATGGTGTTATGTTATAACATATCATCTTACGCAGACTACAGTTTCATGCTCATATACCGTCAGGGTTAATGAGCTTATAAGTGTGGTTGCCGTAAATTTTTTATCTTCCGAATATCTTGGGTATCCGATGAACAAAAAAACCGCCATTTTTTTCTTATTATCAACGGTAGCAGCCCCGGCAGTTTATGCCGCCGAAGCAGCCAAAGAAGATATACAAGAATTAGAAGAAGTTGTAGTTACCGCCCCCTTGCAAGACAAAGCCTCCGAGTCTGCCGTTCCGGTCACTGTTTTGAGCGATGAGGAGTTGCGCCTGAAAGTCGGCCACAGCATCGGCGAAACGCTGAAAAACGAGCTGGGCATTACCAGTCAATCTTTCGGTCCGGGTGTCGGCACGCCGGTCATTCGCGGTCAAAGCGGGCCCCGTGTGCGTGTTTTAAACAACGGCATCGGCAGCAATGACGTTTCGGCAATCAGCCCCGATCATGCCAGCAGCGTCGAGCCATTGCTGGCGGAGCGCGTCGAAGTGTTGCGCGGCCCCGCCACATTACTTTACGGCAGCGGAGCGATTGGCGGCGTGGTCAATGTGATTGACAACCGGATTCCGGGCAAGCTTCCGGACAAAGTGCTGGGCGGCGCGCTTGAGCAGCGTTTCGACTCGGTTTCCGATGAAACGTCTACGGTAATGAAAATAGAAGGTGGTAAAAGCAACCTAGCCTATCATTTGGACGGTTTTTATCGCGACCGTAATAATCTCGATATTGGCGGTCAAGCTATTGATGTTAACGCCGCTCAAGCTACCGATCCGGCGTTGGATGTTATTCAAAACACCAAAGGCTACATCGGCAACACCTCCGCTCACGCCATCAGTGGTTCGGCGGGTGTTTCTCTGGTCGGCGATCCGGGTTTTGCCGGTATCTCCATTAATCGTTTGCAAAATAATTATGGTATTGCGCCGGACGGCACCGGCGGTAATACCCGTATCGATCTCAAACAAAATAAATACGATTTTAAAAGCGAATTAAAAGACCCGTTTAAGTTTGCAGAATTCCTGCGCATGAAACTGGGCTATACCGATTACCAACATATCGAAATTGCCGACGGTGTACCGGGTTCTTTTTTTACCAATAAAACCTATGAAAGCCGGCTGGAGCTAACCCATAAACCGTTAGGCCCGTTGCGTGGCATGGTCGGATTCCAGGCCATTGCCGGCGATTTTGCGGCGATTGATAAGACAACCAGCGAAGTGATTGTTCCGCAAACGCTAAGCAATAGTTACGGCGTTTTTGCGGTGGAATCGTTCGATGTCGGTGCGTTTGTTAACCAGCTCGGTCTACGGGTTGAAGAGACCACGTTGGAGCCGCAAGGACTTGCCAGTCTTAATTATGTGCCGGTCAGCGCTTCCGCTTCCAGCTTGTGGAAGATAAACGACAGTAACAGCCTTAATCTTGCGATAACACGCTCGCAGCGCGCGCCGCAAGTACAGGAGTTGCTGGTTAACGGTTATCATGACGCAACCCGTAGCTTTGAAGTCGGCAACCTGAATTTGCGCGAAGAAACCTCTTACAACCTGGATTTGGGATATAAATTCAAGGCGGACTGGGTCAAAGCCCAGATTGACCTGTTTCGCAATTGGGCGGGCGATTATATCTACCAGCAACGTAATGGCGAATTCATCGACGGCGCGCCGGTGCTCGAAACTCGCCAAGCCGATGCCACCTTCATGGGCTACGAAAGCAAACTGATCTTCCCGTTGATGAAAAATCACTTCGGACTGGTTGATTTAACGTTGTTCAGCGATTTTACCCGCGGTCAATTTGTTAACGGTGCCGATGTGCCGCGCATGCCGCCGTTGCGTTTCGGATTTCAGCTCGACCACAGCAAAGGCGAGTGGAATACCAACCTGCGTCTGACGCGCGGCGAGGCTCAGACTCATTCCGGCGACAACGATACCGCTACGGCCGGCTATCTGTTGCTGAGTCTCGGTACGCAATATCAAGTCCTGGATTTGCAAGGCGCTGATGTGATGGTATTTGCCAAGGCCAACAACCTTTTGAATGAAAATATCCGTAACTCCACATCTTACTTGCGTAACTTTGCGCCGGAACCGGGGAGGGGGGCGGAGATTGGGTTTAGGGTGAGTTACTGAATCAAGTGGCTCAGTAGAGAGAAAAGTGAATAAGAGTGACGTGGCAGACTCGTACCAGATAGCCTATAAACCTAAAAAACATTTAAAGTATTTTATCAATGGCATTAAACGTGTGGACGGGTTAAATAACCCGTCCAGGCGCCGTTTTTCCTCAAGTTGGCGCTTATGGGACAACATCCCCGTCCAGCTTGTTGAATTTTTTCTTCGTGCCTTCGTGGTGAACTCATTATCTAATTATCAATTAACCGGCTTAGGCTCCACAGCCAGGTCCTCAACCCAGCAGCCTACCGGACTGCCCAAGTTCATATTCTTATCCTCAAAGCGCACCAAAAAAACGCTGCGATCCGGTTCTTCTTCCACATGCCCGATCAAGGTGATTACCCCGCGAGTTCCGGCTTCGGCCAGTATCTCGCCTTCAGCGCCGCCGGGTATTGATCCATCATCGGTAAGCGTCTTTGCAGCATAAACGACATCGCCTAACTCTAAATCTTCTACATTCATTTCGAATCTCCTCTCGTTTTGTAGCAAACCTTACATTGTCAGTTGGTTGTGTGATTGAAACCCGTTTGATAATACATTGCATATTGTGTGGCTAATGATGTTAAGGCTTTATTAAATAAGCCAATAACAAATAAATAGCGATATGGCATACAGGTTGCTTTAACCACTAACAAGAACGATGCCATACATTCAGGAGTGCATAAAAATGATTACATTAACAGAAAAAGCCATTAGCGCAGTCGGCCGCTTTATCGCCGGGTCGGAAACGCCAACAGCGGGCTTGCGGATAGAAGTCACCGATGGCGGTTGTTCAGGTTATCAATACGGCTTGAAACTCGAAGGCTGCCAGTCGCCGGAAGATACCATTATTGATTGCGGCGAGGTCAAAGTATTTATCGACCCCGTCAGTTTGCCGATGTTGGACGGCATGTCCGTCGACTTTCTCGATACTATCGAGGGTTCGGGATTCAAGTTTACCAACCCTAATGCGGCTAAAAGTTGCGCTTGCGGTACTTCGTTTAATACCAGTAGCGACGGTACCGGAACTAAAACCTGTTCTTAACGCACCAGCAAACCTAATTCGAGGAAAAAGTCATGTGGGACTATTCAGATAAAGTTAAAGAGCATTTTTTTAACCCGAAAAATGCGGGCGCGGTCGTCGATGCCAATGCGACCGGCGAAGTGGGTTCAATCAGCTGCGGCGATGCGTTACGGCTGACCTTGAAAGTCGATGACGAAAGCGAAGTTATCCTTGAAGCAGGCTTTCAAACGTTCGGTTGCGGTTCGGCGATTGCTTCGTCATCCGTATTAACCGAAATCATTAAAGGCATGACGCTGGATGAAGCGTTAAAAGTGACCAACCAGGATATTGCCGATCAACTCGAAGGCTTGCCGCCGGAAAAAATGCACTGTTCGGTCATGGGGCGCGAAGCCCTGCAAGCGGCGATAGCCAATTACCGCGGCGAAGAATGGAAAGACGATCATGAAGAAGGCGCGTTGATCTGCAAATGTTTTGCAATCGATGCGGTGATGATCGAAGAAATGGTTTGGGCCAATAAATTGCGCACCGTTGAAGACGTTACCAACTTTACCAAAGCGGGCGGCGGTTGCGCGGCTTGCCATGAAGACATCGAAGCTATCCTGGAAAAAGTGTTGGCCGAAAAAGGCGAGAAATTCGATCCGAGCGCGGAATCGGTCAGCAAACCGGCAGAAAAAATCGCCGCCGTTAAAGCGCCGTTGACCAATTTGCAACGTATCAAAAAAATCGAGCAAGTGCTGGAATCGTTAAGACCGTCATTAATGGCCGACGGCGGCGACGTCGAACTGGTCGAAGTGATCGGAAACACCGCTTATGTAAACATGACCGGCGCCTGCAACGGTTGTCAAATGGCCGCGATGACCATTGCCGGAATCCAACAACGCTTGATGGAAGTGATGGGCGAATTCATTAAAGTCGTACCGGCATCGGAAATGGCAAAACTGGTCAATATAGAGGTGGCGTGATGGCTGACATTTACCTGGACAATAATGCGACTACCAAGGTTGATCCTTCGGTGGTCGATGTGATGATTCCGTATTTTCTTGAGCAATACGGCAACCCGTCATCGATCCATAAGTTCGCCGACGGCGTGGCGCGCGGGCTTAAACAGGCCCGGCAGCAGGTGCAAGCTTTGATTGGCGCCGAACACGATTCCGAAATCATTTTCACTTCGTGCGGTACCGAATCCAATTCCACGGCTATTCTTTCCGCAATCAAGGCTCAGCCGGACAAGAAAGAAATCATCACCACCACGGTGGAGCATCCGGCCATTTTAAGCTTGTGCGATTATCTTGAAAAAGATGGCTACACGATCCATAGAATGCCGGTCGATAAAGCCGGGCGTTTAAAACTGGACGCTTACCAACGCTTGTTATCCGATCAAGTCGCGATTGTCTCGGTGATGTGGGCCAATAATGAAACCGGCACGATTTTCCCGGTCGCGGAAATGGCGGAGATGGCGAATGCCGCAGGCGTGATGTTTCATACCGATGCGGTACAGGCGGTCGGCAAGATTCCGATGATGTTGCAGGATACCAAAATCGATATGTTGTCATTGTCGGGGCATAAGCTGCATGCGCCCAAAGGCATCGGTGTTTTATATCTGCGCCGCGGCACGCGGTATCGTCCTTTGTTACGCGGCGGTCATCAGGAACGCGGCAGAAGGGCGGGGACTGAAAACAGCGCGTCGATTGTCGGCTTGGGCAAAGCGTGCGAATTGGCGTTGGAGTACATCGAGTATGAAAACACCAAAGTCAAAGCCATGCGCGACCGCTTGGAACAAGGCATTACCGAACAGATCGGGCATTGTTTCGTAACCGGCGATATGTACAACCGCTTGCCGAACACGACTGACATAGCGTTTGAATATATCGAAGGTGAGTCGATTTTGATGTTGTTGAACAAAGCCGGTATCGCGGCATCGAGCGGTTCGGCCTGTACTTCCGGGTCGTTGGAACCTTCGCATGTGATGCGGGCTATGGATATTCCTTACACCGCCGCGCACGGCACGATTCGGTTTTCGTTCTCGCGCTATAACACGATGGCGGAAGTGGATAAAGTTCTGGAAGTGATGCCGGGTATTGTTGCGACTTTGCGTAAGTTGTCGCCGTATTGGTCTGGAGATGGGCCGGTGGCAAATCCTGAGCAGGCTTTTGCTCCGACGTATTCTTGATGCTGTTGCTTCCTTATCTGGCGTCAGACAAGAAGCAAGCCGATATGGAGACCTTCCAGGTTTTTGAAACCTGGAAGGTCTGACTCGCAACGTTTCCGACAGGCGGAGCATTGCGAATCGAGTTACAAATCAAGAGCCTTACGCAACCTCTTGGG
>OBEQ011412912.1_pt1 | contig 11426 bp, 11 predicted proteins | sample 1670901 | NCBI WGS metagenome assembly OBEQ01 (sample SAMEA104232315, study PRJEB22302) | groundwater metagenome | biome: forest; feature: aquifer; material: groundwater | place: USA | collected 2011-08-07 | depth 5.4 m | reverse complement strand
GCCATCCGCAAGAGTTCCACCTGGCAAAGCAGACGATCGATGAGGTGGCGAGACAAACGTTCCATCGCTACAAGATGAACCTCAGCTACTTGGTCGGAACGATGATCGAGGTGCCGCGCGCCGCGGTTGTCGCCGACCTGATCGCGCAGGAGGCGGAGTTCTTCAGTTTTGGGACCAACGACCTGACTCAGATGACCTTTGGCTTCTCCCGCGATGACATCGGGAAGTTCCTGCCCCATTACCTGAAGGCGAACATCCTGCCAGCCGATCCATTCGTCAAGCTTGACCAGGAGGGGGTCGGCGCGCTCATCCGGTTAGGGCTGCAAAAGGGGCGCACGACGCGCAAAAACCTTAAAGTCGGCATCTGCGGGGAGCATGGAGGAGACCCTTCTTCCATCGAGTTCTGTCACCGCGCCGGGTTAGACTACGTCTCCTGTTCACCCTATCGCGTGCCCGTGGCGCGCCTGGCCGCCGCCCAAGCCGTGCTGCGCGAGAAAAAATCCTGAATAGGATTACAGTGATTCAATATGCTCAACTAATAATCGGTAAGAGCTGATTACAGTGATACGCCCCCCCCAATGACGCGTACTCAAACAAATCACCGTAATCAGCTTTTCAATCACCGAAATCATCAGTAAATGGATCCGATCCGTTCCTATCTCAAAGACATCAGGTCGATTCCGCTGCTGACCGCCAGGGAAGAGATTGAGCTGGCGAATAAAATCCGCAAGGGCGACCTGAAGGCCAAACGACAGATGACGCTCTCCAACTTGCGCCTCGTCATTAACATCGCCAAACGGTACTCCCATCTCGGAGTCCCGCTGCTCGATCTCGTTGAGGAAGGGAACTTGGGTCTGATGAAAGCGGTGACCAGGTACAACCCGAACAAAGGATTTCGCTTCTCGACCTATGGCGCATGGTGGATCCGGCAGTACATCACCCGCGCCATCGCCAACCAGGGGAAAACGGTCCGCATTCCCGTCTACATGACCGAACTGATCTCAAAATTCAAACGCATCACCGAGGAGCTTTCACAGAAACTCGGACGAAAACCGACCGCAGCCGAGATTGCCAAGCGGATGCGCCTGCCCATCGAACGCATTGAACGGTTGCAAGAACTCGTCACCTCGGCCCAAACCACCTCCCTAGAGACGCCGGTCGGTGAAGAAGGTGAAACGGAGATGATCGACCTCTTAGAGGACGAATCAACCCCCTCGCCGCAGGATGACCTGTCGCGCTTCCTTCAGCACGAACGGATTGACGCGCTGCTGAAGAAGATGAATGAACGTGAACGCCGCGTGCGCACCTTGCGGTATGGTCTCGAGGATAGCGTGAGCCGAACGCTCGGTGAAACGGCCAAGTTCTTCGGCATTACCCGCGAACGCGTCAGGCAGATTGAAGTGGCCGCAATGCGCAAGCTGCGCGCCTTCATTGCTGCTGAGGAGCAAGCGCAACCTGACACCGTTCAGCAAATTGCAGCGGCAAAGGGTGTCACAAAAAAGAAATTAGTCAATGGGCGGTTGAGCAAATAAAGTTGCGCCCCAGTAGCTCAGTATGGAAGAGCAGCGGTTTCCTAAACCGCGTGTCGCCCGTTCGACTCGGGCCTGGGGCATTTTCCTTCTCATTGGATCGTCTGACAAAGTCCAACAAAAAGCCCTTAAAATCGCGTAGGCGATGTTGGCCGTGCTAAAAAGTGCTTGACAAAACTTTCTCCACTTCCTATAGTAAGCACAACCGTGAAAGGAGGTGTACTCGGACTCCCGGGGACGGGGAGGAACGTAACGCCTAAGCAGTCGGAAGGTTAACGGAGACGGTTCCTTTCAATCTTGCGTAGTCTGAGGACACCAACGAGGACGATGAGTGGCACGGTAAGGAGTAGTGGGGACGCACAACAAGGAGGTAAGTCGATGTTGAAGGCTACGCTTCGAAGCGCAGTCCTTCTGGGGCTTCTGGTATGGAGCGTACCGAGCTTCGCCGAAGTCCAGAATGTGAAAGTTGGTGGGGACATTACGGTCCGGAGTTTCTTTAGAAAAGATCTCGACTTGCACGACAACGATTTGACCCAAGATGGGGCCCAGTTTTTGATGAGCACTGTGGGCGTAAACGTTGGTGCCGATTTGACTGAGAACGTCTCAGCGTTCATCAGAATCGCCAACGAGCGCGATTGGAACGTCACCGGTACAGCAGCAGGTGACTTGGATCTGAGCCAAGCGTACATTACACTGAAGGAGTTATTCTACTCACCGCTGACGCTTCGTATCGGTCAACAACCGATTGTCTGGGGACGCGGGTTTGTGCTGGGGAGCAACCTAATCCCCGGGCTTATTTACGGTGGTGGAGACCGCAACGCTTCAATTACCGCAAACGAGTTCACAGACTTTACAGCTTTTGATGCCATCCGGGGGACCTTAGATCTCTCTGGTGTGGCAGGTCTTCCCATTACTGTAGATGGAGTCTATATCAAGTTAAATGAGAACAGCACGGCGCTTCCAGATGACGTTAACCTCTTAGGCGTCAACGTCGGTGCGAAATTTGACTCCCTCAGCTCTGAAGTGGAGACATACTACCTGAATAAGCGCGACAAGAGCACGAAAGCGACGGGTGTTCCAGCCACCGACAACTTTGGATCGGTCAGCACGATCGGATTCCGAGGTAGCGCCAAACCCGTAGAAGGCGCATATGTCTACGGAGAACTTGCGTATCAGTTTGGTAAACGAGCTGTGGATCCTTCGAGCGTACTAATCGCTGGCGATGCTCAACAGGCATGGGCGGCTGATTTGGGTGCTGAGTTTACCGCCACAAATGTCGCTATGACACCCAAAATCGGTGGTGAGTGGATCTTCTTTTCTGGTAAGGATGTGAACGGTGCCGTGCCCGGTTGGGATCCGATTGCGCGTGGCTACTTCACGACCGCCTTACGCGAGTTCCAGAATCCAACTGCTGCAGCCTTCTATCCCCCGGACCAGGGTTGTTTCGCTAATGGCGCCACTGGAACGGCGTGTACAGGATCTGCAACAAACCAGCATCAGCTCTCCCTCTATGGAAGTCTTAAACCGCTCGCAGACCTGACTATTGCACCTCGTCTGTCGTGGTTTTTCCTGCCTGTGGGTGCCCTTCCTGACAGCTCAGCCGGTTTCGCTGGTACAGCTACCCGAGTGGCAAAGCGAAAGAACTATGCCGGCATGGAGTGGGACACGCAGGTGACCTACAATTACACGGATGACGTGCAGTTTGGGGTCATCTACGCGCTCTTTGCGCCGGGCAACGTTTACAGGAGCCCGACCGATAAAACAGCGCAAGAGTTGATCACGTCGGTCAGCGTGAAGTTCTAAGATCGGGTTGTTGAGTTCCACAGCCCCCTGCTTCGCAAGAGGCAGGGGGCGTTTTTTTTGAGCGCACAAATAATGTCTCACCCGTTATACATCGCGTTCATCTGGCATATGCACCAGCCCTACTACCGGGATCTGGCCACCGGAGCCTGTTCCATGCCCTGGGTGCGGCTCCACGCCACGAAAGACTATCTGGATATGGTCAAGATCCTGGAGACCTTCCCAGCCATCCATCAGACGTTTAACATCGTTCCTTCGCTTCTTGACCAGTTGGAAGAGTATTTACCCCCCGCCAGCCGTTCGGATGACTTCCTGGACCTTTCGCGCAAGCCGGCGGACCAGCTTTCAGAACAGGAAAAACGGTTCCTGCTGCGGTGGTTTTTCCTCGCCAACGCAGAGCGGATGATCAAGCCGTATCCGCGCTACCACGATCTGCTGGCCAAACGGGGCGGCCACTTCACGGATGATCTCTGGCCATCAATCCAGAAGCGGTTTCGCACACAGGACTACTTGGACCTCCAGGTCTGGTTTAACCTCACGTGGATCGACCCTTGGCTGCGGCGCCAAGATGAACGGCTGGCAAAGCTTGAAACGAAGGGCAGCCACTTTACAGAGGAGGAGAAGCGGTATGTGCTGGACTTCCAGCTGGCGCTGATTGGAAAAATCGTCCCGCTCTACCGTGAGGCGGCACAACGCCATCAGATCGAGCTGACCACCTCACCGTACTACCATCCCATCATGCCGCTCCTGTGTGACCTCCGGGCGGCTCAGGTCGCCCTTCCGCATCTGCCGCTACCTGAGACCACGTTCCGGCATCCAGAGGATGCCCGCTGGCATCTTCAGACAGGCCTCGTACGCCATGAGCAGGCCTTTGGGTCGCGTCCACACGGCCTCTGGCCATCAGAGGGAAGCGTCAGTGAGGAACTGGTGCGATTGGCCATCGAAGCGAGTGTACGGTGGATCGCCACTGATGAGGAAATTCTCTGGCGCACACTCAGGAGCGCCCGATCGCCTTCGATGCTTTATCGACCCCATCTCCTTCGACGCAAAAGTGGGCAACTGGGAATCGTGTTTCGGGACCGAGAGCTCTCTGACCTGATTGGGTTCGTCTATAGCCAATGGGACCCCAAGATCGCCGCGGAAGACTTCCTCAAACGACTCGGAGAGATTCATCAACAGTTCACCCAGAGCGAGCGTCCAGCACTCGTCAGCATCATCCTTGACGGCGAGAATGCCTGGGAGTGCTATCCGAACGATGGCCATGAGTTCTTCATGAGCCTCTACGACGCCCTCAGCCGCGATGACCGGTTCCGGTGCGTCACGGTCAGCGAATACCTTCAGCAGTTTCCGCTCGACCATACGGAATCGCTGCCCGAACTCTTGAGTGGGTCGTGGATTGATGGGAACTTTGCCACCTGGATCGGCCATCCTGAAAAGAACGCGGCGTGGACTCTCCTCGCTGCGGCACGAGAGGCTATGGCGCCACTCCGTAGGGAAGACCCGCGCTACGCTCAGGCGTGGAAGAGCCTTGGAATCGCTGAAGGCAGTGATTGGATGTGGTGGTTTGGCGATACCCATTTCTCGGCTCAAGCGGATGAGTTTGATCGTTTATTTCGCGCTCACCTCTCCAACTGTTACCGTCTGGCCGGACTGGCAGTCCCTGCCGCTCTGAACGTTCCAATCAGACACCGCGTGACCCAAGCACTCGTTGAACCCACTGGACCTATCCACCCGCGCATTGATGGCCGGGAGAGCTCCTATTATGAGTGGCTGTACGCCGGCAGGGTAGAGCTAAAGCAGCAGTATGCCGCGATCCAGCGGGCTGAACAGTGTCTGCAGCGAATGTACTATGGGGATGACCAGACCCATCGCTACCTGCGCCTTGACCTTGATCTCGCTAAATTATCACAGCTGTCATCGTGGACGATTGAACTGACACTTTCCCACGACATTCGGATTCAGATTACACCGCACGGGGAAACCGTCCGCGCCGAGGCGATCTCGCCCACGCCCTGTGTGTTACCATGCGCGTTTGGTCGCATCCTCGAACTGGCGATTCCTCAGGATCTCTTAAGGCTTGCCCCAAAGGAGAAACTCGAGCTGGCCGTAGCACTCTTGGATCACCACGAGGTCCTTGAACGCTACCCATCCGAATCCATGTTTGAGTTATCCGCTCATCCCGGAGAGACCGAAGCGCACAGTTGGTCTGTGTAATATACTGGATTGTAAGAGGTTACGGCCTAGTTGCTTTATCGGCAGTCCTGACCTATAATGAACGTTCATATCGTAAACTGATGAAGCCAATACGATTTGCCATCGCAGGGGTTGGCAATTGTGCGAGTGCGTTGCTCCAAGGCCTTGAGTATTACGCGGACAAACGCCCACAAAATGCCACCGGGCTCCTCCACCATCGGGTGGGAGGCTACGCACCATCGGATATCAAAGTCGTCGCCGCGTTTGATATTGATGCCCGGAAGGTCGGCAAATCCCTTGAGGTCGCGTGTGCCGCCCTCCCGAATTGCACCACGCGATTTCTGAAACGGTTCCCTCGATATGGGGTGCGCGTCCAGATGGGCCCCGTGCTTGACGGGGTGGCCTCCCACATGAGCCAGCACCCTCCAGATGCCACGTTTGTGGTCGCAAAGATCCGCCCGGTCAACATTGCCAAGGTGCTGAAGCACAGCGGGGCAGAGATCCTCTTGAACTATTTGCCGGTGGGCTCGCAACGGGCTACCGAAGCGTATGTCGGCGCATGCTTGGAAGCCGGGGTGAGCCTCATCAACTGCATCCCTGTCTTTATCGTGTCCGATCGCCGATGGGCGGAAAGATTCACCAAACGGGGAATTCCGATTGTTGGCGATGATGTGAAGGGGCAGGTTGGGGCAACGATCCTCCACCGAACGCTGGCACGGTTGTTTATGGAGCGGGGAGCCGTCATTGACCGGACCTACCAGCTCAATATCGGGGGAAACACCGATTTCCTCAACATGCTCAATCAGGACCGCTTGAAGATGAAAAAGATCTCGAAAACGGAAGCGGTCCAATCCGTCCTCCTGAAGCGTCTGGACAGCGCCAACATCCACATTGGGCCGAGCGACTACGTCCCGTGGCAGCACGATCGGAAAGTCTGCTTCTTGCGCATCGAAGGGCGCGGATTTGGCGACTGCCCGATCGAGTTTGAGGCAAGACTCTCCATCGAAGATTCCCCCAACAGCGCTGGGGTGGTGATCGACGCTATCCGCTGTCTTCGCTTGGCACGCCTGCGACGACTCAGCGGGCCCCTGTTCTCTGTCTCTGCGTGGACCATGAAGCATCCGCCGAAACCGATGACGGATGAACAAGCCCGAGAACTCATTGAGGCGTTCATTCGTGGCACAGGCCATCAATAGCCTTGCTGACGCTCCACCCGCCATGCCCTCTCCCCGCAATACCCCGAGAGCGCTGCGTAGCTGTGTCTCCCCGGTGGTGTGCCTGCTGTTATTTGGCGCAAGCCTCTTCCTCATCGGCTCAATCCTTAGCCTGCTGGTCAAACCGTGGCTCAACCTCTCGTGGTGGCGCATCTTCCGTCGCTGCGTGTCCGTTGCCTCCGCCGCCAGCCTCTGGCTTATCATCACCAAACGTGAACGGCGCACGATTCGTTCATACGGGTTGTGGTGGACGAAGGCGGGGAGGCGCCAGCTCGTGTCTGGCCTCCTCTTAGGGTGTGTCACGCTCGCACTGCTGTTTGGCATTGGCTTCGCAACGGGCCACTACCACCTGACCATCACCCCGGATCGCCAAAAATTGTTCACGGTGTTGCTTGGCTTCCTTCCCGCTGCATTGCTTGTTGGGTTCTTGGAAGAGCTCGTCTTCCGGGGATTCGTCTTCCAGCACTTGCTCAGCTACTCGAGTCCCATTGCGCTCATTGTCAGCAGCGCGCTGTACTCGCTCGTCCATTTTAAGGGCGGGGATATGAGTCTTTCGGTTTCGCTCCGGGAATTTGGAGGGCTGTTTCTCTTGGGAGTCGTCCTGGCGATAAGCTATCTACGAACCCGTCAGCTCTACTTGGCCATAGGGCTGCATGCCGCACTCGCCTATGGAGCGCGCGTGAACAAACTCCTGGTTGAGATGTCCGGCTCATCCCTGACGTGGTGGTTTGGAAACAGCCGGCTGGTCACTGGCCTGCTGGGGTGGGCCGCCTTACTAGGAATTGGGGCCGTGGTACTGTGGTGGACTCGATCACCGCACAGAGGAGGGCTGTACGATGAGAACGCGTAGGGTGTTTGGGTTATTGTGTCTCGCGGCGTTTGTGGTGGGTGGCTCAGCGCGCGTCATGGCTGAAGACACTTCCCCCTCACGCTCGGATGCAGTGCTCAGGAAACTTGGCCGAGGTATCGCGAATGTGGTGACGTGCCCGTTAGAACTCATCCGCGTCCCCTCCATTGTGAGTCGAAAGGACGGCTACTTTGCCGCGATCACTGTGGGGATTCTTCAGGGGGCGGGGAAAACACTCGTTCGAGCCGGCGCGGGGGTGTTCGAAGTCGTCACGTTCTACGCAGAAATCCCCAAGGGCTATGCGCCTCTCGTGATTCCTGAGTTTGTCTGGCAGCACGGCAATTGGGTTGAATAACTAGGGCGAGCCGAGCAGCTCCTTACGCTGCTCCTCTGGAAGGGAACGCTTGAGGGTATTAACGACACGCGTCAATTCAAGGTCTAGCAGGGTAATGAAGGTGAGCAGTCGCTGAGTAAGCCAGAAGACACCGCAGAGCGCAATCCCGAGAATTGAAGTTGCCATCTGGATTTCCGTGGATGGGGTGAGCAGAAGATAGAGAAAGACCGCGATTCCCAGGAGCAGGAGATAAACCTTGAGGTGCTCAATTGTCTGCAGAAATCGCCGATCTCGATGGGTCAAAGGCATCGTCCATCCTCCTTTGTGCTTAGGTGATAGTATACTACATGGGCCTGCCTCCAGGCTATACCATCCTCATCGATGGATATAACGCCATCAAACGGCACCGAGCCTGGGAGCCATTGCCGATTCAAGAGACCCGCAGCCGCCTGATCCAGCTCGTCGATCACACGCGCTGGCCGATCCCCATCGCCTCCATCCGAATTATCTTTGACGGACCTGTCTCTGAAGACTCACCTCAGAACATCTCGCAGCTGCTCCGAGTGCAGTTCGCCAGCCCATCCGCCGATACCGTCATTACGCAGTCGATCCGCACCAGCCAGTTTCCAAGCCGGATCCTGCTGATTTCTGACGACGGGGAACTCCTGCGCATCGCCAAAAGCCACGGAGCGAAGCACCAGCCGACCAATTGGCTGTTCCAGCAACGCGTGCCTTCGGCACGGCCCCTCTCTAAAACAGGCCACGCGGAAAAAATCTCCCCTCCGGCACGCACCGCCCGCCAAATTACGGAAGAGCTCGCCAAACGGTGGCTTGGTCCTCCATCGTAACAGGTTGACAAGCGCTTTTGGGCCCCGATACAATACCCTATATAAGGAGCTCTGAACACCATGAAGCAACAGCCAATTGTCTGGATTGCCGCCCTTGTAGCGAGCGGCCTGTGTGGATTGGTTCCAGCTGCATGGGCTCAAGATCCGATTCATAAAATGGGGCGGGGGGTGGTGAATGTGCTCACCGGATGGATCGAGCTGCCTAAACAGATCCACCTTGGAAGCCGTGAAGACAACCCCGTGAAAGGGCTTGGCTGGGGGCTTGCGAAGGGCGTCGGACTGACGGTTTTGCGCGGCGGGGTCGGAATCTATGAAGCGGTCACGTTTCTTCTCCCGTATCCCAAGCACTTCGCCTCACCCTATGAGTCGATGGAGCTGAACGATTACGCCTGGGAATAGGTTCTATCACCAGCGTGTCTGGGTACGTCAATGGCCCCTGGGCAGATCCCCAGGGGTTCTCGTTCTGTGCGCATGGGTTTGGACGTTTACGTGCTCGCCGATCTGTCATAGCGGGGAAGAGGTCAGGCAGCGCGATCTCGATACCGTGACGGTTGCCGAGCCAACAGCCCATCCCATTATCGGTGAGCGGCTGGGCTTCCATGGGCGATGGCTGGGAATCCCCGTTGGCCGTGGGTGGATTGAAGTCCAGGAAGTCACTGAAGTGGAAGGCCGCCAAGTCTACCATATCGTTGCCCAAGGCCATTCGAACGAGGTCCTTTCCGCGTTTTATCCAATTCATGACGTCGTGCATTCCTATCTCGATGCCAAAACGCTCAAGCCTATCCGGTTCGAAAAATACCAACGAGAAGGACACTACAGATCCGATGAAGTCGTGATATTTGATTATTCGACACATACGGCGACCTATCGCTCACTCCTGAACGAATCGGTCAAAACCATCCCAATCACTCCCGATGTCCAAGACTTGATTAGCGCCTTCTACTGGCTGCGCGCCCAACCAATCCATGCAGACCAGACGCTTACGCTGAATATCTATACCGATGAGAAGATCTACCGAACAGACGTCGCAATCAAACAGCAGGTCCCCTTGGAGCTGCTCAAGCGGGGAACCTTTCCATGCCTGATCGTGGAGCCGAAAGCCACTTTTAAGGGTCTGTTGGTCAAACGCGGGCGCCTTTGGGCCTATATCACGGCTGATGCTTACCGGCTCCCATTGTTAGTGAAGGTGACCACCCCATGGGGACCTATGAGGGCCGTAATTGACGAAGTGTCGATTCCATCAGTATTGAAACAGGCCTCGCACCAGACAACCCCGTAAAGCCATTCCAGCCGCATAAGGGTGACTTTGATCATAATATAATGTCTTATAATGTATATTCTGTTAAATAGATAGTCTCCTTGGCCATCTTATTCTTAAGACAGGGCTTCAGGTCGGTTACTTGAGACCAACTCGGAAAAACTTTGAGAGGCGCGTGCGGTACTCGGCGGGATCAACCGCAAAGCCTTCCAGGTGGCTGGCCTCTTCAATCACCCACAGCTCCTTGGGTCCTGTCGCCTTGGCAAATAGCGCCTTCGCCTCCTGGAGCGGCATCCTAGGATCGCGCGCCCCCTGGATCAACAGTAACGGCCTACGGCCAAGCTTGCTGACGCTCTCTTCTGGAGAAACCGTTCGCGGCCAGATCCAAAACCGGACCCGGTACGTGGAGAGGATGAACCAGAGAAACGGAACTCTCGGAAGCGTATACATGAGACTGAGATGCCGTCCAAGGGATGTTTCGAGATTGGTGTACGGGCTGTCAGCCGCAACGGCGCCGATGCGCTCATCCCGGGCCGCCACCATCAAGGCGACCGAAGCCCCCATGGAGATGCCGTACACTCCATAGGGCCGCTCAGGAATATCGGGCTGCTGCCCAAGGAAGACGAGCACGCCCTCTAAATCTCGCTGCTCCAGCCACCCGAAAGAGGTTGTCCGGCCTCCACTGCCGCCATGTCCACGAAAATCAAACAGGAAGAGGTTGAATCCGGCTGTGTGCAATCCAGCGGCAATATCCAGAAGATTGGCCCGGTTTGAACCCAACCCATGGCAGAAGATGATCCAAGGATGCGCGGGCTGCGAAGCAATCTTCCAGCCCTCCATAGGCGTGCCATCGGTGGCTTGAAATCGAACCGTTTCAAAGGGCAGGTTGAGCCGTGCCGGCGTCTCGGTAATCGGCAATCGAGGCAGGATGGTATTCCGGAGAAATAACACCGCGCAGAGGACCCACGTCCAGAATATTGCAAGAAAGAGGACTTCGAGGACGACCAGGGGTGCTCTACTTGACTGGGCTGCCAGCTCGAATCGACCGCTCAGGACCGACCAGGACGATGCTGGAACCATCCGAAGCCGCCAGCACCATCCCCTGGCTCTCCACACCTCGTAGCGTAGCTGATTTGAGGTTGGCAACCACTACCACGTGTTTGCCGATCAGGTCTGCGGCCTGGTAAGAACCCTTGATGCCGGCCACGACCTGGCGCGGCGCGGCTTCCCCCACATCCACCGTCAGGACGAGGAGCCGATCCGCATTGGGGTGATCTTGTGCTGTGGTCACGACCCCGACGCGGAAGGTGAGACGCTGAAACTCCTCAATCGTGGCAAGCGACGGTTGGGGAACCACAGGAGGAAGAAGGTTTGGCGAGGGGGGCGTCTGCCCTTCTTCGCTC
>OBEQ011222975.1_pt1 | contig 11427 bp, 10 predicted proteins | sample 1670901 | NCBI WGS metagenome assembly OBEQ01 (sample SAMEA104232315, study PRJEB22302) | groundwater metagenome | biome: forest; feature: aquifer; material: groundwater | place: USA | collected 2011-08-07 | depth 5.4 m | reverse complement strand
CCATTGCTCCAGGAAAACGTGTAAGGAGAAACTCCTCCTGAACCAAAAGCGATGGCACTTCCATCTGATTCTGCACAAGTTGCATCAGTTATAGTGGTATTTACAGAAATAGTTGGGTTCTGTTGAATATTAACCCCTGTATTATTTGATTGACATCCTTGTGCATCCGTAACAGTTACCGTATAATAATTTTGAACCAACCCCGTAATGGTTGAGTTTGTAGCGCCGTTCATCCAGAGATAGGTGTAAGGAGAAATTCCTCCAGATCCCACAACTGTTGCTGTACCATTCGTACAATTAGCTGGTGTTGAACTCAAAGAAGCTGTTACAGTCGATTGTTGAGTTATGACAAATGCTGAATCAATAATATTTAAAGAACAACCTGTCGATTGATCTACAATCATCACAGAATAATTACCTAATGGAACAGAAATATTATTTCCTGAGTAAGTATTTAACGTTTGGGCATTTGTCCAATCAAAAGTAAAAGGTCCTGAAGAGCCACTTGTTTGAGTCGCTGTTATTGATCCCATTGTCATTGGACACATCGGATTAGTTCCAGATATTGAAAAACTAAAACTCGGCGAATAAGAATCATAATCAGAGGCAGAAGAAGATCCACTAGTTGCATAAATTGAGATATAACCATAGTAACCCATTGGAATATTTGTCAACTGATCTGTCGTTGAATTAACATTCGAATGGATAATAGGTTCTCCTTCTAAATAATAAGAATACGTTATTGGAAGTGACAATCCAGTAGTTGTTACTGTGTAAATTCCATCATTATTACATGGGAGTTGGGTTATTACTCCCGATACTGTTTGACTTAGCCCTTTAAAGGAAATAAAAAACAGTAATAAAAACATTAAGTGGTTTTTTTTCATGGTATTTTTTTTTAATTATATATATAAAGACAATTGTCATTTGGTAATAGTTGCTTGGGTTTTAAAATAAATCTTATTTTTACTGTACACAACTTATTATCAACGATTTATCTCAACAAAAATCTTATGTTAAAAAACTTCATTTTAACCAACTTAGGAAAAAGTTTATTCAGTAATGGCGACCTTTAGGTCGTCCAATTAATCACCAACAATAGACCACACCACCCCAACAAGTTGGGGTGGTGTGTGAGAGATGATTAAATTAGGATAGGTTAAAACCTATCCTTAATCAAAGTTTTACCTTAAAAAATTGCAAATCATTAAAACTTATAATTTTTGCAAGTTTTAATGATTTATAAGAACTCCTATAATTTCTTGTGTTTTGAGGTTGGTTATATTTCAAGTAACCAATTAAAAACATTTAAGTGTTTTATTCCACTTCTGTTTTGAGTAAATGAGTCAGTTGTAAGTAAATATTTCGGATAGTTGTCCTTTATTTGTTCTAATGCTTTAAACTCTCTTTCTACTGTACTTTCACTACTCATTTCCCAAGCTACTTGATAATATTCGATGTCGCCTTTCGGAGTTTTACATACAAAATCTACTTCGCTATTACGTGTCGTACCGGTCCAAATTTTGTTACCTCTTCTTAGAAGTTCAAGAAAAACAATATTTTCTAAAATGTGGCCTCGGTCTATCGTACGTTCTTTTCCAGCCAAAATATTAAGCAAACCCACATCAACCAAATAGTATTTTTCTTGTGTTGCTAATTGTTTTTTACCTTTCAAATCAAATCGGTTCACTTTATAAAAAACAAAACTAGCCACTAGATATTCTAAGTATTTTTCAACGGTGGTATTATGTATACTTTGACCATCTTGTTTTAACGTTTTTGCAATATTCCCAGGTGAAAGTGGATTACCGATGTTGGACGCTACAAATTTTGTAATGTTACCAAATGCTCGCTTGTCATTTATTTGATGACGTTGAGCAATATCTTTTTCTACAATAGTAGTGTAAATAGCTTCCAAATATTCATATATTTTATCAAATCCTCCCTCTCGTAAATCAACACCTTTAGGTAATGATGTTTCATTTACATAGTCAAAAAACAAGGCTTCATAATTGAGGTATCTATCTGTAACATCAATAGCACGAGCTGTTAAATATTCTTTGAATGAAAAAGGTAAGATAGAAATTTCGATATAGCGACCGCTTAAAAGTGTTGCTAATTCCCCAGACAATAAAAAGGCATTTGATCCTGTGATATAAACGTCTATATTGGATTTTACAAACAAACCGTCCACAAGTCGTTCAAACTCATTAACATTTTGCACTTCGTCTAAAAAAACATAGCAGGGTTTAGATAAATCTAACTGACCAATGATGTAAGCATATAAAGCATCTAGGTCGTTGAGAAACTTACGAAGTTCAAAATCCTCAAAATTTAAAAACACTATTTGTTCAGTTTGTATTCCCGATTCAAACAGTACTTTTCTATATAATTCAAACAATGTACTTTTACCGCTTCGACGTAAGCCACTAACTACTTTTATGAGGTCTTTATCTTTGTATGCCAATAATTTACTTATGTAATTCTCACGATTTGTATAACTTCTCATAGAGTAAATATAATCATAAATCATTAAAACTTGTAATTTTTGCAAGTTTTAATGATTTAAATAGTAATCATAACCATAAGTCATTCTTTTATCTGCTTTTTCTTCATTCATTAATGAAAAGACCGCACTATTTATAGCTTTCTCAAAATCGTTTTTAAGATTAGAGACTTCTTTTATTTGAAAGCTAAAATCAGGGAATTTGATCTTAGTATTAGTAACCCAATTACTAAAAACAGGATAGGCTTTATTTAAATATTATTTTAATTCTTCCATTATAATTCCATCCTCTTTGAAGTTAATTACAATCAATTTTAAATTTTATTTACTCTGACAAGAATTCGATACAGTTCACTAGAATCAAACAACTTTTTGTTTTAAGTCTTTAAAGGTCTGTTCGATTTGTTTTACAATTTCATCAACATTTTCACTGACTATTTTTGTTGGTATACCAAATATTAATGATGAATTGAACGGAACAATTAAACTGTCTCCTTTAGGCATTGCTTTACCCATTCCTTTCATGTAAGCAGGAACAAATTTAATATCAGGTCGTTGAGATAAAATTAATCCGATTCCCTTTTTTAAAGCTTGCTCTTTTTCAGGTTCTCCCCTTGAGCCTTCTGGAAACAATATTAATGAATACCCCTTATCTAACTCTTTTAACATCCTATTAATTGGATCATTATCAGGATTATTTTTATCTCTTCCTCTTTTTATTAAGAGAGCATTTACAAAAAAAGAGGTTAATTTTCCTTTTAATCTTGTTTTACCAAAATGATCTCCTGCAGCGACAGGCTTTACTTTGTGAATTATTTTACTTGGTAGAGAGGATAATAAAGTCATTGTATCTAGATGACTATTATGATTTGCAACTATAATGAATTGTTTTTCATTTAGTAGGAATTTTGCAGTATCAAACTTAACTCCAACGATTAATTTTAGAAATAATCGAATTAAGAAACTGTAAATAATTTTTAATGTTAGTTTCTGCATTAGTAAGCTAAATAAAATAGAATATGAAAAAATACTGGGGCAGTATAAGCCAAAGAGTCAATCCTATCTAGAACACCACCATGTCCTGGAATAGAACTTCCCATATCTTTTATTCCAATATCTCTTTTAATTGAGGAAATGACAATGTCACCCGCAAAACCTGAAAAAGAAATCATAAAACTCACAAAAACAACTTGCATATCATTTAGAGGAGTTAAAAAACCTAAAAAGTATCCAATAATAGTAGTTGAAATTAAACCACCTACAAATCCTTCCCATGTTTTATTTGGACTAATTTTCGGAATAATTTTATGTTTCCCTAATAATTTACCCCACGTAAATTGCATCACATCATTTATTTCAGTTAGAAACACCAGGAATAACAATAACCCTCTCCCTCCTGATTTAAACCCATTTAATTCAGGCAAAGACAGTAAATACGCCATGTGGCTAATTCCGAATACTGTTAACATTAAAATCCACTGAAGTAAAGACATTGACTTTATAATTCCATCGGTATTTCCTTTTAAAACAAGACGCAAAGGAAGTATCAAAAACATCACAATTGGAATAAAAATAATAAAAGCACCATACCAACCAATATAAGCTAAATAATATTGAATAGGAATAGAAATAAAAGCCCAAAAAATTGCCCTCCTATCAGAATCTCGAAAACCTAATTGCGAATACAATTCTCTAAATGCAACAAATGATAAAAAAGCAATTGCTATATATGAAATTTTTGTATTTACAACTGTCGCTAATATAAACACAGAAGCCATAAACCACCAAGATTTAGTACGTGCTTTGAGTTCAATTAAATTTGCATTCGGTTTAATTTTTCCAACAATATAGAATAAAAGAGTTGCAAAAGTCAAAATTCCAAAAATCAATGAAATAACAATAAGTAAATCATTGTTTTCAAAAAAATTTAGGTGAAATATTTCATTCATAGTTATTTATTTTAGTGTTTTTTTTATTCTAGTTATTGTACTTATCAAAATCAAAATATTAAGGACCACAAATATCCATAATGAGTACTTTCCAAAACCAACAGAAAAAAAACTTAAAAGACCATATAAACCTATAATTAATGCCCTATCACTTTTACCCATTGGCCCATCATATTGTCTAGCTCCAGAAACTGCTTTACCAAGAACACCAGCAAATTCGTTCACAATACTAAAACACAAAAAAATAACAATTAAGTATAAATTTTCTTTTTCATGAATTAGTAATGGAAAAAAAATAAAAAGATCTGATATAACATCTCCAATTTCATTTAATATCTCACCTTTTTTTGTTTGTTGATTATAAATTCTTGCCATCATCCCATCAAGAGCGTTTAATCCCATTCGAATAAATAAGCCAATTGGAAGAGCTAGAAAAAGATATATATTGGTATTTGCAAACCAAAAAGAAACACCAATGATAAAGGACAAAATAATTGATAAAATAGTAATTTGATTAGCCGTGACTCCCATTTTATGAAACATTACCAAAATCGGCATTAGTAATTGTTGAAATTTTGGTTTTATTTTATAAATTGATATCATTAGCGATTTATTTTTTTCCAATTAAGTCTATAGCATCAAAATTAATCATAAAAGTATAATTCAAAAATCTAAGTTTTATCTTTAATTCCTCGGTAAATCTAATCATTAAAACGGATTCCTATACTCACGACCACTTGTTTTTTCATATTGAATAGTTGATACTTACAGTTTCTCGACGTTCAAATCGATTAAATCACAACAAAGACCACTCAACAAACGCATTCATCACTTCTTTCCATTCCCCTTTTTCATAAACGGGTGACCCGTCTTCCTTAATTGGAAAGAAATTATGTTCTAGATTAGGGAATCTTTTTAGTGTTAAATTGGTTTTCTTTTTCTCTATGAAATACAAGGGAATTATATCGCAAAAATCTCCGTTTATATCCTCACTTCCATAGGCGATATAAATAGGGATATTCAATTCTACCAATGTACTTACCTGACTTTTCGAAAAGGAATTCCAGGGGAAATTATAAGTTTTAATTTTAGTTGTATCTTCTTTTTGAATGTCTTTGTACCAATCATAAATTCCGTTTTGAATGGAGTCTGCTTCTACCCAGGTGATTTCGCCAGCTTCGGCGTCTTTTCTTGCCTTTCGAATGTATTGGTCAATTCTTCCCAAGGGATTGAAACCAAAAAGTCCTACTTGTGTAACTTTTTTATTATGCGCTGCTAATTCAAGAGCAACATGTGATCCTTGTGAATGTCCTGCTACTACTAGCTGTTCTGTATTAATCCATTTTTGTTTCGATAAAAAATGAATAACAGCATTCGCCCGATTCACATAATTTTCAAGAAAATCAGCTGGCAAGAAATCTGGATGAAAGCTGTATTCTTTGGTCGTATCTGTCACATAACAATGGGATTTATTTAAATGATCTGGCCCGACAATTAAAGGAGTTTTAGGCATGGAAATAACAACAACATGGTATTTTCTCTTCATGGATTCAACATCAAAATTACTCAATGTAACTGGCATGGTACCTTGTTCTGGAAAATCAAAAAATAACGGCATTGGCAACGATCCTTGACAAAAAAGTAAAATAGGTTTTTTAACTGTAAAACTGGTATCAGCTATTACAAAATCTATGGTATCTTTTTTTAGGGTTGTTTGAAAATGGGTGTAATCATTAGCAACTACTCCTATTTTCTGACTGTGAGAGTAGAATGAAGATGTGATAATGAAGATTAAGGTTGAGGTAAAGGATTTCATACTTTTGATATTTTTTTAGGTGAAAATAGACTTTTTTGAGATAACTGAGGATTGAAAAATGTTAAATTATTACAAAAGTGGTACAATAGAGTTTTAAATGTGAGGGATCTGGATTAATTAAAACAAATGATTGCTTACCATTGAAATCGAGACATCATGTGGCTAAAGCCGAAATATATAGATTTTCCTTAAGAGGAATGGGCTGAAGCCACATTCCAATTGAAAATAATTCATCTCTAAGAAATGGCTAAAGCCATATTCCAATTGAAAATAATTCCTATCCCAAAGCCCCATTACTCTTTGCAATCTCAATCCAATGCTCTGCTAGTGAACTTGGATTTGCGCCAATTGCTCTTGCTAAATACAAAGCAACAGCCATTATTAAAACAGATGCTTCGTGAAATTCTTGATTGGTTTGCAACCCGCCAAAAGTTGCTTGGACTTTTAATTGAAGGATTTCATTGTGTCTTCTTGCGAATAATGTAGGATCTTCTAACTGTTCTGTAATTTTAGGAAGCATAATGGCATTTCTCCATTCTTTTCCGATTCTTTCAGCCAAAATTTCTGGAGACTCCTCTCCTATTTTTCGCCATTCTTGAATTGTTGTTTTATCTCCTGATGAAGACAAACCTGTATCTAACAATAATGCAAATGCGACATCGGCTAAATTTTGCATTACTTCTAAATATTCATCTTGCGAATTTTCAAATTTCTCCGAAACTTGACCTTGCAAGTATTCCCCTACACTTAAATACGGTAAATTGACAACTTCCGGACAACCATTTAAACAGGGAAATTCTTTTCCTTCAAAAATGTACTGAACTTCTTCATTTTGTATTTGTCTACCTAGTGGATATAAACGACATGCCAACGGACGACCCAAATGAACAGCACATCCGAAATTTTCAATGTATTGTCCACAAGCAGATTGACCAATCTTATCTTTACTTCCATCGAAGCGAAGGCGAATCCCACCTAAATCGCAATACAAATCTTGAAATTCTTTTGGAGAGATTTTTTTCTCGTTCGAAATGCAAAGCAATTCCCATGGATTCAGTAAAACTTGTTTACCATGACAACAAGTCCCCGTTCTAGAACACGTGAGTGGTAATGAATCTTGAAGACTGAGTTTTGTTGTGATCATTTTTCTAATTTTAATTCATTTCTAGTGCTCGAATCACTTTCACAACATCTTTACTTTCTCTCAAACGAATTAACCAGCAACCAAAAGTTAAAAATAGACCAGGTCTTGAAATATATTTTCCAACAAGAGATACAACGTCATCATGTAAAGCATAACTTAAAGCGAATTCAGATGGTGATTCGACAGCTAATTTTTCGGCAGTACTCCAAGATAAATTTCTCGCTTTTTCGATTACAAATCCAGCAATTTTCTCATCTGTTCTTCCTCCAATTTTATCAATTAAACCAATTGCGGGAGAAACTTTTTCGATTCTTTCTTGCACCTCATCGATCATGCTTGAAAGTAAATCCATAATTTTTTGAAAATCATTTTCAATGGCCGGTAACAAATCTCCTGGCGCAACTTGAGCTGTCGCAATAGCTAAATCAAGATTTATGTGTGCATTCATTCCCAAAAGAAGATGTTGTAAAATAATAGGCGATTTCGATTTTGAAGAATTAAATGCGATTAACCAACTTTTACTCGGTGTTTCATTTCCCCAATATTCGTTGATGGCATCCAAAAATCTTCCTGCAAAAACAACATCAAGTTGTTCCATTCTTTTTCCATCTTCAAAATAACATCCTTCTTCAATTTTCTTCTTTACTTGAATTGTCACATCTCTATACAAAACAGCAAAATACCCAATTTTACTTTTTTCTCGAATACAACGATCAATTACTTGATTCATTTCTTCAATAACATCGTCAATTGTTTTATTGGTTATTTGTCCACTCATTTTTAGCAATTATTCAATATAAAAGTAAAAAAATAAAAAGCCTAAACAAATTTGCTTAGGCTCTCAATAAATATTTATGCTTTTTTTAAACCAATCCTGGAATCTCGATCATTTCGTTTGATTCTTTAGAATAATCTACAGCTTTGTTTTCAAATCCGAATAAATCCAAGAAATCTGATCTATAACCTTTTAAATCACCCAAACTTGGTAACGATTCAGTTGTTGCTTCTTTCCATAATTTAGCCACTTCAGCTTGCACCTCTTCGTTCATTTCCCAATCATCCACCCTAATTCTTCCAGCAGCATCTGTTGAAAGATCTTTGCCGTTGTATAAACGTTCCGAAAATAATCGTTGAATTTGTTCTATACAACCTTCATGGGTTCCTTTCGCTTTCATGATTTTATATAGTAATGAAATATACAAAGGAATAACAGGAATTGCAGAACTCGCTTGAGTAACCAATGCTTTATTTACAGAAACATACGCATTTCCGTTAATTGCTTTTAATTTATCAGTAATTGAAAAAGCAGTCGCTTCTAAATGATCTTTCGCTTTTCCGATAGTTCCTTTTCTATAGACCGGTTCTGTGATTGCAGGTCCAATGTATGAATAAGCTACTGTTTTTGCATTTTCAGCCAATAAATCTGCTTTAAGCAATGCTTCCATCCATAAATCCCAATCTTCACCTCCCATAACAGCAACTGTGTTATCAATATCTTCCTCATTTGCAGGATTAATTGTTACATCTGTTACGATTCCTGTATGAAAATCAACCGTTTTTTCAGTAAAAACAGGACCGATAGGTTTTAAAACAGATTTATGAAGAACACCAGTAGCTGGATTCATTCTAACAGGAGAAGCTAAACTATAAATCACTAGATCTATCTTTCCTAAATCCTCTTTAATCAAGGCAAGTGTTTTATCTTTAATTTCGTTTGAAAAAGCATCGCCGTTAATTCCCTTTGCATACAATCCTTCTGCTTGCGCTATTTTTTGAAAAGCTGCAGTATTGTACCATCCTGGAGAACCTGTTTTTCCTTCTTGTGGAGGTTTTTCAAAAAACACACCAATAGTAGAAGCACCTGATCCAAATGCACTTGTAATTCTAGAAGCTAAACCAAATCCTGTTGAAGCACCAATCACTAATACGTTTTTGGGACCGTCAATTTCACCTTTTGATTTAATATAATTAATTTGATTTATTACGTTTTGTTCACATCCTTCAGGGTGGGAAGTCAGACAAATAAATCCCCTCATTCTAGGTTCAATAATCATGTTCTTGTTTTTAATTTGCTATAAAATTAGTATAAGTTGTTGATATAGCTAATACATATCACATAATTTTATCAATTTTAAATGGAAATTAGATAATATTAAAGTCCTTAATTCGAAATTAATTGAAATAATAAATACTAACTATTCAGAACAAGGAATTTGCGCATATTGAAAACCTTTGTATGATTTATTTTTTAACGCTTTGATAAAAGGATAAATCTTATTTTCTCCAAGCACTAAATATAATTCATCTAAATCGACCCAAAAATCTACATGAACATAATTTCCCCAACTACTTGTACAAAAACCTATTTTATTTGCTTTGTTTGTTTTACTTTTCAATTGTTTTTTGTTTGTATTTTGGTAATTCGATAGAATTTCTTGAATACGAATTTCATGAATATCCATCATTGTCATTTTTCTGATTGTCCTTGGAGGATAAACATAAACCCAATAATCTTCAATAAAAATCATGCTATCTCCTCCAACTGAATTTATTATTGGACTCGATGCTGAATCCTCCATAACTTCAAAATAATCTTTTCTATCAATAATATCCAGTGTATCCTTTGTTTCTGTATCGATATAATATTCAACTTCTGGAATCGGAATCATTTTTTTTTCTAACTCAAAACCTTCTTCCTTGTATATCTTCAACTTATTAGACTCCACTAAATTTGATATAAGTGTGATTAAATCTATTTCCTTTTTCAAAAATAACACTTCATTTTCTGGACAATTTGGTTTAACTACAATTCGAATTGATTTCACGCAATTGGGATCTGTATTCTGAGCATTCACAAAAAAATTCGAACCTAAAACAAACAAAAGGAAAGTGAAATATTTCATACTAATTTCTAAGTAAGTCATCATAACAAGATATTTGTACATATTGGAATCCTTTATATTGCCTTTCTAATAAGGGTTTATACCACAAATATTTTTGGGGATCGAGATTTAGATTTGAAATTTCAGATAATTGAATACTAAATAATTCAGTTCCCTTTTCCGAACCTTTCTTTTGATAAAAACTCATAGCAACTGGTCTGAAATTATAGGATTGTTTAATAGAATCGAAATACCTTTCTTCTACTATTCGAATTTCATTAACAGCATAAACAGACATTTTCAATAATTTCGATGGAGGAAAAACATAAGTACTTACTCTATTGACAATAATGACGCTATCTTCTCCGTACGAATTAGCAAGTGGAGTTGTTGAACTTTGAACATTTATTTCGTAATTTCCATTAAATCCTTGTACAAAAGAAGAAGACTCATAATCTATCCCATCAACATCTTCTAAATCAGGGATTGGATACCATTTTAAGTTGTTAAAATCGTTGCCTTGTGTGTAAATATTTATTTCGCCAGATTCAGCATGATTTAATACGAAAAGAAATAAGTCAAATTCGTTGATCCCTTTTTGTTTATTAGGAAAAAAGACTGCATTTTCTGGTGTGTTTTTGATTGAAATCCATCTTTGTTTGATGCAAGTAGTATCAGTTGATTGAGACAGAACGTTGAATGAAAGAAAGAAAAGAATAAAAAATTTAAGTGATTTCATGAATAATCTAATTTTACTCAAAAGTAAGAAAAGAGAAAGAGATAAAAAAGTCAGAGCAAAAAAAGTAAAGATCTGCTTTTAGAAACTGAATCGGGTAATTGTATCAGAAATTTAATATTATTAACTAAAAAACAAGCTTAACAATGGAAAACAAATGCAGGGTAAACGCATTTAGATTTTTTTAACCACGGATTAACACAGTGTTTTTCACAGAGTTTCGTGAAGTTTTTCAAAAGTGTAATAATAAAACAAAAGATTACAATAAATAAATTAATTGACAAAAATAAAGATACTAACATCAAACTTAAACCGCTTACATTAAATTTAAACCGCTTATGTAAAACGCATCTTTTTTGTATGATTATTTAAATTAAATTACATAGATTTGTGG
>OBEQ010346639.1_pt1 | contig 11428 bp, 13 predicted proteins | sample 1670901 | NCBI WGS metagenome assembly OBEQ01 (sample SAMEA104232315, study PRJEB22302) | groundwater metagenome | biome: forest; feature: aquifer; material: groundwater | place: USA | collected 2011-08-07 | depth 5.4 m | reverse complement strand
AAATCAAAACCCCTTAAAGCATCATAAACCATCAAGTGCTGCGACGGCTCTCTTGCATTGATGAAATCAATGTAATCCTGCTTTATTGAATTAATGTGTGCAGTTGTCTCGCCAACCCCCCTCTGGTCAATTACTAATACAAATGCGCCAAGCTCGGCCATCTTCTTTGCAAGGTTAAGCTCGCTTTCCTTGGAAACTCCTGCGCCAGGCAGCAAAACAATTCCCGGCAGCAGTTCTGTCACATTTTTGGGCAGGACCAATAAGCCATAAATATTGCCTCTTCTGCTCTGGTAAACTACCTTGCTTATCAGCAAGTCATTAGTTTCACTATAGTTATCTCTTCTGAATTTTATATTCCCCCTGCTCAAAGGGTAAACAAGGTAGCCATTTTTGTCCACCATCCAGATTATATTGTCTTGCTGGCTAGGCTTTTCCTCGGTTTTTTGTGGTTTTGGTGTGAATGGTTTATAATAATATATTCCAATCGCTAAAATTACTATGATAGTTATACCAAAATAAATATAGCTTTTTTTTATTTTCATATTATATCAATTATCTTTTTGAGATTTTGATAGTTCTGATTATTTTTATAAATCTTTGCTAATTTTATCATTTTGCCTGCATCAATGCTTATTTTTTTGCTTTTTAAAATTGAACTTAAATGACCGCTTATCAAAAACTGGCAGAATTGAGTTATGTTTTTTGGATTTCTTGAGTAATGGACTCTTTCAAAATCAATTAGGCGAGGCTTGTTTTTGCTTATTATTATATGTTTTATCGGATGATGCATCTCCTCCTTTTCAATTTTTAACTTGTCCAAAATGAACAGCTGATTGAATAAATTTTTTATTATTTTTTTAATGCTGCTTTTATTTGATTTTTTAATGCAATTCAATATAAAATCTCCATCGATAAACTCATATACAAAATAATCATTGGCAACAAACAGCAACTTGGGGCCAATGCCATGCTTATTCAGTTTTTTGAGCCATTTTGATTCATTTTCAATTCTGTTAGTTGCCTTGCTTTGCGGATTTTTTGTTTTGACTGCAATCTTTTTATTCCTATAAAATCCCGTAAACAACAAACCGCGATGGCCTCTTGCCAAATATTTTATATTTTTAATGCCCTTGTTTTCAAATATTTTCAACAGTTGATTTTTCTTAAGTAAATAAACATGAATATCTTCAAAGAATATATGCGCTCTTTCAAGCTCCTTAAAATCCAATAAATTGTTTTTTATAAATTCCTCAACTTTTTCTTTTTTTGTCAGCGAAGAGAAAACCATCAAAATGCCGCCATCAGGCTTTAAGAAATTATTCACCTCATTTAAAAATCTTTCAACAACTTCATAGCCTTTCTTGCCGCCTTCGATAGTCAAGTCTTTCAGCTTCAATTCCTGCGGCAGATAAGGCGGATTGAAGATGATGGTGTCAAAAACCATAGGTTTTTGGGACTTTGGAGAATTTGAGAAATTCTCCAATTTGCGACATAGTCGCAATTTCCGAAAATGCCTTGCATTTTCGATAGTGTCAAATTTTCCTCTAATTTTTTTAAATAAGTCAGATTGCAAGAATTTTATTTTTTTATTCTTGATGCACTTTTTGCAGTACTCAATAACTCCCTTCTGTATGTCTGTCGCAAGAACTGAGGTAACATTTTTATTTTGCGCTGCAGCTATCGCCTGTATTCCGGAGCCAGTGCCGATATCAAGTACTTTGCCAAAAGCATATTTTCTAACCCAAGTTTCAAGCATATTGCTGTCTTCCCTTGGCTCATAGACTGATTTGCAGGATACCATATGGACTCGCCGAGATTCGAACTCGGAGTTTCTTCCCTGCGAAGGAAGCGTCTTAGCCGTTTGACCACGAGCCCAATAATGAGAACTTGAGTTTGTTTTTAATTTTTGCGGAAAAATTTTATTTTTCCGAAAACCCGAAAATCTTTGATTTTCGACGTTATTGATTGTAGAGATTGTTTAATTTGTATATTAATTTTTTCGGCTCTTTTTCGTAAATAATTCTATCTTTTTCCCCAACCCTGCTGCATATCTTTGCTATTTCCATTACGATGTTAGTTATTCCTCCGCTTCCTTCAAGAACCCCAATAGGTTTTTTATGGTAGAAGGCAATTGTAAATTCGTTTAATGTCCCAATCTGACCGGATATTATTATGATTGCATCAGAGCCAACAACAAGAGGCATGTTCCTTCCAGGAATTCCTAAGCCTGTATACCCAATTTCTGTAAAATTATCTATTGGAAAATTGTATTTATTTGCATGCTCTTCTTTAGTTTTTGCAGGGGATATTGCGATAACCTTGCCATTATTCCCAAAAGCGCCCTTTGCAGCCTCATAGGGATAGCCCCAGCAGCCGCCAAATCTTAAAGCATGATTATTTACAGCAATTTCCCTTCCGATTTCATAAGCTTTTTTTAAAATACCCTTATCAAAAGGCGGCAGAGAAGCTCCGCAAACAGATATTTTCATTGTTTATCTTCTTTTATAAGTTCCCATTAATTGAGCTTGCCCTATAATATGGCCTTCAATTGCTCTCTCCAAATCTTTTTTAGCAGAACCTTCTGGTAAATCAAGCTTTGCATCTAGTGCATAGAGCTTGAAGAAATACCTATGCGTGCCTGAAGGCGGGCAAGGACCACCATAGCCAAGCTTTCTAAAATCTGTTATTCCTTGTACGCCATTTGGCTTAGTTCCTTTTTTTATCTCTTTTGTGCTTGGAGGGATATTCCAAACAACCCAATGAACAAATGTGCCTACAGGCGCATCAGGATCGTCCATTATTAAGGCTAAACTTTCTGCATTTGCAGGGACATCGCTTATGACCAATGACAGAGAAGCATCAGCGCCATCGCATGTGAATTCAGATGGAATTGCTCCATTATTTGCAAATGCAGGACTTGTTAATTTCATATTAACCACCCCACTTGTTTCTATTTCAGTTTGTTTTTCTTGATTGTGCTGTTTGCAGCCGATAAAAAAAATTAAGAGCAAAACATAAAATAAAAAATATATTGGCTTCATTTCTTTTTAATTTTATAAACTTTTTGCTAATCCCTCTGTTGCTTTTTTAATATCCTTCGCTTCATAAATCGCTCTGCCGATTATTGCATGCCATTGCTCTAGTTTCTTTGCTAAATCTGAAATGTCGCCTCCTTGAGATATCAAGCCAGGGCTGTAGAAAACAGGATTTTTGATTTTGTTTTTTATTAGATTAACGTACTCAATTGCTTTATCAGGCTTATTCCCGGGAATTACAAAATCCGTTACACCCATGGAAGCAGCTATTCCATAAATTCTCTTTGGCGCATTGTCGTCGATAAATCCTCCTGCCTCTTTAAGGAACGCTTGATGTGTCATCTCTCCGCCAATGATGACATTCATCTTTGCCTGCTGGGCTGCTTTGATCCATGCAGCTTCTGTCTCTGGACCTGCCTGAGGGAACAAAATGACAGCATCAGCCAATTTGCATGCCTTCATGAATTTCTCCCCCATTTCCGGAATATCAGTCCCTGCTTTTTGATGGTCATAAATTATCGGCAGTTTCGTAAATTTTCTGATTGTCCTGACAACCTTTTCCATTCCAAATGGAATAACAAGCTCAAAGCCGATTTTATATGCGCCAACGCCATTGACAGAACAAGTAGCCTTGACTAATTTGCTTAATTTCTCCAAGCTGTCCACGTCACAGCTGGGGATTATTGATTTTTTTAATTTGATTATTTGCATTTTAATTTTGATTAATTATTTTATTTTATTAACAATAGGTTTTGATAATGTACCTGTTACTTCTATTTTTATTCCAGATAAGTCATAATCTTTATAATTTGCTAAAACTTCAGCGGCTTTTCTCCTGTCTTCTGGGTCGTAACCAATAATTGAGAGAGCATAAGTACTATCACTAGTCTTATACAATGTAATTACACCTTTGCCTTTTTCTAAACCGCCTAAACATTCTACCGAATTACTACCCATTAATTCTGCTATAAAAATATTTACACAAGGGTTTCCTATAATTATAGCATTTTGAGTATTTATATTATCAACCTCGCTTGCTAATTTTGCGGAACCTACATTAATTCTTTGAGAATATCCACTTGCAAATTGCAGCGAAGCAATAATATCGCTTATACCTATGATGTCTTCTGCCGATGCTGTGTGGCCGACAATCAAAATACCATTAAATTTTTCTTCCTTTATAAAAAGATTAGGGTACGCACTTAAATCGTACTCACTTGCTAACGGATAAGCAGTATGTTCAGTGCAATATCCATATTGACAATAAGGAAAATTCGGACGACAGTCTGAATTAATTTTACACCTCTTTATTTTAGAACAACTTCCTTCTACACAGAAAGGCGTATATAAAGGACAATCTAAATCTTTACTACATTGAGCGCAATTGTTATTATAACAAGAAGGTAAATTAGGGCGGCAATCTGAATTAACTTGACATTTTTTTAGTATGGAACAATGGTTATTTTGGTCACAAAAAGGTTTATTACTAGGGCAATCTAAATCCCGAATACACTCTTTTTCTGAACAATAACCACTTAAGCAGTACGACTTATCAGAAGGACATTCAATTGTAGAATTACAGCGACAAATAATTTTATTATGAATACACTCAAAATTTGTTTTAGATGAGCAAATATCTTCTGTACAACGATTATAATCGTTGCATGTAGTTGGGCAATCATCAGTAAAAAGAGACTCAAATGCATCAAATCTCCATTTACCATTAGTATAGATTAAATGTAAAGGAGGCATTTTTCTTTCTACAAAACCTGAAAAAGTATAATATGCATAAGCCTCTCCTTCATTTTGTAAAACCACTTTATCATATATTATTTAACCACCTTCCCCAAATGAATTTCCTCCCTTTTTTATAAAATTTACAAAATCATTTTTACTCCTTAGTGCTTGTAATTTTGATGTAAAGGCATCGTAAACTTCTTCATAATTTGAATTTTGCCAATCAATAGCAAATTTTTGAGCTACTTTCTCTACACCTTCTCTTGTTTTATCGTGTGTCATAGAAATCTTAGTTTTTTCTAATTTTACTTGTTTTGTTTCAGATTGGGCACAACTATTAATCAAAAATATAAGCATAGCAATTACAAAAATTAATTTAACTCTCTTCAATTTGTCCATTTTTAAATTTTATTTATTTTTAAATCACTAATCTATAAACAAAAGCACTTAGCAAAACACCCAGCACTACAAACAGAGCCCAAAAGTCTTTGGTAAAATTTTTGATTTCCATTTTTTAGTTTGATTTTTTATTGCTTTAATTTTTCAATCTGTCGTTTTTTTAATTTTTTATTATCGATTTACTTTGCTGTATATAAGTTTTAATCAAACCGAAACCCAGCCTTCCGGATTCTTCTTCCAATCCATAATGTGAGTTAGCTGCTCTTTTGAAATGTATTTTTTCTTTAATGCAGTTTCCACAAAGCTTGTAAAATCAGTTAATGCCAGCAATTTGACATTTGCATTTTCAAAATTATTTTCTGATTTTTCAAGCTCATATGTAAATATTGCAATACAAAACTCAACAACTCCATTTTTTTCACGAACGCCATTTATTGTACTAATGGAACTATTTCCAGTGCTTACCAAGTCCTCAACAACAATGTAGCTTTTGCCTTCCTCAATTTTTCCCTCAACAAGATTTTCCCTGCCATGGTCTTTGGACTCGCTTCTCACATAAACCATCGGCTTCTTTAACTTTTGCGAGAGCCATGCTGCCCATGGAATTCCAGCTGTTGCAGTCCCTGCAAACCCGTCAAACTTAATGTTGTTTTTCTTTATCATTTTTATAAAAGAATTAACTATAAATTCCCTTTCCTTGGGATAGCTCATCAAAATCCTGTTGTCTGTGTAAATAGGCGACAAAATTCCAGAAGCCCACCTGAAAGGAGGCTTAGTTCTTAATATTACTACATTAAGATTGAGCAATGTCTCAGCAATTTTATCTGCCATATTGAACTTCCCTTGCTTTTATGTCAAAAACTTCCCCATTGTTGTAAACAACATTTCCATTTACAATTGTTGTTACAGGCCAGCCTTTTAATATTTTCCCTTCAAATGGAGACCACTTGCATTTTGTCAGTAAATCCTCATTTCTCACAGCCTGCCTTTTGTCCAAATCAACAATTACCAAGTCAGCATCAAAGCCTTCTTTCAAAAACCCCTTATTTTTGATTTTGAAAATCTTGGCCGGATTTTCGCAGCAAAGCTTAACTATTTCAGGCAAAGTTATTTTATTGCTATTAAATGCATCAAGCAGCAAAGGAAGCATAGTTTCAACTCCAGGCACGCCAAACGGGTAATTTGCCATTTCTTTCTCCTCCTTCAGATGGGGCGCATGGTCTGTTGCAATAACATCAACATCTCCATTTTTAATGCCTTCCCACAATGCCTTTTGGTCCTGCTCTGTCTTCAGCCTTGGGTTCATTTCTGCAAAAGCTCCAAGCACCTGGATATCTTTTTTATTCATGAACAAGTGGTGAGGTGTTACTTCAGCAGTGACTTGTTTTTTTATTTTGTTTGATTTTGAATATGCTAGCTCTTGCGCAGAGCTTACATGAGCAACATGAAGCCTGTTTTTTAACTTATTTTTTATCATGACATTAATTGCATTCTGCACGTTATAGTCTTCTGCATGAACGATTGTGATTTTTGACATCCTGAATATGTCGCAGATTGCTTCAAAATCATCGACTTTCAAGCCTCCTGTTGTCTCGTCCATGTAAAGCTTGACAGCCGCAATATTCCTGGCTTTTTTTATCTCCGAAACATTATTTGTGGCAGCGCCAAATATCAAGCCGTAATTGACAATGCTTTTTGCCGCAAGCTTCCTTTTTTCATCAAGAGCGGCAAGAGTTGTTGTGGGCGGCAGAGTGTTGGGCATGTCAAAAATGGTTGTTATGCCGCCTTTTGCAGCAGCCATAGAGCCTGTCAAGAAATCTTCTTTATGAGTTAATCCTGGCTCTCTAAAATGAACATGGCAGTCAATCAATCCTGGCAGAATAAAATTGTTTTTTGCATCGATTACTGAGTCTGCTTTTGACTCTTTATTGGTTATTTTTACAATCTTGCCTTTTTTTATCAGGATATTCTTAGCATATACTTTATCTTTTATCAATACCCTGCAGTTTTTTATTAAGAGTGACATTTTGTTAGTGAGTTGAATGATACTCCTTAATCGTTACTTTTCTTCCGCTCTTTAATCTTGCAAAATTCCCGAATTCCGGCATTTTGATTAGTTGCTTTGAATTGAAGATTGGCCCGTCGATGCAGACTATTTTGTCATTTATCATGCATTTTCCACAAACGCCAAATCCGCATGACATATATCTTTCCAAAGAAGCTTCGCATTCAACTTTGCGCTTGTTGCAGATTTCCAAAACCTTTTTCATCATTATTTCCGGGCCGCAGGTATAAACAATCTTAATTTTCTTGTTTTTTGACAAAGCTTCATCTAATGAATCTGTTGTAAAGCCTTTTCTTCCATAACTTCCATCATCAGTCGTTACAATCATATTTCTGTACCTTTTCAAATAAATCAAAGAATCTTTGCTTCTTGCGCCATTAATAATAATGGGATTTTTCAAAACATCAATCAAAGTAGACACAGAAGCCATACCAACTCCCCCTCCAACAACACAAGCGTTTTGCTTCAGGCTGAAAGATTTGCCGTATGGCCCTCTAATGCCTACCTTACCACCTTTTTTGAGCATGTTCAAATCTTTTGTGAAATTTCCGATTGCAGAGCTTGTGAAAGCAAACTCATTTTTTTTCCAGTAAGAAACAGCCATTGGCTTTTCATCAATGCCAGGAAGCCAAACCATAATAAATTGCCCAGGCTTGCAGTTAATATAATTTTTGAAGAAAAATGATTTAATGCCTCTTGCTTCTTGAATTACCTTATCTATTTCCATCATTTGCGGGATTTCAGTTTTGCAGAGTTCTTGATTTGACATTTTTATTTAATATTCTTCTTGTAATGTTTTCTTTAGTTATTCTTTTTGTTCTTCCTGCTTTTGACAATAGAGCATTTCAATAAAATATTCATTTTTAAATAATATGTTCACTTATGCGCAATCCCTCTTATCTCGTTTAAACTCTTAACATTGTTCTTTTTCATCCAAGATACCATTTCATCGCATACTTTTTTGAAGATTGAAATGCCCCTGTAATAGACTCCAGTTCCAATTCCAACGCAAGTTGCGCCTGCCATTATCATCTCAAGAGCGTCTTTGCCATATGTAACTCCGCCTGTTCCTATTATCGGTATTTTCACAGTTTCATAAATCTCATAAACACATCTTACAGCAATCGGCTTAAGCGCAGGCCCTGACAAGCCGCCAATCTTGTTGGAAAGTATCGGCTTGCGCGCATCAACATCAATAGCCATGGCAGTGGCTGTGTTTATTGCAGTTATTGCATCAGCCCCTGCCTTTTCAGCAGCATGCGCTATTTCCTTTATGTCATAGACATTCGGGCTCAGCTTAATGCTGACCGGAATCCTGCCGGCATTTTTCTTCACAACCTTAGTGACTTCTGCAGTCAATTGAGGGTCTGCATAATACGGCTTGCCATAATCCAAGTGAGGGCAAGAAATGTCCACCTCTATCATTGCAGGCTTAAGCGAAGCCATTTTCCTTGCAACCTCGCCAAACTGCCCAATCCTGTAGCCGTAAATGCTTCCGATAACTGGCACACTTAAGTTATCGAGCCGCTGAAAATCCTTAACTGCAGAATCAATTCCCTGCCCGGGCAGTCCAACAGCATTTAGAAAAGCGCCATCATCAGCAAACATTGTTGGGTTTGCATTCCCCATTCTTTCTTCATGGCACAATGATTTCAAAGTAACAGCTCCAGCGCCATTTTTTCCTATTTTGTCAATGCTTTCTTTTGTCACGCCAAGAATTCCTGAAGCGAGAATTGTGGGGTTTTTTAGATTGATATTGCACAATTTAGTTTTTAACATTTTGAATTGAGATTTTCACTTATACATCGACATTGAACAAAATAATCAACAGGGGGAATACAATCTTTGTGCTCTTAATCTTTTGGTAAAGTTCCCCACCCCCTTGGGTTTGTTTGATTTAATTGAGCATCATTTATATTTTTTATTTTTATAATTTTTATTGTTTTTTATTAATCTCAATTGTGATTGCATTTTTACTATTTTTATATTATCTCTATGTCGTCTTTGCCCATGCTTCTCTCGCAGTAGTGGCACTTGATTTTTAGGGGGTCTTTCTTGAAAACGTAAAATTTTGTTGGAATTTTCTCATTGTTTGTCACGCAGACTGGGTTGGAGCACTTTACTACATTGTCTATGACGTCTGGAGTTTTCACCTTTATTTTTTCTTTTACACCATAGTTCTTTATTATGTTTACAGTGGCGTCTGGAGCAACAATCGCTATTTTGTTGACTTCCTCCTGCGTCAGGCTTTTACCGCCAACTTTCACAATCCCCTTATTCCCAATGCTCTTGCTCTGCAAGTTGGTTGCTATTGACACTATTCCATTGTGGTTTTTCAGATTAAGAATTTCAACAACCTTGAATGTGGCGTCTGTCGGGATATGGTCAATGACTGTCCCCTCCCCTATGGCGCTTATTTTCAGCTCTTTCTTTGTATCCTCTTTGGAAGCGCTTGAAACTATTTTCTTGCCTCTTATTTTCTTTCCACTTCTCCTGGATTTTCTTATTTTTCTGTTTTTTGCCATTCTATTTCACTTTCCCCAAGATTAAGGCAAGCAACGCCTTCCTTACCGGGATGCCGTTTGCAGCCTGCTCGAAATATACTGCATGCTCTGTCTTGTCAATGCTTTTGTCAATCTCGTCAATTCTTGGAAGAGGATGCATTATCTTCAAGTCCTTTTTGACATGGTGTAAAAATGACTCGTCAATTCTGTAGACTCCCTTGAATTTCTCGTACTCCAGAGGATCAGGGAATCTTTCCTTTTGTATTCTAGTCACATAAATTACATCAAGCTCCTTGCTGAATCTTGTCAAATCACTGGTTTTGTAATACTTTATCTTTTTTTGGTAAAGCCCGTCAAGATAATTTTCTGGAATCTGAAGCTCGTCAGGCGCTATAAAGTAAAAAGTTGGATTGAAGTGCGATAAAGCAATCACAAGCGAATGGACTGTCCTGCCGTATTTTAAGTCGCCAACAAAACCGATGTGCAGGTTTTCAAGCTTGCCTTTTGTATTTTGTATTGTGTACAGGTCAAGCATTGTTTGGGTGGGATGCTGGTTGCTCCCGTCACCTCCGTTTATTACAGGTACAGAGGCTGCTTCTGCAGCCAGCCTTGCAGAGCCTTCCAACGGGTGCCTCATTGCGATGACATCAGCGTACTGTTCTATCATTTTTATCGTGTCCCACAGGGATTCCCCTTTCTGCACAGATGTTACGCTTGCTGTTGAGAATCCTATGACTTGGCCGCCAAGCTGCTCCATGGCTGATGTAAAGCTAAGCCTTGTCCTTGTCGACGGCTCAAAGAACAACGTGGCTAGAATTTTTCCCTTGAGCATGTTAGCCTTTGACTTAAGGTGCATCTGGCTTACAATCTTGAGAATGTGCAAAAGCTCTTCCTTTGAGAAATCGTTAATTGAGATGATGTCCCTGTTTTTAAAGTCCATATTAAAAGAATTAGGCGCAATTTGTAGTATATAAATATTATGATTTCAACATACAAAAATGGTCAAAAAGGGCTGTTTTTGAGAAAAAGTAATGCCTATAGCACGCTAAAGGGACATTATTTTGTATTTAAAGATTTTGGTTTTTATGCCTGCTCTGCAGCGCATCTCTCGCAGAGCAATGAGCCTTTTACCTTTTTAACATCTTCAGAATATGCCCCGCACCCCTGGCAAATGGCTTCATTTGAGATGATTCTGTTGATTGGCTTTCTTGTCTCTTCTTTTAATTCAAATTTCTCGACAAGGAGCTCAAAAAGCTGAGGCTCAATTTTTAAAATATCTTTTAAAGTCAGAAGACCTACCATTTTTCCGTCTTCAACAACCGGCAAGTGCCTTATGTTCAAATCTCTCATTTTTATCAAAGCATCGTAAATGTCGTCATTTGGGCTTATTGTAACTAATTTAGTCTCCATGAAATCTTTTACATTTTTTGTAAGTGGATTAATTCCCTTCGCGATAACATTTCTTACAATGTCCTGCTCTGTTATAAGCCCTTTTGACTGGTGATTGTCTTTGATGACTAATGCACCAACATGATTTTTAGCCATGACCTTTGCGCACTCCTCAAGCGATGCTTCTGCAGAAACAGAAATGGGCTTGGTTGTCATGCAGTCATGAACCTTGTAGCCTGTTTTCATGAAAGAAAGATAGTTTTTGAAGTTTATTAAAGTTTCTAATTAGTTATATTTTT
>OBEQ011165074.1_pt1 | contig 11429 bp, 9 predicted proteins | sample 1670901 | NCBI WGS metagenome assembly OBEQ01 (sample SAMEA104232315, study PRJEB22302) | groundwater metagenome | biome: forest; feature: aquifer; material: groundwater | place: USA | collected 2011-08-07 | depth 5.4 m | reverse complement strand
TGAAAACACGTCTTGCCCTAAACGAATGGGTTCACGATGGCTTATAACAATTTCTGCCAGACGATTTTCTTTAACTTTCGCAACGACAATTCGCACGGCATTACTTCCCACATCAATGGCTGAAATCATTCTAGACCTTTTATATTTCGACAATAGGTAAAGCAATCCTTTGATTGTTACAATTTTGTTTCAACTTCTGAAACGACTTCACAGAAATTTCACCGAAATGACATTGGATTGTCATATGGTCCTGTCAGAACCTCACAGGAAAAATCGAAACAATATATTCTAAAAAGTTTATGAAGCCAAATTTCCGGACGGCGCGGCGGTCCGTGTGCATTTCACGGACCAGCTCTTGGAAGAAGGCGGGCAGGGCGCGCGTTTCCCCCAACAAGTCCTAGACGCAGCGGTTTCGGGCTACCGGACGATCACTCAAAGTTCGGGATTTAATAGCGAAGGATACTCGTTCGCTCACGCCGATAAAAAATACGTTTATGATCCGGACAAGACCATTGATATTTATTTGGGAAATCCCGCTGAGAGCAACTCGTTCCCGTATCACGGGTTCACCGCCGAGGCGTTTAGAAATTCACCGTGTTTCGATACTTTAAAAATTTCTCAAACCGCCTACCACGCGGTCATTCTTCTGCCGATCAATTATGGAAACTTCATTAAAGGGTGGGAGCGCCTGAACCCATCGCCTTTGGGCCCTCGAAACATCCAAGTGGATCTGGGCGGCACCCTGATCCACGAAATGCTTCACGCCGTCCTTTTCTATTACAACCGTAATTTAAACAAGGAAACCGGCGAGTCCGGGAAAGTGGACTGGTACGTCGAGGGATTGGCGCGCTATTTTGAAACCTTCGCGGGCGCGCGGCATGATTTTTATTCCATGGGGTTCAAGCAGATCCTGCCGGATAAAGTGCGTTTTTCAAGAGGTGGATCCAATTTCTTGATGCGTTATCCCAATCAGGCGTTTACCGATTTGAGATACGAAAACGCGCTTTTCTGGCGTTTCATGGACACGCGCTACGGCATGCCGGCCATTGAACGTTTGAGCCGCGAGTACCGCGAATACAATGCGGAGAATTTTAAGGCGACGCTTGAAAAAGTGACCGGCCAATCCTTTACGGAACTGTTGAAGAACTTTTCGAAGGCTATTTTATTGAAAGATTTTGAGCTTAAGGGAGATAGTATTTATCTGAAGGATGTCGCCAGGACACGGCTTGCCTACCGGCGAGGGCAGTTCTATTTGAAAGATGGTTTCGGGTCGGAAAAAAAACTGGGGTCAGTCTGCGAAACCGATTGGATCGGAGAGTGGGACGGCCAGCGGGCAAGGCTCGGCGAAACGGCCGTCGCCGGGGACAGCACGGACACCAGTGATGTCTCGGGCTGGTCCACCGATTTTTATGAGATAGAGTTTGATAAAACTCCTCCGGATCTGAAGGTTTGCCAAAGCCAAAGCGATCCGCCGCTGGCTGTACAGATTCTTCCGGGCCCCGACGAAAAAATCTATGTTCTGGTAACCAATCCCGATCCCAAAAAGGTGATAGATTACACCCTTCAGGTTAAGTCTTAAACGAAAACCCCGTCAAAGCGCTCCAGCTGTCATAACTGTAGAGATAGAAAGATTCAAACTTTTGGTTGGAAGCCGCGATCGTGTAGTTGCAAGTTGAAACCCACGAAACGTTCCGCGTCAAGGGATAGCTGGCCCGCGCTGAAAAGGTGTGGCTTAAGTCATTTTCTTTCTCATTCTGATAAATACCGGCCGTATTTTGTGCCAGTCGCCCCGTGTAGAGTTGAGCATAAAAAGCGTAGCTTGCCGTCAGCACAATATTTTTGTCTTTTTCGATAGGCCGCGTATAAATTAAAGTGGGGCGTAGCAGAAACGAAACAGTGTCGAAATAATCTTTGACGAACGTGTCGTCCGCCAGCGACAACGTGTTGTGCGTGTCGTAGAAATCAAGGTTACTCAAATTAAACGAGAACTGTCCGTCCAGCCTCCACCGGAATTCTTGAGTCAAAGGACGGGAAACATTTCCGCTCAAAACCTGCAGAAAATCTTGGCGGCTGTCATTCGTGCGGATGCCGTTGGAGTTGATCGTTCTTTTATCGGTGTAATCCTTCAAAAAAGATATCGTTTCCCATCCCCACGACGTGCCGCGAGGCACGTTCGAATCATAGCCGACATTCACTTTGTAACCGTTTAAGTCTTTTTCATTGGTTTCCTGGTTGCCATTCGGGTCAAATTGCGACAAGAGCGATTGGAAATTGGGGTACTCCCGGCCCAAATAACGAAATCCGGCGCGCCACTGTTTGTCTTCGTCTTTTGTCTGGGAAACCATCCATGAAGATTCAAGGCCCGTACCGGCGTCACGGTAATCATAAAGCCCGTCGCCGAAGCTCTCATTTTTGGTTTCGTCCACAAACACCCAGTCGGCAAAAACCAAAGGCCGTAAAGACCAAGCGGGGTTCACGTTGAACTTCAGGGCACTGGAAAGGGTGTGGGACACGGTGCTTTGCGTTTGGCGGCCGCCTTCTTCCTGGGCGACGACCTGGCTTGCCCGGTCGTATGAGCCATTGTAAACGTTGATCCAATAGAGCCCATCCTTGATTTTAAGATTGGGCGAGACCAGCCAGCGGTCGGAACTGCTGACGGTGCCGTTTCCACCGATAATTTTTGAGTAACCACCCAAAATATCGGCTTCAAGAACGTAAAAGAACGGTTTTTTTTCAGCGGCCGAACTCACGGCTGAGGTGAAAACGGAGAAAACAGGCAAGCCTAGAAAGAAAACGCAAAAAATAACCAATTTTGATCGAAAAAGACGGCTTAAAACCATACCCGATTATAGCCAGGGCACCCCTAAAACTCAAGCGCGGCATTCTTTGACAAAGCCCGTTTTATTAGGTAAGCTCGCCCGATGAACTCACAATTCTTAAGCCGTAAGGTTTCCGGCACTTTTCTGGTTTTGACTCTATTCTTGAGCTTTGGCGCTACGGCAGTGTGGGGCGCCGGGGCTGCCTTGTCCCCGCTAGTTGGGCCCTCTCAATCCATGGCCGGGAATGCAAGCGCTCCACCGGAGGTGTCTGAGCCACAACGTATCACTATTTCTGAGGTTAAGGGACAAGTTTTTCTTAAAAAACAGTCCGGAGGTGACTTTAAACCTGTTTCTAAGGGAAGCGCACTTCAAACGGGGGACACAGTGAAGACTGAACAAGGCCTCTGTGAAATTTCTCTCGAAAATCATACCTCGCTTTCGGTGGGCCCTAAGACCGTGTTGGAAATCACCGAGGCCACCTATGACCGCTTGCAAAAAGCGCGTTTGACGCGGCTCAGCCTGCCTTTAGGGCAATTGAAAGCCAAGATCGGAAAACTAGGCCAAGCCTCTCGTTTTGAAGTCATTACACCCACTGCGATTGCCAGCGTGCGGGGCACCATTCTTTTTTTAAATTCGGGTGTGAACGATCAAAAATTCACTGAGCTTTACGTGGACGAAACCAAAGGCGGCGTTCTTTTGACCAACACGGCCAGCGGCACCCAGTTTCTTATAGGGGAGCACCAAAGTTCCAGTTCTTTTCAAGACGGAGGCCAATTAGCGCCTCGCGATTTATCTGAGCCTGAGCGTAATCAGTTTATACAAAATTGGGAAAACCAAAACAATCAGGGGATTTCCGGACAGGGAAACATTGAAGAAGAAAACCTTCCGGGCGAAGCCGCTGCGGATTTAGATTTATCCGAAGGCTCCAATGAGATTGATGACGCCGCCGAGGACAAAAAATCGGAGCAAAGTATTTTAGGGGCTTCCGAAACGGCTCATGAGTCTCTTGCCCAAGACATCAACCTGGTGGAAAAGCGGATGATTCGTGAGGAGATCGCGCGGCTCCGCGGGGACATTGATTTTGAGCGCGCGGACGCCAATCTCGTCAGGATTTCAGACGCTCAAACCGGCAAGGTTTTTACCGACGTCTTTGGCAACCGCGTGCGTACGGACCAGTATATCTTTCATGAGCCCAACAGCGACACGGTTCAATTTTTGTCCCTGACTGCCCGTACGGGCGCCTATCAAAACGGTGTCTCGGCGGTCCGTTACGGTGTGCAGTTCAACCGAAGTATTTCAGCCGATACGGACATTCATTCCTTGCCATGGAACGATTACATGAATGTGGTGACCAATCACGAAGTCGCGGCCAACCTTAAGATCCCGGAAACCATTCAAGGAGAAAACGGATCGCGACGAAACCCGGATTTTGACGCGCTCTACGAGCAGTACATCGTCCATGAGACATCGCCATCGTTGGCCAAAGGTTCTTCGGCATTGTTCCCGGTTTATTTTTACGTCGAGTTTACCAATCCAAAGGGCGACCGCTCCCGCGCAGACAAGATCCGGTTTGATGAGGCGTATTCAAATCCCTTTTCATTGACGCTTAAAAAAGACCTAGCAACGTCGGCGGACTTTACAGCCCAGGGCCGTAAATCGGAGTCAACGCTCATTCAACCGCAGAAGGGCGATAAAATCCTGCGGAAGTTTGAACACGAAACACACAAGGAAATGATTTCAATCAATGACGGAAATTTTGTCGAATTGATTCGCAACCCTAACGGCGACAATAAAAATGGAGATGGCGGCTCGCAAACGAAGAGTTTCGCGGACAATTTCACGCCATCCAGGTTGTCGGATATCAACACGTACCGGAATCTGCCCGTCAATGACGACGGCAATCCGGACAATGACGATCATCCGATGTATTTTGAGGATGATTTCCATGACAGGATCGGCGCGGGTGAGACGCTTCTGGGCAGAAATCAATTGATCGGTGTCTTGATCCCGATTGACGATCAGGGGCGTGTGATCCATCAGCCGGGATTTAACGCGGAAGGCATCCGTGACCTTCTGAGCCCCAATCCGCTGGTGAGCGGTGGCAATTACAACTTGGAAATCATACTCATGGTTGGGTACCGCGACAACAACGGGCCCAAGGACTTGTTCCACGAGGATTTCCGGATTGATACCATCATCACGCCTGAAATTTTTAAGCCATTTGGCGCGGGCAACACCGGCAGGTCGCTTTTCCCGGCCTCGCTTCGCGATGACGACGACGATCACGGCATACGAAACACCTAAAATATTCCTTGACTTTTCGGAATGATGTTGTATACTCCTCTTCGTAGTTCAGTAGAGGTTGTTTTTGACGCTTACACAGAATAAGTTTAAAAGCCGCGAACCTTACTACCTTCGCGGTTTTTTGTTTTTTGTAGGACCAAAGACATTTATCCAAATAACAAATAAGTAAAAAGGAACTAAAATGACAAAAGGCACCATCAAGTGGTTCAGTGATCAAAAAGGCTACGGATTTATTACCCCCGAAGGCGGCAAAAAGGACGTGTTCGTCCATTATTCCGCGCTTCAAGGTGAGGGTTTTAAAACGCTGGCTGAGGGCGAGCAGGTCTCTTTCGAGATCACGTCCGGCCCCAAAGGCGATCAAGCCACTAACGTCGTCAAGCTTTAATAAGACGTTATCTGTAAACACCCCGCCCTTTGGTTTTTAAGTTTGCTTCGCATCTTAAAACCGAAGGGCGGGGTTTTTATTTAACTTTAACTCGTCCAACAAGGAGGTGCTCTTTTGATGCGGAATTTTAGTCGTGACAAAAGAAGGATCGAAGAATTAAAAAAGAAAAGACATGAAGAAAAGCAGATGAAGAAATTAAATAAATCACAAGCTCCCGTGGTACCCCCGGTTCCCACGGATAATCCTGCCGCTTCGCTTGAAGGGCCGGCCGAATGACGATTGATTCCGCCGCCGCGACGTTTTATGGTTTAGGCATCGCGCCGAGCATCCTTGAATTGGTCGAGAGAATGAAATATAAAATCCCGACGCCGATTCAGCAAAAGGCCATTCCCATAGGGATCGAGGGCAAGGACGTGCTCGGTATCGCGCAGACCGGCACCGGAAAAACACTCGCTTTTGGGATTCCTTTGGTTCAACGCCTGCTCCAAGGGCCCGGCCGCGCCCTGGTTCTGGTACCGACGCGAGAGTTGGCCCTTCAGGTGGACGATACGATTCGTAAACTTGGCCAGCCGTTCAATGTTCGGTCGGTGATCTTGATCGGCGGCATGAATATGTCCACGCAAATTCAAGTATTAAGAAAACCGACGACGCGGATTCTCATCGCGACGCCGGGCCGGCTTTTGGACCATCTGGAGCGAAAAACCGCCAACCTTTTGGACGTGAAAGTAGTGGTGCTGGATGAGGCGGACCGCATGCTCGATATGGGGTTCGCTCCGCAGATAAGGCGTATTGCCAAATTTCTGCCTCGCGAGCGCCAAACTCTTTTTTTCTCGGCGACGATGCCGGAAGAGATTTTAAAGATTGCCTCGGAATACATGAAACTGCCGATCCGGGTCGAGATCGCGCGCCAAGGCACGGCACCCGAAAAGATAACTCAAGAAATTTTTATCGTGCGTCAGGAGATGAAACGCACCCTTCTTCTCAAGCTTCTTGAAGAATACCGGGGAAGTGTACTTCTTTTCGCTCGGACCAAAGCCAACGCCAAAAAAATTACGAGGGGTTTGAGGGATTTAAATCACACCGCGGCCGAGATTCACGCCAATCGCACGCTTGGCCAGCGCCGGGAGGCGCTTGAGGGATTTAAGATAGGCCGATACCGGGTACTTGTCGCGACGGACATCGCCGCCCGCGGCATTGACGTGAAGGGGATAGAGCTTGTGATCAACTACGATTTACCCGATGACACCGATAATTACGTGCACCGCATCGGCCGTACGGGCCGCGCCGGACACGCGGGGCATGCGATCACTTTTGCGGCGCCGGACCAGGGCGCCAACGTACGCGACATCGAGAGGCTCATCCAAGGGACTCTAAAAGTCTCCACGCATCCGTCGGTTCCTCCCGAACGTTTTAGCGGATCGGCCAAGCCCTTTCAACGCAAGCAAGGCCACTCCTCTTCGCAGCATCACCGCCAAGGACGGCCGTCTTTTAATCAATCTAGACCCCACCCGCAATCGCATTCCCAATGGGGAAGACATCGGTAGACAGCTTCCGCGTTCTGCTGTATAATCCTCGCTTTACATGCTGAATTCTCCTCTGTCTTAGGCAAGCCGGAGAAAGAGGAGAAATGGGGGACCCTTAAAGAGAAGTATCGGCCGGGAAAGACTCCGGTCTTGGGGCGAATTCCACCGACGCGGTGGATAGGGCAACAAAGCCCGAGTCCGACAGCTAACCCCAGAAGCTCATCTAAAAAAGAGTAACGCCCAAAGAGCAAACTCTTTGGGTTTTTTATTTTGAAAGGTGATTCATGACTTTTGTGAAAAAAATAAAACAAGCGGTCCTCGGCAGGGCTAAAAGCCCTCTGGATCATAGGGTATTTCATAATATTTCACTGATCGCATTTTTCGCGTGGGTCGGCTTGGGCGCCGACGGGCTTTCGTCCTCTTGCTACGGCCCGGAAGAAGCGTTTGTCGCGCTGGGCTCTCACCACACTTTAAGTTTATTCGTCGCGCTGGGAAGCGCTTTGACCGTCCTTTTAATCAGTTCCAGTTATTCCCAGATCATCGAGTTTTTTCCTTCGGGCGGCGGGGGGTATCTCGTGGCCAGCAAACTCCTGTCTCCGACCGTCGGGATGGTCTCCGGCTGCGCGCTTTTGATTGATTATGTGCTCACGATCGCGATCTCGCTGGCCAGCGGCGCGGACGCGCTCTTTAGTTTTTTGCCTCCCGTTTTTCAGGTGTATAAAATTTGGTTTGCCGTCCTTGGGGTGCTCATCCTCACAATCTTAAATATGAGAGGAGTCAAGGAGTCGGTTTTGCCTCTGGTTCCGATATTTATGGTATTTGTACTGACTCATCTCTTTGAGATTGTTTACGCTCTTTTGACGCACGCGGGCCATTTTGGAGAAGTGCTAAGCGCTACGCGCGCCGATATTCACACCGCCCATGCGGAAGTGGGTTTTTTTGGGATTATTTTCCTGATTTTAAGGGCTTACAGCATGGGAGCCGGTACTTTTACAGGAATTGAGGCGGTGAGCAACGGGCTTCCGATCTTAAGAGAGCCCAAAGTCAAAACAGGCAAAAGTACGATGCGTTATATGGCTTTTTCTCTGGCTTTTACCGTCTTAGGACTGATGCTGGCATATCTTTTGTATCACGTGAGCCGGCAAGAAGGTAAAACGCTCAATGCCGTTTTATTCGAAAGCGTCACTCTGGGTTGGCCGGCTTCGTGGCGAAGTTGGTTTATTTTTATCGCGCTTTTTTCAGAGGCGGCGCTTCTTTTTGTGGCCGCCCAAGCCGGGTTTCTCGACGGGCCGCGCGTCTTGGCCAATATGGCCTTGGACCGTTGGTTTCCTTCCCGGTTCGCGTCGTTTAGCGACCGCTTGGTCGCCCAAAACGGCATCCTGATCATGGGCTTGGCGGCGCTGGTGACGATCCTCCTTACACGCGGGCGGGTTGGTTTTCTCGTGGTTTTGTATAGCATCAATGTTTTTATTACTTTTTGTCTTTCTCAAGCCGGCATGGTACGGCATTGGTGGGAGGTCCGGAAAAAAGAAAGGGGCTGGCAGAGAAAAATTTTTATAAACGGCCTTGGGCTTTCGGCGACTTCGTTCATTTTGGTGTCGGTGGTGATCTTAAAGTTTCACGAAGGCGGGTGGATCACGCTACTTCTCACGGGCGCTTTGGTCGGGTTTGCGATCGCCGTTAAAAAACATTATTTGGGCACCATTCATCTCCTGCGCCGTCTGCAAAATCTGGTTCAGAGCGCCTCTTCTTCCGTTCCCTGGAACAAAAATACGGTCGTTGAATTTGACCCGCAGTCCAAAACGGCTGTCCTGTTTGTGAACGGATTCAATGGTTTGGGGCTTCACACTCTTTTCAACGTGATCCGTTTGTTCGGAAAAGAGTTCAAGAATTTCGTGTTTGTGCAAATTGGCGTTATTGACGCGGGAAATTTTAAGGGTGCGGATGAAGTGGAGCGGTTGAAACTTAAATCCCAAGAGGACGTGGACCGTTACGTCCTGTTCATGAAGGAAAATGGATCCTACGCCGTGGGTTTGACTTACATCGGGATTGATGTCTTAAGCCAAATTGAGGCAATTTCGGAAGACATCCTGAAGAAATACCCGGGCGCGGTTTTCTTTGGGGGCCAGCTGGTGTTTCCCGAAGAGTCAATCTGGACCCGGTGGTTGCACAACTACACCGTTTTTTCCATGCAAAAACATTTTTACCAAAGAGGCACCCCTTTCGTCATCCTGCCCATCCGGGTTTGACCAGAGCTATCCTCGCCTGGCCTGCCGAACATACGCCTTCCCCGCAAAACGCAATTTTCAGTTAAGCGATAGACAAATTGTTAATATTTTTCCGACGGAATTGGGCCCCTCCGTCGTCTTGTATAGTAGGAGGGCGTTATGCCTAAGAAAAGACTTATTTCAGTGACTACGATTATTTCTCAAGACTTAGTGGAAAGAAGGATCTTTATGATTCGCAAGAAAAAAGTGATGCTTGACCATGATCTGGCGTTGCTCTATAGCGTGTCCACGAAAACTCTAAATCAGGCTGTCAAAAGAAATAGGAAACGATTTCCGCCGGATTTTATGTTTCGGCTAAACAAAAACGAGACGAATGAACTGGTCACAAATTGTGACCGGTTTGAAAGTCTTAAACATTCGACGAGTTTGCCTTATGCATTTACCGAGCTTGGCGTTGCCATGCTTTCGAGTGTCTTAAATAGCGAAAGAGCCGTTCTTGTAAATATCCAAATCATGCGAACTTTCGTTAAACTGAAAGAAGTGATCATCACACATAAAGATTTAAAACTTCAAATCTGTGAACTAGAAAAAAAATATGACAACCAATTTCAAGTAGTTTTTAAGGCGATCAAAATGCTTTTGGACGACAAACCAAAAGGGAACGGAGGGAATAAAAGATTTTGAAATCTGATGAGTCTGAAATGTTTCCTTGACAGGAATGAGTGGGCCTGTTTTAATATCCCCCTATGGGGGATACAGATTTCAACTCATTTTTTATCCGGTCCACGGCCAATCGTCTCAGCCGCTGTGAAGGCCATGTCCGGGCCATTCGCCGGATGGTTGAAGAAGGTAAATCCTGCGAATCACTTTTTGTCCAGCTTGCGGCTGTGCGGTCAGCCCTCAATAAAATTTCTCTTAAAGTCTATGAGAACCATTTGGACAGTTGTCTGTCTAAGTCTTCTAGAAATAACAAAGAGCTTAAATTTATCTCGCGCCTTATGCTCTCGGGGAACTTAAAGTGAAAAAAGTTTTAGCGGTTTTGTTGGTTTGTTTTGTCGTGATGCTTGCGCTCTTGGGGGCGCTCTCCGTTTTCCCGCATGTCCACGGAAACGATTTTGATCACTCCGCTCACAAGTCTTGTCCGGTTTACCAATTCAGTCTTCATGAGTCGGGCGCGATCGTCGTGATGTTTTGCTTTTTCGTTGTTCCTTTTTTTGTAGGTTATTTGACGCGAGTCAAACAACGCTTATCGGTTCAACCCTCTTGTCCATTCGCCCCTCTGCGGGCTCCTCCGGCTCTATTCTAAAGCTTCTTTTTATTTAGGATATTCCAAATTCAATCTTAAGGAGGGGTGTATGAAATTCAGATTTATTTTTGTTTTATGTTTGTGTTGTCTCATCCCAAAATCGGCCCAGGCCGCCGGTGAAGCGGATATTTTGCAGTCGCAAATTCGGGCACTGACTCAAGCGGTTCAGGAGTTAAGGCTTACCGTCGAAAACCAACAGCGTGAAATCAGCCTGCTTAAAAACCAGACTCCTCCGCCATTCACAACTTCTTATCAGCCTCCGGCCGCGTCTTCGGGATCGCGTTCCCTTCAAGGGCGCTGGAATCCCGATATCGGCGTTGTCGCGGATGTGGTGTTTTCTCAAGACACGCCCCGCGTGGATTCGGAAGGAGCCGACCGCATCGCTTTGCGGGAGTTGGAGCTTGTTTTTGGAAGCCCCGTGGATCCGTACTCGCGTCTGGATGCCACCATCTCTTTTTCGGATTTTGAAGCGGCGGCTCTCGAAGAAGCTTATTACACGCACTTTGACATTTTGGGATGGGGAATCACGGGACGTTTGGGACGTTTTAAACCCCTGGTTGGGAAGGCCGTTTCCGTGCACCGAGACAGTTTGGATACCGTGGATGAGCCGCTGGTGATTCAGCGTTACTTCGGCCGTGACGGGTTCAACAAATCCGGTGCAGATCTTTCAAAGGATATCGATCTGCCTTGGCCGGTGACTCACCGTTTGACCCTTGGGGTTCTTGAAGGAGGCAATGGGGAAAGTGGCACGCTTTTCGGAGATACCCGCCGCCGATCAACGATTTACGGCCATCTTAAGAACGCTCTGGATTTGAATGAGAACACGGGTCTTGAAATAGGCTTGACGAGTCTTACGGGATCACG
>OBEQ011481305.1_pt1 | contig 11431 bp, 6 predicted proteins | sample 1670901 | NCBI WGS metagenome assembly OBEQ01 (sample SAMEA104232315, study PRJEB22302) | groundwater metagenome | biome: forest; feature: aquifer; material: groundwater | place: USA | collected 2011-08-07 | depth 5.4 m | reverse complement strand
TTCAATGGCGTCAATGTTACCAATCCCGGCGTAACGCAAACTACGGGCACAGTGACATCCAATGGCTTTAATGTATCTACTGGAACTATTACTACGGCCGGTACGCAAAACGGTTTGAATATTACCGCAGCTGGAGTCGGCGCAGGTAATTTGAACGGCGTTAACATCTCCGGCATTACTGGTGGGGCTGGTACCGAGTACGCTATAAATGTTGGCACGGGTTGGGATGCGGTCTTAAGGGTTGGCGCCACCACGGTGATTGACGGGTCGGGTAACGTCGTCGGCACCATCACTCCTTCAGGATTTACCCAAGGCTCGGTGGTATTTGCTGGTTCCGGTGGGGTGCTTTCGCAAGACAATAGCAATTTTTTTTGGAATAACAGTACCAAGCGTTTAGGCATTGGCACAGCGACGCCAAGTTTTGACTTGTCCCTTGGCGGCGATGTCGCCAGGACAATTCAGCTTGAAACTCGCAGCACTAATGCGGCAGGCAGCAACTTAACTGTGGGCGCTGGAGCGGCAGGATCAGGCGGCAGCGGCTTTGCTGGTGGTACACTAACTTTGCAAGGCGGCGCAGCAGCAGCGGTTGCTGGTAGTGCCGGCGGAGCAGCATCTTTACTGGGTGCGGCTGGATCATCCACAGGCACCGGTGGCGCTGGCGGAGCCATGACAATTACTGCCGGAAATGCCCAAGGCGATGGTTCGATTGCCAGGGCGGGTGGTGCAGTGACAATCACCGCGGGAACTTCAGTTGGCGCGGTTGCCGGTGCCAATATTACATTGACGGCTGGAGCGGGCACTGCGAATGGTAATGCTGGCGGCAATATTGTTCTGAACGGCGGTCCTGCAGGAGCTATTGCTGGCGCGCCAGGTGGTGCGATATCGATTTTAGCTGCTGCTGGTTCTGCCACAGGCGCTGGAGGTGGTGGTGGCGCAGTTACAATTAGCGCTGGCAACGCTCAAGGCACAGGCGGGTCCGGACAAGCCGGCGGCGCAGTAACCATTACAGCGGGAAATTCGCTTTCCGCGGCAGGGGGGGCAGTTAATATTACGGCCGGTGGCGGTAATGGGGGCTTTAATGGTGGAGGAGTGACTATTTCTGGCGGCCCTGATGCCAATACCAGTTCAGCAGCTGCCGGCGGTACGGTGACAATCCAAGGCGGTGCCGCCGCAGCATTGGCCGGCAGCGCCGGCGGCGCCGCGACGGTGACTGGGCGCGCTGGAACATCAACGGGTACTGGTGGCGCTGGTGGCACACTGACTTTTACTGGCGGCAATGCCGGCGGTGATGGTTCTACTAGTCGTGCAGGTGGCGGGATAACGATGACCGGCGGTACTGGGGTAGGCGGTGGCGCAGCCGGTACTGTGACTATTACTGCTGGTACTGGATCATCAACGACGACGTCCTCAAATGGAGCATTGATAACACTACAAGGCGGTGTAGCCGGGGCAATCGCCGGTTCTGCTGGAGGTGGCGCAAGTTTACTAGGTAGAAATGGATCATCAACCGGTACGGGCGGTGCCGGTGGTGCCGTAACTATTACCGCTGGTAATGCCGGGGGTGATGCATCGGTTACTCGGATTGGCGGAGCTATTAACATTACCGCAGGTGATACTTTATCAGGTGTTAACGCCGCTGGCGGCGCAGTCACAATTACTGGCGGGGCCAGCGGGAATAATAACAATGGCGGCGGCCTAGTTACTATTCAAGGCGGCGCAGCGGCTGCGGTTGCCGCTGGTAAAGGCGGGGCTGTAAGCATCCTCGGAAGAAACGGCTCTTCAACAGGCTCAGGCGGCGCCGGCGGCGCCATTACTATCACCGGTGGCAATGGCAACGGAGATGCCAGTGTAAATCGGGGCGGTGGTGATATTACCATTACTGCAGGTGATGCTTTATCAACTTCTAATATCGCCGGTGGCGCCGTTACAATTAGCGGCGGGGCCAGTGGCAATAATAACAATGGCGGTGGTCTGGTTACTATTCAAGGCGGCGCGGCGGCTGCGGTTTCAGATGGTAAAGGCGGAGGCGTAAGTATTCTCGGAAGAAATGGTTCTACTACCGGCAGCGGCGGCGCTGGAGGTTCGTTAATTCTTACTGCCGGCAATGGCGGAGGAGACGCAACTAATAATGGTAAGGTTGGCGGGTCAGTTACCATTACCGCAGGCAGTAGTGTGGTAACGAACAGCGGCAGCGCTGGCGGAGGAATTACTCTCACGGCAGGAAATGCTGCGGGCGATGCTACTTCGGCCCGTGCCGGCGGTGCCATTACTTTCACTGCAGGAAATTCAGTCGGGAATCAGGCCGGCGCTGTCGTTGAACTCATTGGCGGCAACGCCACCACCGGCAATAACAACGGCGGCAATATAAACATTACCGGTGGCGCATTGTTTGGCAGTGGCACCGCCGGCAATGTTGTTTTGGGTGTCACGAGTGGTGGCACGGTGCGGGGCCTCGTCGGCATCGGCATAGCCATACCCACCAACATCCTACACGTTACCGGCACTCCAGCTGCCGGCACCCATGTAGCTAGAATTGCCAATACCCTCGGAGGCACAACCCAAAACAATGGACTACTAGTATTAGCTGGAAACAACACCGGGGTCGCGGCTTCTGAAATGATTACTTTTCAAAGAACCGATGCCACCGTCATCGGCAGCATTTCTCAAAACGCCGCTACCACCGTAGCTTTCAATACTTCTTCCGATAAACGAATTAAAGAAAATATCACCCCCACCACCTTTGGACTGTCAGACTTGCTAAAGATTAACGTTTCTGACTTCACTTTCATTAGTGACCCCAATAAACAAAAAATGACGGGCTTCATCGCTCAAGATTTAAACAATATCTTCCCAGAAGCCGTAACCACCAATGGTGATAATGGACTAGACTCTCTAGCCCCCGGGAAGACACCCTGGATGATTGATTATTCCAAACTTACTCCACTTTTAGTTAAAGCAGTGCAAGACCTTAATTTGAATCTAAGTGGAGTCTTGTCTCTGGATTCAGTGCCTCCTCCTTCGGGGGAGGCAGGAGGGGGTTCTTTCTTTAATCGCTTATTAGCAAAGATTGGTACTTGGCTTGCGGATGCTACTAATGGGATAGTGGATATTTTTGCGAATACAATTCGTGCGAAAGATAAAGTGTGCATAAATAATACCTGCGTGACGGAAGCTCAACTGCAAACTCTTTTACAAAATTCTGGAACTACAACCACAACAACTGCTACACCGCCCGTTCCCGTTCCCGTTCCTGCTACTAATCCAGTACCTACCATTCCTCCTGCAGCCGTCTCCACTCCTAGTTCCGGCGAGCCACAGCCGGCAGCACCCCTAGCCTCGCCACAGCCTTCGGCTGAGACTAGTACTCCAACGCCCACAACACAGCCCGCTCCAACTCCGATAGTTACGTCATCACCAACTCCTGCTCCTTAATAATTTGATATAAAGTAAACTGTGATTTTCAGGATTGAAAAAAAATTGAAGAATTCTTTGGGGCGAGCAGGGATGCTCACAACTGCGCACGGGAAAATACATACCCCCGCCTTCGTGCCAGTCGGCACGAAGGCGGGGGTCAAAGCACTTACTTCCGAACAAGTGCTTGATTTGGGCGCAGAAGTTATTTTAGCAAATACTTATCATTTATATTTACAGCCTGGGGATGAAATTGTGAAGGGTGCCGGTGGATTATCCAAGTTTATGAACTGGCATGGTCCGACTATGACTGACTCCGGCGGCTTTCAAGTTTTTTCTTTAGGAGTTGCTTTTGGAAAGGAGATATCAAAAGTTGTAAAGCTGATTCCCATTGCCGACACGTCACTTTTGATACCGGAGCGTTTTGATGACAGTGACGCACCCAAGCTTGCAAAAATCGGGCAGGACGGTGTTTCATTTAAATCACACTTAGATGGTTCTGTGCATTACATCACTCCGGAAAAATCAATCCGGATTCAGCACAACTTGGGCGCGGATATAATTTTTGCTTTTGATGAATGCACTTCGCCGTCAGAAGATTTAGCTTACCAGGAAGAAGCCCTGGAGAGAACACACCGGTGGGCAGAGAGGAGTTTGGAAGAACATGTTAAATTGGAGAATTCAAAAAAGCAACTTTCTTACGACTCGCGCTCTGTCCTGAATATGGCTGACGGAGCTTTGGATGCGAAGGTCGAAGAAAGTTCTTTTTTGAATTCTCCCCAAGCCTTATTCGGCATTGTACAGGGCGGGCGAGATGAAAATTTAAGAAAAAAATCTGCAAAATTTATGAGCAGTTTGGACTTTGACGGGTTTGGTATTGGCGGGAGTTTTGCTAAAGAAGATATGTCTATGGCAGTAAAATGGGTAAATGAAATCTTGCCACAGGAGAAACCTCGGCACCTGCTTGGCATTGGCGAACCGGAAGATATTTTTATGGGTATAGAAAATGGAGTAGACCTTTTTGATTGTGTGGCGCCGACGAGAAATGCACGGAACGGTTCTCTTTATACCAAACTCGGCAAAATTAACATAACAAATACCAAATACAGAGAAAATTTTTCAAAAATAGAGGAAGATTGTGAATGCTATACCTGTAAAAATTATACCTGCGCTTATGTTGCACATCTTTTTCACTGTAAAGAAATGCTGGCCGCGACACTGGCAACAATCCACAATTTGTATTTCATTATCAATTTAGTCAAAAAAATCAGGCAATCAATTTTGGATGATGATTTTTTTGAATTTAAAGAAGAATTTTTGAAAAATTACCAGCAGAAGTAGCCTCTGGAATGCACACATAAAATTCTGCTGAATTTTTGTTCCTGCTCGGCTCGCCAGCCTCCGCAAGTCATTCCATAGGCTATCTCTGCTTTACATTTCTAGACGGCTTGTTATACTATTTTGAATTAAATGCCAAAGAAAAAATCAAAAAAACCACTGAAGAATTGGAGGAAATTTTGGAAACTAGGAGCGGAAGAGTTTAATACTCAATTTTTTGATATTAGTAAAGATGCCGAGTTGGTAGCAAAAGAGGGTCATCATATATACAATTTAAATGATTTAGCCCATAAATACGGCACACCTCTGCAGGTAGTTTTCCCCTTCATCATAGAAGACCGATTGAAAGATTTGATTAGCTATTTTCAGGCTTATATAAAAATTTACGGGTATAAGGGAAAATTTTTCTATCACTATCCGATGAAAGTGAATCAAAATAAAGAATTTATCCTTTCCTTACTTTCTGAAGGCGCAAACCTAGAAGCAACATCTGCCAACGAACTTTGGCTGGTAAAAAAACTTTGGGAGGGAGATAAGTTTAACAGCAAGATTCGTGTTCTTTGCAACGGTCCGAAGACCGACCAATATATGGATTTGATAGAAGAATTAAGGGCAAAGGGTATGAATATAGTTCCCATCATAGAGTCCGTAGAAGAAGTTGAGAGACTTTCAAAATATAAAGGTGACATAGGAATACGGGTAGATTTAAATATCAAAACTGATTCACATTGGGATAAAAAGTTTGACCGCTTTGGACTTTCAGAAAAAGATGTTCTTAACTTAGATAAGATGAAAAATCTTAAAATTATGCACTATCACATGGGTTCACAGATAAAAACCCGGAAAAGTATTTTAGAAGGAGTGAAACATAGTTTTGGTATTTATACGCAATTGCAAAAAATACATCCGTCACTGGATACTCTGGACATCGGTGGAGGGTTTGGTATTCCATACGAAAAGAAAAAGTTTTATACGGCTAAAGTTGTTTCCAGTAAGATTATTAAAATACTTAAAAATTTATCAGACAAAGCGGGCATAAGGCACCCGAATCTTGTGGTGGAATGGGGTCAGTATGTCGTAGCCCCGGCGGAAATAACAATCTATAAAGTGCTTTATAAAAAAATTATACCAAAGGCAAATGCCAAAGCCTGGTATGTAGTTGATGGCAGTTTTATGAACGATATCAAAGATACCTGGGCAATTCATCAAAAATTTCACATAATACCGGCGAATAATATGCAGGATTCCCTGAAAACGACCTGGCTTGCGGGCAGTACCTGCGACTCAGACGATAAATACACCGCTGGAGGGAATTATATTCTTATGCCCAAACTTAACGAGGACAGCAATCAGCTCGTGGCAATTCTGGATACCGGTGCGTATCAGGACGGATTGGCATCACATCATTGTCTTCTTTCGGCGCCTATGAAAATTGTAGCTCAAGACGGAATGATTAAAATCGCCCGCAAACGTGAAAGTGCGGAGTCTATTGGTAAACTTTTTGGCTGGACCAATGGTGACCATAAGTAAAATGAACAAGAAAATTTTAATAAGCTTTGCTTTAATTATTATTTTTTTTCTGGTTGTTTTTTATTCCCCTCTTGAGGGGTGGCTTGCTTGCGAGACAGGGTGGATAATTTGTCCACCTCCCTCCGACTCAGGTCGGAGTACTCCTCAAAGAGGAGAATCTAAATACATAAAAATTGCCGGGCAAAATATTAAAGTTGATTTAGCTTTGACTTCAAGTGAACAGAGCCAAGGACTAGGAGGACGCAGTAGCTTGGGTCAAGGGCAAGGGATGCTTTTTGTTTTTGATAAAATAGGTCAATATCCTTTTTGGATGAAAGATATGAATTTTCCAATTGACATGATTTGGATAGGTGAAGATATGAAAGTGGTTTATATAAAAAAGAATGCCTTACCACAGTTGTATCCCGAAACTTACGGGGGTGAAGCAGTCGCAAAATACATCTTAGAAGTTTCTGCTGGTTTTTCGGATAAAAACAATCTGCAGGCGGGAGATAGGGTAGAGTTTACAAATTGATAATTTGTAGTATAATCAAGATTAGTCTTGTGTTAGATAGCTACTCCGACGTAAAGTCGGGGAGGAAAGTCCGAACACACAGTTTCGATTTAGGTCGAAATTAAACGTAGCGGGTAATACCCGTCACCCGCAAGGGTCGAGGTGCGAACAGAGACGAGCTCCTTTAGTGGAGGTGAAACGGCAAAATCCTTACGCGTGTGCAAGATCGTGCCCCCGCTTTGCGGGGGAGAATCGCTTGAGCTTGGGAGTAATTTCAGGCCTAGATAAATTGCTATCATCCCGCAAGGGAATACAAAATTCGGTTTATAGGCACAAGACAAAAACATGAAAAATCCTCTCGTAAGAGAGGATTTTTCTATTAGTCGCCTTTCCGCTTGCTTTTTTATCTTTAATATGCTATGCTTTCTTTGTGGGTGTGGGGTAATTCTCATACTTTACCGTAAACAACATAAGTGCCGCAAAATCCCCCGCAAGGGGGATTTTGTTTTGTATATTTGTTATAATTCTTCCAAGATATGAAAAAACGACCAAAATTAAAACTATTTTTTGCCATATTTGTCCTGGTAGCCGGCAGTATATTTTATGTAATTTTTCATTACGGTTTTGACCCATCTATACTGACGAAGTTGTCTTTTTATATCGATTTAGCCAATCCTTCGGTACGTATTGTGAGGGTAGACGAGGGTCTACGTAAGGAAGAGGTAGCTCAAATTATGGCAGACAAGCTTGGTTGGGATGATAAGCAAAAGCTGGATTTTATAAATCCTAAAAACGCAGAGCTTGCCCTAAAGGAGACGAACGTTGAAGGGCACTATTTCCCGGAAACTTATATGGTAAATAAAGACGATAGCCCATCTGTAGTTTCCGCCACTATGTTTGACGAATTTTCTAAACAAACAGGGAAAATTGTAAAACCCACATCGAATAAATCAAAGCAGATTATCAATCAGGATACGGTTCTGAAAATTGCGTCTATTATCCAGAGGGAATCCAACGGTAAAACTGATATGAGATTAATTTCGGGCATTATCTGGAATCGCATTTTTAATGGTATGAAATTGCAAATGGATGCTACGCTTCAATATGCAAAGGGGAGTGAGAAGGACGGCTGGTGGGAAGAAGTTAGTCCGGAGGATAAAAAAATAGATTCCTCCTACAATACGTACATTCATGCAGGGCTTCCACCGAGTGCCATTGACAGTCCGGGTCTCTCCGCCATTGTTGCCGCTTACAATCCGCAGAAAACAAATTGTCTTTTTTACCTACACGACAAAAACAGGAAAATTCACTGTTCTAAAACCTATGAAGAGCATAAACAAAACATAAACAATTACTACTAGCTTATAAATTATAGGATATTTTAGTTATACACAGCTTAATTATATAAAATGTTATATAATTAGGTTAATTTAGTATATTATTATATTAAATCTTTATTAAACTAATATAAAAAAGCCCCAAAAAGCTATGAATAATAATAAACCGCTGAAGAATTTTTTAGAAATCCCTTACGATGTCCTGGAAGTGATGAATCTGAAGGCAAAAGAAAGAAGTGAAACGGCAAGTGCCGCGATACTTGAAAAAGAACACCGCGCATATCTGCAAAAAGAAAAACGCATTAAAGCAGTCACGCTTTGCTTCACGGACCTAGAAGGTCGTTTCCATATGTTAGATTATGATAAAAAGTTTTTACTTGATTCGGCAAATAATTTAACCTTTGACGGTTCATCCATTCGCGGTTTTAGCCAGCAACATGAGTCTGACCTGCGACTTCTTATCGACTGGGGCAGTATTCGTTTTTTACCTTCTGATGTTTTTGGTCCTGGCAAGGTGATTATGTTTGCGATTGTTTTGGACCGAGACCATAAGCCTTATATTTCAGACTTTCGCGGTCAGCTCAAACTCTACGCGGAGGGGCTAAAGAAAAAAAGTGGCATCACGGCTTACGCCGCCGCCGAGGTGGAAGGCTTTTTAGTGGATGGGGTTAACGCCGAACAGGCATATGAAGAAAAAGGTTTTAACTTCATTTCAACCGGTGGCTATTATCACTCGCTACCATTGGATAGGCTTCGGGTATTTATCGATAATACTGCCGAAGCGCAACGCGCCATGGGGTTTAAAAATGAAAAAGACCATCCCGAAGTAGCGCCTTCGCAGTTTGAAATAAACTTTTCTTATTCCGAGATTTTGCGGGCTTGCGACAATATTCAACTTTACAAACTCGTGTGCCGTCAGGTTGCCAACAATTTGGGAATGACGGCGACTTTTCTGCCGAAGCCTTTTACCGGTATTAATGGTTCGGGGATGCACACAAACTTTTCTCTCTCAAAAAATGGTAAAAATATTTTTTATGAGGTACGTGGCAAAGACGGGCTGTCAAAGACAGCGGGGGACTTCATTTCCCGAGTTTTGAACCACGCTCAGGAAACTTGCCTGGTTTTTAACTCCAGCGTGAACGCTTACCGCCGACTGGACCCGCATTTTGAAGCGCCAAATCAAATAAAAGTTTCGCCCATTGACCGAGGTTCTATGATTCGTATTCCCGTCGGCAATGAACGTACCACCCGCATTGAAGTGCGTTCTGTGGCGCCTGATGCAAACCCTTATTTGGTGCTCTACACGCTTCTGCGAACCGGATTGGAAGGTAAGCCACTTGTAAAAGATAAAGACAAACGTGACAGGCTTCGTGTGTTACCGGACAATATCAACGATGCTATCAAGCTTTTTAAAGCGAGTGATTTTATCGGCAAAATTCTGGGTAAAGTCAATCAAGAAAAGTATGTAGAGTTTAAGCAAAGTGCCGCTGACCGTAGCCCGAAAGCTCTCGGCGCGCTAATCAAGCCGTCGGAAATTATCTACCACCATGAAGTGACCAACCAGGTGCTTTGGAATAAGTTTTAATTCTTTTGCTTTATAAAAATTAGTTTATAACCAAAATATAAATTTAGTTAACACTTTCTTGTTCAGCTTCTGCAGCCAGGAATTCAGCTAAGTGTTCTCTTTTGTATGTATTATTAGATGTGCTACAATATGCTTCTTAATATTAACGGGTCTTTGGTAGGGTATAACCCCAAGTAAGATAATTTATATGAACACAAAAAATAAACTGGCTCACAGCCTGTCGTGGTTCGGGATCATCGCTCTTTTAGTCAGTAGTTTCATTGTTCCAGGTAATCATATTACATTGGCAGAAATTAATAGCGGAGCCTTTAGTCTGCCAGCATCAGCTGAAACATTGGCAAAGGCCAATGGCATGCAAGTGCTGGGAGGCAGTGAGTTTGCCTTGCTCAAGCAGGAAACCGGCGAAGGGACGGGCAACAAAATCAGCCGTAGCCTTACTTTAAGTGATGGTCAATCATACTCCTTTGAGTCGGACAAAACCGGCGTCACCTATGCGGTTGAAAGCAATCAAGGAGTCAATACTTATATTAAGGCGGCTCCGGAGTCTTTTATTTCCAAGCTCAGTCCCGACCTCACAAGCCTTGTAGAAAAATCTGCTCTGACCCCGGTGATTATTCAATTTAACATACCCGGACCATTTTATAGAGAAAACGCCAGCCCAAGCGAGATGGCGGACAAACAGGCAGTGTTCAATGCGACCAAAGATCAAGTTTATTCCCTGGCCAATAGCGGCGGCACGCTCCAGCACAAGACTGACCTACCAATTATTAACGGGGTGGCGGCAAACATTGATAAAGCGGCCTTGGCAACTTTAAGCAATTCCTCCCTGGTCAAGAGCATTGAAGAAGATAAGACTGTACATATTTTATTGGATACCTCGGTCGACGAAATTAGAGCCCGAGATGTCTGGCCATTATTCGACGGAAATAATAATCCGCTCACCGGCGTCGGTAAACGCATCGCTGTCATAGATACCGGCGTTGATTACACCCATCCTGATCTCGGCGGTTGTTTCGGCAGTGGTTGCAAAGTCATTGGCGGCTACGATTTTGCCAACAGCGACGCCGACCCAATGGATGACAACGGCCACGGCACGCACGTGGCGGCCACGGCTGCTGGCAAAGGGCTCTTAAATGGCGTGGCACCGGATGCCAATATTTTAGCTTACAAAGTCTGTAGCAGTGGTGGTTCCTGCAACGGCAGCGCTATTATTGCTGCCCTTGGTTATGCTGTGGACCCCAACCGCGATGGCAACCCAGCTGACCACGTTGACGTTGCTACCATTAGTATCGGCGGCGCCGGTAGCCCGGACGATGGCATGAGTTTAGCTGTGGACAATACTACGGCCGCTGGAGTTGTGGTTACAGTGGCCGCGGGAAACTCGGGTCCCACTGCCTCAACCATTGCGTCTCCTGGCGCGGCGCGCACGGCAATTACCGTGGCCGCGGCCTGCAAGGCCGCGCAAGTCGGCGTGGAGGGTCATTGCGCATTACCGATTGCTTCTTTCAGTTCCCGCGGGCCGCTGATTTGGAACGGCGTCAATTTGCAAAAGCCGGACATTGCCGCGCCGGGCGTGTTGATTTGCGCGGCGCGCACGAGCACGGCCTTTGCCGGAGCGCCGACTTGTTTCGACGAACATCACATTCGCATTTCCGGCACGTCCATGGCCACGCCGCACGTGGCCGGCTCGGCGGCGCTGCTTAGGCAAGCCTACCCAAACTACAGCCCGCAGCAGAT
>OBEQ010929081.1_pt1 | contig 11431 bp, 12 predicted proteins | sample 1670901 | NCBI WGS metagenome assembly OBEQ01 (sample SAMEA104232315, study PRJEB22302) | groundwater metagenome | biome: forest; feature: aquifer; material: groundwater | place: USA | collected 2011-08-07 | depth 5.4 m | reverse complement strand
CCACGGTACTTGCTCCCGGCCACAAGCGCGCCGATGTCCAGCGCCATGACGCGCTTGTTCTTCAGCGACTCCGGCACATCCCCGTTGACGATCCGCTGCGCCAGCCCTTCCACGATGGCAGTCTTGCCCACACCTGGCTCGCCGATCAGGACCGGGTTGTTCTTGGTCCGACGCGCCAGGACCTGGATCACCCGGCGGATTTCATCGTCCCGACCGATGACCGGGTCCAACTTCCCTTTTCTGGCCAGATCGGTCAGATCACGGGCGTACCGTTCCAGCGCCTGGTACTTCTCCTCTGGAGCCTGGTCGGTGACGCGCTGGCTGCCGCGGAACTCCTGCAAGGCCGCGTAGATCCTGTCTTTCGTGATCCCGGCCTCGCGCAGGACCTTCCCGACAGCGCCGCCGCCCTCGTCGGAGATCGCCAGGAGCAGATGCTCGGTGCTGACATACTCGTCCTTCAGGCGTTCCGCCTCGGACAGCGCCGCGTTCAATACCTTTTCCAGGCGCGGCGTGATGTGGACCTGGCCTTGTGGCAAACCGGAGACCCTGGGGAGTCGCCTAAGCTCCTCTATGAGTCGTGAGGAGACTTGGCCAGGGGTTGCCCCCATCTTCCTCAAGATTGGTTGAACTACCCCTTCCGCCTGGTCGACTAGCGCCAGCAACAGGTGCTCGACGTCAATCGCCTGATGCTCCCGCTCCTCGGCAAGCTTCTGGGCCTGCTGAATCGCCTCCTGCGCCTTAAAGGTGAACTTATCAAACCGCATAAAGGCCATACGCCCTCCTCATCACGCTTGCTAGCCAAGGGTTGAGCGCAACCGGGCTTCTCAGGCTAGGCTGAACCGATCCGGTCCTTCTCCATCTGGCCTTGGACCTGTCGGCGATTAATCTCAATCTCGCCATGCAAGGAGGCACCCTCTGCGGCGGCGATGCTGCCGGTCTTCACGTTGCCCGTTACGCTGCCGGTTGGCAGGAGATCGACCCGTCCACTGGCGACCAGATTGCCTTTCACGTGGCCGCCAACACGAATGTTGGTCGCAGCGATGTCGGCCTCTACTTGGGCCGACTCTCCAATCACAACCGTTCCCACAAGATCAATAGTCCCGTAAAACCCACCCATGAGCTGAATGTCGCCTTCGCCGGTCAGATCCCCGCGAATCTGGATCTTCTCGCCGACGACAAGATCGCTCGCCGACATCTCCATCATTGGAGCTTGCCGTGTCGGCTCCGGGCTGGGCGATCCCAGCGCCCCCCAGATTGTGTCAAACATCCCCCGCTTCTCTTGCATGGCGTGTCCCTCCATCCATAAACAGTTTAACCCTCTCGCAGCGACCAGACCTTGGATCCTGATGGTCAGAATGCACCCTCGGCCGGAACGGCCGAATCACTCCCGCCTTTCCGCCAGCCGGTGAGGCTGGCACTCGCCGACTGCACCAGGTAGTTGAGCAGCTTCTCGTATTCCAACAGAACCTCTTTCGCATCAGCGCGAGATCGCCACCATCCTTCCGGATCAAAGGTATCGTAGCGGGTGGGCCGGCTGATGATCGCAATCCTCCCACCGGAGACGCGGGTCAGAATCTTGCTTGCCCGTGTTGAATGCGATCTGTTCGTGACAAGGATAACTGTTCCTATCCGGTGCTCCTTGAGAAGGCGTGCGAGGTAGACCATCTCTCTCTCGGTACTGTCGGCCCGCTCACTGACCTGGAGGACGACGGTAGCAGGGATCCGCATCGCCTTGAGGACCATCCACTGGATATCCCGCTCTTCCGGGACGGTAATGCCCAGCCGTGCCAGCGCTTCGTACCCTTTCGGCAAGACCTGATGGGTCAGGACGATCCTTGGGGCGTAGCCGTCCTGGTAGAGCCGGACAGCCTCGAGCGTGCGAGCGACGCCTCCGTCTCCTGCCAGGACCGCGATCGCCCCGGCCTTTTGTAGACGATCCTCCGTGATCAGGTAGCGGCCCATGGCTTTCAGGAGGAATGGGTGGCCGACATAGAGCAGAAGGCCCAGGAGCGGAAGAACGATCAGCCACCGGATCAGTCTTCCCACCATCATAGGGTTCCGAGCAGATGGACCTCACCATCCACCGTTCCCGCCACGGTCAGTTTCTCTGACCCTTCGATTTTCCCCCGGACGGTCATCCCGGCTGGAATGATCGATTCAGAGCGACTGCCCACGATTGCCATTCTCCCTGGGTGAAGGCAGGCGCTGTGGATGGGGAGACTGATGAAAGACCCGGTAAAGACGGGCCTGCAACCGCAGCCACAGACGTCCCACGGGGGACCGAGCCAGGCGCTCTAGCCTCTGCAGGCGGCTCAGGAGGAGACGGTGGGTATCCTCCGCCTCCTCCGCCAACTCCCGCTTCCAGACGCGAGATGCCATCGGCGCAGTGAGCCCCCGGACACAGACGGCATAACCCAGCATCAGTTGAGTCAACCGGTCATCACCAATATGCTGCAGGGCGAGGCGAAGTTCCTGATCATCCCCCTTTGGAAAATGATCAGTATCGTCCTCCAGCAGTTTGGCTTCGAGTCGGCCAAGCATCTTTCGGACTATGGCGAGTTCCTGCATCAGCGCATGACCCTGCCGCGAATCACGACAACCGAATGCGGCCATCATCACCCTTCCCATGCGGTCGCATGGCGTGTTCCCTTGTGGCAATTGCTTGCCAGGCCGAGGATAGTATGCTATGCAAGCTTAGTCAACCTCATTTCAAAACCTCAGAAAGGGCATCACGCTACCTGTCATCGCTGGGTTCAAATGCGCCTCTGGGTAAATACGTAACCATGACGACCTCTTCCTCGAAGCCCGACCTTTTCGACCCCTCTTCCCTCGCTGCCCTCAGGGTGTCGGACACGATCGGCGAGATCGTCCGTTACCAAGCGGAACACCGCATGGATGAGGCCTGGTGCTATCTACTCCGCGGCCTCGACCCCGGTGCGCCGGTTCAGTTCGGCATGCTGTGCCAGGAAGCCGAGCGAGTGGCAGCGCTTCTTCAGGAACTGGGGGTTCGGCCGGGCGACCGGGTCCTCATCATGCTCCCCACCGGGCGACCGATTCTTCAAGCCCTGTTCGGCACCTGGTTGGCGGGTGCTGTGGCCGTTCCCACTTACCCGCCCCTTCTTCTCCCGAAAGGCCTGCTGCACACCCTGGCTGCGGCGAGGGCTACCCGCACGTATACCCCAGCCAAGTGGGCGATCGACCGGCTCCTACGACAGCCATTAGCCCAACGCTGGCGACAGGGGAAGAAGGCGGGGTGGCCTCTCATGGCTATACTGGAAGGGCTTCAGCGCCTCAGCCGTTACGTCGACCAGCAGGTCCACATCTACCAGACCGCCCGGCCTGCCGTAGTGATTGCTGAACGAGATTTTGGTCCCGTGTGTCACACTGCCGCCCGGTTTCTCCCTGAGGCGCCTACTTTTGTGGCTGCGTCCGATCTCCTGCGAGGAACCGCAAAGCTACGGACGCCGAGCCCCGACGGCAACACGACGGCGCTGATACAGTTTACCTCCGGGTCAACCGGCGTCCAGAAGGGTGTAATGCTTAGCCATCGAGCGATCTTGGCCAACATTCAGGCATTCGGGGAAATAGTCCAGCCGAGGCCTGACGACAAGGTCGTTTCCTGGTTGCCGCTCTACCACGATATGGGGCTCATCGGGATCACACTGGGATCCTTTGCGCTCGGTCTAGAAACCTACCTGATGTCGCCCACCGACTTCACCCGTGACCCAATCCGCTGGATCTGGGCGCTTCATCAGTTCGGAGCGACGATCTCGGTCTCAAATAACTCAGCCATCGGCCGGCTCGCAAGAATGTGCCAGATTTCCCCCAGACGGTTTGAGCAACATCCGACCTATGGACAAGGGAGTCGTCTTGATCTCTCCCCACTCCGGATCCTGATGAACGGCGCTGAGCCGGTTACGGTACAGGCGATGGAAGCGTTCCAACGCGAGTTCGGCCAGTTCGGTCTCCGTCGAGAAGCGCTGTCGCCGGTCTATGGGCTGGCTGAGATGACGCTCGCCGTCTCCTTCCCAGACCTCGCAGGGCCCTATCGGGTCTGCCGCCAGCGGGGTGAGGAGTGGGTATCTGTAGGGCGACCACTAATAGGTTTTGAGATCCGAATCATTGATACTGAAGGCAACAAGCTCCCGGCAGGGCATCTCGGGGAGGTGATCGTCGCGGGGCCAAGCCTTATGGATGGCTATTTTGGGGACCCGGAGGCGACCGCGCAGGTGATTCTGGAGCGAGACGGGCGACGATGGCTGCACACCGGCGATGAGGGAATGATCGACTCAGCAGGAGAGCTGTACATCACCGGGAGGCTGAAAGAGACGGTGATCAAGGGTGGCCGCAACTATGCCCCGGCCCTCCTGGAAGAGGTCATCGAAACCGTTGAGGGAGTCAAGCCGGGCCGGAGCGTCGTCTTCGGCGTGACCGACGTCAGAGCCGGAACCCAGCGTGTAGTGGCAGTTGTCGAGTTTGCAGAGCCACACTGCCCTGAGCCGAGCCGGGAAACCTTGATGAGGGAGATCCGTGCTCGAGTGGATGACGTCTATCGACCAGCAGGCGGGACGGTTCTCGACCAGGTGCTGCTGGTCGTACCAGGAACTCTGAGCAAGACCACCAGCGGCAAACGGATGCGGCTCGACGCCCGGGAACGGTTCCTTCGGGGCGAGTTCGGTTAAACCATTGCCGGTCCAATTAACTTCGCCTAGCGGCGTTGCTAGCCCCCGGGGCGCTCCCTGCGACGTACCTGACGCTGTACGCCTCGGTCGGCCCCAGGGACCGCGCCTTGCTATGCTCGTTTCTTGGCCCGGCACAATGTCACCAATTACAGGTAAAATGGGTCGCAGACGCACCAGGAGGAGCGAGTGATGGGATTTCTCGTCCGACTTTTTCTCAATGCGCTGGCCCTCTTAATCGTGTCAACCGTCATCCCTGGCATCGAGGTGCGGGGGGTCCTGCCTGCATTGTCTGCCGCCTTTTTTCTCGGGGTGGTCAACGCCGTTGTACGACCTGTGCTCGTGATCTTGACGCTTCCACTCACGATCATGACACTGGGACTTTTCATCCCGTTGCTCAACGCAGCGCTCCTGAAACTCGTCTCGCTGATGATCCAGGGGTTCGAGGTGCACGGCTTCTGGTCTGCGGTGTTCGGGGCAATCCTGTTAAGCCTGATCAGTGGTCTCTTAAATCTGTTCATTAACGACCGTGGCCGGGTGGAGGTGATGACACGCCGCCAAAGGATCTCGTAACCAGCCCTTCCCACGCCACCGGAACTATGTTATAAAGAGCCGGTCTTCCCTTCAATGTCCCCATCGTCTAGCCGGCCCAGGACGCGGCCCTTTCAAGGCTGAAACACGGGTTCGAATCCCGTTGGGGACGCCAATGGATTCAAGGAGTTAGAAAGACTCTCCCTCTTGAGCCAGCCCGTTGGTGTCTAAATAGTGACTACTCCGTTGCAGCAACCAGCTTAGCCATCGTGGTCAGGGTGGTTTTTATTTGGAGGTAACTACACTTATGAACGTGGAGCGAAACTTTCGGCGACTCGCCGTGATCCTGTCTGTTGCGAGCCTCGGAATTGGGACGATCCCTGCTTTTCTGCTCGGTCACTGGCTTTTCTTTTTGGGGGGTGTTGGCGCCTTCGTGGCGTGCCTATGGGTTGCATATTTTATGGCGCGACGGTTGGAACGAATTCATGGGAAATGGCCCTTGCGTTGAAAGTCGCGCCACGGCATCATGCAAGGCCGTAACATAGGTTCGAATCCCGTTGGGGACGCCATTCAAGCCTTAATATTGCTCCTTAGCCACTTCGACATTGCCCCTCAGGTGATGCTCCCAGGCGGCGGCCGAGATAGGCCGCCGATCACGGCAGCGATTGGCGACCACAAAATTCTTGACACGTCCAGCTAAGTGCTGGTTCGCCGCCTTTTCGGTATGGCATGCTGTGGAATATTTCGTTGTGGTTTGTAAAAACCATAGGGAGGGTTACCCATGGGCTTCCTATCCGATCTGTTTTCAAGCCAGTCAGATTACGAACGCCAGCTTGAGGCAACTCATGCTCGGATGTTTCAGTCGATGATGGGAATGCCGGCCAGTGAGGCACGACGCATCGCTCGAGACATGATCCATGATGCGAAAGAGGAGTTGAAGCGATCGGAAGCATCTGACATGGTTCAAGATTTCGGCGATCAGTTGCTTAAACGAGAATCGACAGATCCGTCCGTTAAAGAACAACTTGCCAAGAAGAGACAAGAAGGTGTGACTGACTCAGATATAAGGTGGTGGTGGAATCTCCCTGCCATTGAGCGAGTGCTAATGGAAAAGGTTGACGGGCTCCAGCGGTATACAATTTGTCTAAAAGGGTCGGGGGAGGGTCACACACCGGGGCAAGCGGCCGCAACACTAAGGAAGCTTCACCCGATGTACGGCGATCCGACTGATACGTCTGAGACTACAGGTGATGATAGACCGTTGCCATACGAGTTAAAGGATCGAGTGAACAGCTACATCCAGAAACGATTCCAGAACGATCCGCTCACCTACAAAAAGGATATTGAAAACTCCTCCACCTTCAATGCGCTAGTCCGTAGAGGCATACGAAGCGGTCAGATATGAAGGGTTAGGTAGAAGGCCAACGACCGGCGGGCTTCGGTCTGCTTCGACGAACTCATTGCTGCCGCCGAGTCACTCCCAACGTTCGTTGAACTTGAATTCATAGGTGAGTCATGAGCGCCGTCTCTCCGCTCCGCATCACGCGATTCGCACAGCTCCCACGACACGCGGCCGAGGTCTGGCAGGGTGGCCTCGTGCGTCTGCCGGTCTGGATAGAGCATGGCCCGGATGACAGGCCGTACTGGCCGTGGGCCGCGATCTGGGTCAGCCTGCGCACCGGATGTGTAGACATGAAAATTCAGCCGGAGTTGGGGGGACACGATCCCGGCCTGGCGCTGGAGACGCTGGTGGAGTTTGGGCTCAACAAGAAGCTCGCCGGATGTCGCCCCGCGCGCCTCGAAGTCACCGACGCGGACCTCGGCGCCTACCTCGTGCGCTCGTTGGGCGATGAGCATCTCACTTTCATGGTGTCCACGGATCTTCTGGCCGTCAAGCAGGTACTGGCCCACTACGGGAAGGCCGTAGGCGGCGCGCCGCCACTGCCGGATGCGCTGGACACGCCCGGTGTGACGATCGAGCGGATGCGGGCCTTCGGGGAAGCGGCAAAGCGTTTCTTCCTGGCGGCGCCGTGGCGCCACCTCACCGATGAGGACCTCATCCATGTCGAGGCCCCGGCGGCGAAGCGAGGCCTTCAGCACCTCACGGTGCTGGGCGGCGCGGGGCAGGTCTTCGGCGTGGGGTTCTTCGAGACACCGAAGGATTTCGAGGCCGTCCAAGCCGACCCAGATCCGGAGACCTTCATGCGCACGCGATCCCGGTGGGCGGTGTGGTACGGTCCGATCGAGGAGATGCCGTTCGGGGACGCGGATCTCTGGGAAGACCAGATGCTCCCGGTGGCTGCAGATCATGCGTATCCCGTCGCGCTCCGGGTCGGTGGTCCGGATGCAACGATCGTGCGTCCTGACGCAAGGGTTCTCGCCTACCTGGAGGGACTATTGCTCGCCTTAGCGGAGACGAGCGAGGAGGAGATTGATCGGGGACGCTGGAGCCGCCAAGTCCACACTCCTGACGGGCCAAAGACGTTCACGCTCTGCATCCCCACGCTGCTTCAGCCGCTCGACGCACCGCGCCCGGCACAGCGCGGCGGCATCCCAGACCGGCGGATCATGGAACGGGTCATGGCTGAGATGGAGCGGTTCATGGCCCGATCCGACTTCGACGATCCGGCGAAAGCGAACCAGGCGATGCAGGAGCGATTCATCGGCCCGCTCGATGAGATTCCTTCCATCGCCACCACACCCCTGGAGCAAGCGCAGGACCTCATTTATCGGGCGGTTGAAGCGCGTGGCCGTCGTCGGATCCAACTGGCACGTAAGGCCCTGGAACTGTCGGCTGACTGCGCTGACGCATACGTGATGCTGGCGGAGCAGGCCGCGGGCCCCGAAGCCGCTCGTGACCTGTACGCGCAGGCGGTCGCGGCCGGGGAGCGTGCGCTGGGACCGCTGACCTTCGAGGAACATGCGGGGCATTTCTGGGGCATAGTCCAGACCAGGCCCTACATGCGTGCCCGTTTCGGGTTGGCGCGGTGCTTAGAGGAGTTGGGCCAGGCGGACGAAGCGATCGGCCACTACCAGGAGATCCTTCGCCTCAACCCGACCGATAATCAGGGCGTCCGGGACATCCTCCTCCCAGTCCTGCTCGCCACGGGTCGAGACGGCGAGGCTGGTGCGCTGCTCGAGCAATTCGACGATGACATCACCGCGACATGGAAATACGGGTGGACCCTCTGGACGTTCCGTCGGGAAGGGGATAGCCGGCTTGCGCGGGCCCGATTGCGAGCGGCGATCCGCGCGAACCGGCACGTGCCCACGTACCTGACTGGCAGGGCGGAATGGCCGGGCCCGCTGCCGGCATCGTACGCGTTTGGGAGCGAGGAGGAAGCCGTGCTCTGTGCCGACGAACTGGGCGACGCATGGCAGGCGACCCCAGGGGCAGAGGCGTGGCTGACTGTATCCACGCCCAAGGGGAAATCCCGGACGCGCCGCCGCCGTTAGCGCGGACGGTGCTATGAGAGACGAGCCGGAGTCGCCATCTTCCACACTCCCGCCAAGGTCGAAACCATCGCCTGGAGTTGCCGCAGTCGCATTGTTCCCTTCCTTCAGAAGAAAAGCTCTATATCAACGAACAAAGGCTACCGCGTATAGCCAGAATAGCGCAATCGCTCCATAGACAAGTGGGGTGACGAAGGGGGGGCCTACAAACCAGTACACTGACCGGGGCATCCCTGACCATAAGCGATAGCCAAGCAGTTTCTCCAGCTCAGCCGCTCTCTCCTGCATGTGGCTCATGTAGCGCGCTGCGTTCTTTTCACACGCCCAGAAGAAACACGTCGCCAAGAAACCGAGTGCCTTTGCCGTGGCCATCACCAAGAAAGATTGTTGGGGAATAATCCCGAAACCAATAACCGCCAGACCGACGAAGAGCACTAAAAGTAGTGTCCGCATGGCAAAGCGAAGCGCGCTGTAGTGTCTGATGGTCAGACACAACTGAACATATTCCGGATTGAAATCCTTTTCCATCGGATCCCTCCATCCTTCCTGGCGGGATGGACCCCGCCTTCCTTACCCTGAGGTGCCCAAGCGGATAATCCCCTTTCTCACACTACTGCGTTTTGCCGCGCTCTGCAAGTCCGGGTCTGAAGGGTTACCTCGCATGGGACTTGATGTCGCGGAGGAAGATGCGGATCGTGACAGGACCTATGCCCTTGAACTCCTGGAGACGCAGGGCAAGATCCTTCCTGCTGCCGGACTGTCTTAGCAGGTTCGTGAGGGAACCATAGCGGGTTGTGAGGGATTGAGCAATGTCAAGGAGTTTGGTGGCCGTCGAAAAATCGAAGCGAACATAGTGGCCGCGGTCCAGGACACTCATCAGCCGGTTCCACCCCGCATCGAGAAGCGCCTGCGGGGTCACCAACTCCTCTCTAACGAATTCCAGATCGGAGGCTTTCACCCCCGGGCTTACGCCCGGGGTCCTCAGCCGGGGATTTGATAGACTCACCTGGCCACCTCCTGTTGAATCGGTTTACCGAACAAGAGGCAGGCCAAAAACCATTTGAAGCGCTCGCCTTCTGTCCCCGATTCGAGGTCGATCCCGAGGTCCCGAGCGCGGATAGTACGTTTGGCCATCGACGATGGTCGCCTCCGCGTGGGAGAGCGCGTCACAGCCTGCTCCTTGCCCCCTTCCGCTTTCCACGAGATCACACCACTTAGCATCATGCCGTTATGGCTGCACCGAAGGGAGTTCCGCGGCCTCCATCACGACACGGTAGTCCACACCCCCCAGCGCGGCGACGGCGCACAGGACAGCGTGCTGACGCAGTGTGACAACTGAAAGGAGGGAACACGCAGGACGCAATATCGAACCGGCCCGGTTCATACCGTCTCCCGACAGAGCACGACCTCCATCTACGTTGGACTCAAGCAATCTGGTTCCGTCTGGCCCGACCTGAGGAGCGGAGCGCCGACGATTTCGTGCGTGCATCTTCCTAGTAAATGGAGGTCCTGTCAAGAGGCGGGCCAAGCGAAGTCAGGCGGCAGCCGATGTAGGCTGCGGGTTGTTAGGGAGATAGGCCGCCGATCACGGCAGCGTTTGGCGGCTACAAAATTGTTGACACGTCCAACTGGGTGTTGGATATTGCGGCCAATTCAGTTTTGAGTAGCTTGGCAGTCTCAGAAGATAGGCTGCCGGCGTTTGCAGCCGACTCAAGCGGTTCACCTAATAGTTAAGCCTCGGAATCGACGATCGTGGAAGACCTTTACGACCAGATCCTGAACAACATGGAGAGGACGCACACCGCGTTGGCGGCAAGTGTGCACCCCCCTGAGCTAGTACCGTTCGGGAAGGACCTTGTTTTTCGGTACCCTGATCGCAACATTCACCAAGCACTCATTCAAAAGCTGGCGCGCATCGCCAGTGGGTTGCATGCTGCTCGTTTGTTGATGACCCACGGCTTTGTCCAGGAACAAGGTGCGTTGCAGCGAATGTTGGATGAGTTCAATGAGGATGTCATCTTTCTGGCCCATGGCGTCATCTCTGGTGAGATCACAGACCTACATCGGGAGTACTTGACTGCATTCTACGAGGAGGAATTCGACAATCCAGAGAGCGCCATAAGGTCAACACAAGCCAGGCCGATGGTCTCTCGCCGGAAAATCAGAGCCTATCTCAGTCGGATTGAGGGGAAGGGGCTTGATCCGAGTTCTGGCGTTGAGGTCATACGCACTGTGCAGAAAATCTACTCCGGGTTCGTACACGGGGCTTCACCCCACATCATGGAGATGTACCTGGGCGCCCCACCTCGATGGCATCTTCGCGGAATGCTCGGGACCATTCGCGCCAATGACCACCAACAGGACTTGTGGAACGCGTTCTACAGGAGCATCCCCTCATTCGCCTTCGCGGCGAAGGCTTTTGGCAATGAGGTTCTGTGCAACAGTATCTTGCAATACATGCGGGACGTTGCAGCGGCAGATGGAGAGAGCTACGCTCATTCACCGGCGAGATCCGAAGCCTAGCACGCGCTGGACCAGACGGGCTGCAGCGTAGAAGCCGGGAGGGGCCACCCCTCATACGATTTGGGGCACCGATACCCTCGATCGGTATCCATAAAAAATGACTCTTAGTGTTTGCGATGAAATAAGTGTATCAAGTTAGGGGTGACGATGTGGTCGAATGGTATAGTTCCAATCGCCGTGGAAAGCATCACGCAGCAGGTTGATCTTCGCCCACTCTTCGTCGGAGATCTTACGGCCGACGGGAT
>OBEQ012709711.1_pt1 | contig 11434 bp, 11 predicted proteins | sample 1670901 | NCBI WGS metagenome assembly OBEQ01 (sample SAMEA104232315, study PRJEB22302) | groundwater metagenome | biome: forest; feature: aquifer; material: groundwater | place: USA | collected 2011-08-07 | depth 5.4 m | reverse complement strand
TAAAGCCCCTCGATAAAAAAAGACTCACTCACTTGCAAAGAATCGATCCCCCCCTTTTAAACCGCCCTTTCGATCCAGAAAACACCTTTTCCCTTCCCTATTTCTGGGAAATTTACGGCTTAACAATAGACGGCTCTCTTGACAGCCTCTTTGACGGAAACCGCCGAGTTGTAATGATGCAAGACCCTGTAGAAATTTTTTCTGTCGCTTCCCATTATCTAAACTCTCCAAAAGAGACAGCCCCCGTTTTAGACCTCCTAAAGAGACAAAAAGAATTTATTGAAGCTTACACCGACCATAGAGCTCACTACCTTGTCTCCTCAATCGACCCGCCCATCGCTATTTTAAGAAGCTCTTTTTTCTTTAAACATTCAGATACCCTATCCCATTTCTACCCCCCAAAAAACGGAACCTTTGCCACCATTGAAAATGTCGCCCTCTCAGCTTCCTCTGAACATGTTGATGAAGCCTACAAATTCATCGAATTCATCTACAGACCTGAAATCATGGCACTACAAATTGATAAAGGCCCTCTCTTTCCCGCCTGCCGTGATGCTCTCACCTTTACAACCATTCCCCTTACCCCCCGCTACTTTGAACTCTTAGAAACTCTCTCCCCAAACGACCTCTATTTTTTCAATATTCCAAGCGAGACCGTCCGCCCCCTCTGGGTGGAGGTACAAGCTCTATGAAACTGTTAGTTCGTATTCTTTATGTCGTAATCATTTCACTTATCTTTCTTTTTGCATTAGAACTACCCAAATACCACTTTTCTCAAAAGAGTGATGAAAACAGTCTCAACATTTTTGTCTGGGGCGATTTTTTTCCCGAAGAGACCTTCCGTAAATTTGAAAAAGAGAGTGGTATTCACCTCAATATCAATCACTATACCAGCAATGAAGAGCTCATACTTAAACTAGAAAAAAGTGATGGCAAAGGATACGATCTTATTTTCCCCTCCGATTATGGGGTCACAGCTCTTCGAGAAAAAGGGCTCTTAAAATCCTTGGACCCCACCAAATTAAATTTTTGGCACCGATTAGAACCTTATTTACTCGATAGACCGTTCGACCCAGGCAATCAATTTTCGATTCCCTATTTCTGGGAAGTGTATGGGATCGCCTTTGAAAAAATAAAAAAACTCCCCCACTCCCTCTCCACCCTCTTTGAAGGGGATCACAAAGTGGTGATGACTGCAGACGCTGTTGAAGCAATCGATTTTGCCGCTCATTACCTCTACGGTTATAAATCTTCTCTATCTATTGAAGAGGAATCGAATGTACTCACCCTTCTAAAACAACAAAAAAACCAAATCGAAGCTTACACTGACGATAGAGTTCAATACGTCATCTCTTCAGAAAATTGCCCCGTCGCCATCCTCCGAATCTCCTTCTTTTGGAAAAACTACGCTGAGTTTTCTCACCTCGATCTCCAACTCCCTAAAGAGGGCCTCTTCACAACCATCGAAAACGTCGCCCTCTCCATCAATGCTAAACATACAGACGCCGCCTACAAGTTTATCAATTTCATCTACCAAGCAGAAATCATGGCAGCCCAATTGAACTTAAGCCCCCTCTTTCCCGCCTGCCGTGACGCCCTCCCCTTCGCCTCTTTCTCCCATATCCCCCGTTATCACGAAATCTTCTCCGAAATCCAATCCAGGAGCGACTTCTACTTCACCCACTACCTCCTTCCCCCGCACCGCATCCGCCCCTTCTGGGTCGAAGTCAAATCCTAAACATTATCAGTCATAACCCTCTGTACACGGCAAAAAAAATATTCGCAAACGGCCAGTTAAGCTCAGAAACCCAAAACTCAGGTTCATAGGGTCAGACCCCGACATTCAGACATTCTATCAATGTATGGGATCAGGCTTTGGGTATTTGGGTTCTACTTCTGAGGAAACGAAAGATGGGTCAAGGTTGCTGTAATAATTTGCATGGGAAGGTGTTGGTTGAGATGAAGGCGAAAACGGTCGTAGGCAAGCCTACCTGTCTGGCTTGTATAAGCTAATCGGTAATGCATAAAGAGATTAGCAATGTATCGAAGAGGCGCTTCAATCAAAAGCCCTATAAGGCAAGCAAAACGAAGAAGCCCATTTCGATTAGAATCAAGAGTAACATTAGCAAGTGGGGAATTTGGAAGGACGGGTGGAAAGTGGGTATTCCACTGATCCCAAGGTAGAGAAATCCTCTTTGGATCTGTGCCATTTGGACAAATCTCTTTAAGAAGTGAGGTAAGGTCTATTGCTTCATCAAGGGGATTGTTTTCATTACAATGAGGATAGTCTTCTCGCGCCTGAAGATATCTTGTGTCAGCATCATAATCAACAACGCGGGGAGAAAACGGACCTGTCTTCCACCGTAAAAAAATATTTAGAGTGATTTCATTCGTCTGTAGACCTTGCCAAGAAATTTCCATACCTCCGTATTATACCCTATTATGAAAAAAAAACCAATATTATCCGTTTTTATGTTAAATAATATTTTTAACATATTTAATTGTACCTTTCTCTCTCAATAATTTTTTCTTCCGCCTGCGGCGTCACAAGGGGGCGAAAGGGCTCTGCCCTTATCTCCCTCTAACCCCCTCTATCCCGGCAAAGGGGCCAAGCCCCCTTTGCAATCCCATTTTTTTATAAAGCCTTAACTAATTAATAATAAACGAATAGGGGCTAGCTTACTAAAAGTGCTATCACAAATTGCATTTTTCAATGTATAATGCAATTTATGGTAGCAGATTCAAAATATATCAAAAGAATGCTTAACCCTCCAAAAGGGAGCTATTTCTTGCTTGGACCCAGAGGAACCGGAAAGTCCACTTGGCTTCGGCATCATTATCCAAAAGCGCTACGAATCGACCTATTACTAGGAGAAGAGGAAAGACGCTTTAGCGCTTATCCAGAAAAAATTCGAGACGTGGTAACCTCCCTACCTGAAGGTTCTACCCTTATTCTGGATGAAATTCAAAGGGTTCCTAGACTTCTTCCTGAAATCCACGCTTTGATAGAAGAAAAAAAAGACATTCAATATATCATGACAGGGAGCAGTTCTCGAAAACTGAGACGTTCTGTCAGCGATCTTCTCGGAGGAAGAGCGCTACTTCGACAAATGGGCCCTTTCCTTGCCTCAGAACTTAAAGAAAAATTTTCCTTAGAAAAAGCTTTAAAAACAGGCCTTATCCCATTAATCTTTGAATCCAGCAATCCCGAAGAACGCCTCTTAGATTATCTTCACCTTTATTTGAAAGAAGAGGTTCAAGCGGAAGGCTTGGTCCGGCAAATTGGCGACTTTTCCCGCTTTCTTGAAGTATGCAGTTTTTCTCACGCTTCTGTTTGGACAACAACTGATATCAGTCGAGAAGCAAGTGTAAAAAGAGCTACTGTAGACAACTACCTACAAATTCTTGAAGATCTTTTATTAGCCTTTACAATACCAGTGTTTGCTAGACGGGTTAAACGGAAATTGATAGCCCATCCAAAATTCTATTTCTTTGATACCGGCGTCTACCGAATTTTGCGCCCTCAAGGGATCCTAGATAACTCTCAAGAAATTGAAGGGTTGGCTTTGGAAGGACTCGTGGCTCAACATCTTAAAAGCTGGGTCCTATCCCAAAATCAACCCCATTCCCTTTCTTTTTGGCGCACTCAAACAAAACTTGAAGTTGATTTCATTATTTATGGACCAAAAGGGTTCTGGGCCATAGAAGTCAAGCGAAGCCCTAATCTCGGCCCCGATGATGTAAGAGCACTTCTCGCATTCAAGGAAGAATACCCCGAGGCTACCTGCTTTTTTGTCATTCCAGGAAAACGAAAAGAAAATTACCGCGGATTTCCCATTATCCCCATGGAAGACTTTCTCCTAGGAATCACTCCTGAAAATCCCATTTTTTCTTAACCTTATCAACCTGAGTTTACGACTCTTCTATTAAAAGTGGGGCTCTTTTTCAAGGCCCCATTTTTAGACAAGCAAACTTTAAGCATTTACTTCGGCTTTCTTTTTCTTGATGAAAGCAACGACATCGCCGACGGTTGTGAGGCCGGCAGCTTCTTGCTCAGAAATCTCAAGATCGAGTCTTTCTTCGAATGTCATGATGAGCTCTGTCTGATCAAGAGAATCAGCATTGAGGTCTTCAACGAAGGACTTCTCAGCTGTCACCTCTTCTGGATCAACTCCAAGTTGCTCCACAACAATGTCTATTACTTCTTTTTCAATATCATCCATACTCTTAATTATCCTATATGGTTTTTAGTTAGTAACTTACGCAGTCATTCCGCCATCGACTGCTAAAACTTGTCCTGTGATGTACCCAGACTCATCGCTTGCCAAAAATAGGGCGGCGCTAGCGATTTCTTCAGTTGAGCCAAATCGGCCCATGGGAACATCTTTTAGTAACATCTCTTTTTGTGCATCTGTTAACTGGCCCAACATATCGGTTGCAATACCACCCGGTGCGATGCAATTCACAGTAATATTGCGAGAGGCTATCTCTTTAGCGAGCGACTTTGTAAACCCAATCATTCCCGCCTTAGACGCCGCATAATTTGTCTGGCCTGGGTTTCCTTTTAGCCCCACTACAGAGGAAATATTGATAATTCTTCCACACCTCTGCTTCATCATATTTCTGACAAATGCCTGAGTCGTATTATACACAGATTTTAAATTTGTATCGAGAACTGTATCCCATTCTTCTTCTTTCATCTTCATTAAAAGCTGATCACGGGTCACGCCAGCATTGTTAATCAAAACATCGAGCTTTCCCCAATTTTTCAAAAAATCTTCAGAAAATGTGTCAACTTCCCCTTTTTTCGAGATATCGATCTTGTAAAAAAGAACTTTTTGATTGGAATCTACTATTAAACCTTTCAATTCGGCTACAACCAGAGCCCCTTTCTCTTCATTAGTCCCCAAAATGGCAACGCTAGCCCCCTCTTTCACAAAAAGGGTTGCTATCCCCTTTCCAATCCCCCGAGTGCCCCCAGTAATAATAACATTTTTATTCGCTAGCCTTGGCATACATTCTCCAAATCTTGAACTTTCCCAATCCCTATTGACGACTGTGTGACCCCTATTTTCCGATTCATAGACAATAGCTGTGAAGGGCCAATCTCATAAAAATGGGTAGCCTCCTCTTTCACCATCGCTTCCACACAATTCATCCACCGCGTAGGAGAGGAAACTTGCTCAGTTAAATATTTTTTGATTTGATCGACCTCTTTTACAAAACCCCCAATCACATTCATGGCAAGCAAGACAGAACTCTCTTGAATAGGCATTTCTTCAATAACTTTTGCTAGCTTCTCCCTAGCTAAAGCCATGAGCGGGCTATGGAAAGCGCCTGATACCGCCAAGGGGATCACTCTTTTTGCTCCTCTTTCTTGCAAATCTTTCGTAATACTATCTACTTTTTCTTTGAGGCATGCAACAACAATTTGACCAGGGCAATTGACATTTGCGATCCATGCCCCACTTTTCACAATTTCACTTTCATCTGATATACCCATAACCACTAGCATAGCCCCGGGGTTTTTCTCACACGCCTCTTGCATACATTGACCCCGAAAAGAGACGAGCTTTAAAGTACTCTCAAAATCAAGCTTGTCAGCAGCATACATTGCCGTATACTCACCTAAACTAAGCCCCCCACACATAGCCGGTTTCAAACCGGTAAACTGTCTCTTTAATACCGCTAAAATAGCAGAGCTCATCACAAAAATCGCAGGCTGACTGTATCTTGTCTCTGTCAATTTATCCATCGGCCCTTCAAAAATAATCTTCGACAAAGAGAGCGACAAAATCTCATCGGCATGCTGAAACACCTCTTTTGCTTCCAAAAAAGTGTCATAAAAATCCTTTCCCATCTGAGGGGCTTGAGCCCCTTGCCCCGGAAATATAAACGCATTTTTCATGAATTCATCTCCGCTGTTAAGATAACCGATCCCCACGTAAGGCCAGCACCAAATGCAACAAGAAGTAAATTATCCCGATCTTTTATCATTTTCTCGGTAACCATTTTCTCTAAACAAATACCAATTGATGATGCAGATGTATTTCCATACAATTCAATTGTTTTGATAACCCGCTCTTCGGGAATATCGCACCGCTTCGCTAAAGCCTCAATAATTCGGATATTTGCCTGATGTGGTACTAAATAAGTTATATCAGATGGCGCAAGGCAAGAATCTTTCATACACTCTATAGCAGAAACTTCCCCTCTTCTTACCGCATGCTTAAAGATCTCTTTTCCATCCATCTTTAAGTAGTGCATCCTTTTTTCTAAAGTCTCTTGAGTTGTGGGATTTCTACATCCCCCCGCAGGCAAGAACAAGGTACCCACCTGCTCCCCATCCGCTCCCAATGAGACCTTTCCAATCTTTAGCCCCGGCCCACTACCTGTAACTAAACAGGCAGCTGCCCCATCCCCAAAAAGGACGCAAGTGTTCCGATCTGTATAATCGATAAATGCAGACATTTTCTCTGACGCAATCACAAGGACGTTTTTATACGCCCCGGATTCAACAAATGCTTTGGCAGTCGCTAACGCATAAATCATCCCTGTACACGCCGCCTGTATATCAAAGGCTGCCGCATTTTTGGCCTGCAGCAATTTTTGAATCAAACAGGCAGTACTCGGAAATAGATAGTCTGGAGAAAGGGTCGCTACAAGAATTAGATCGATATCTGCCGGAGTTTTACCCCCCCGCTGTAAAGCAATTTTTGCAGCCTCATACCCCATATCAGAAGTATACTCATCCTCACCCGCAATGCGTCTCTCTTTCATTCCCGTTCGAGAAACGATCCATTCATCTGTAGTGTCAACTATTTTTTCCAAATCCGAATTTGTCAAAATTCGTTTAGGTAAATAGGTTCCTATTGCAGTCACATATGCGCTCATGGTGTCCTATTGTATTAAATCTGATGCTTTTTATCCAGGATTTGCGTATCTTCAAACGTATTTATGAACTATCCTAGCGCACTTCAAAAACTAATTGCCTTCTTAAGGAAATTCCCCGGCGTTGGCCGCAAGACAGCGGAACGGTTCGCTTTTCAAATTATTTCTTGGAAAGATTCAGATCTTACCTCTTTTGCAGAACTCCTTAAAGACATAAAAAAAGATTTACTTACATGCCCCACCTGTAAAGGGCTTTATGTTAAGGCGGTATGCCCCTTTTGCGATATCGAAACAAGGGATCAAAATCTCATTTGTATCGTCGCCTCCCCAAAAGATATCTTTACTATCGAATCTACAGGCATCTATAATGGCCTCTATCACGCAATCCCAGGCCTTTTATCCCCAGTTGACCACTTTGGTCCTACAGAACTCCACTTTAAAGAACTTAAAACCCGCTTAACAGCGCTCCAAACAAAAGAAGTAATTTTGGCCCTCGATTCAACAATCGAAGGGGATGCAACTTCTCTCTTCCTCAAAAAAGAACTCAATCAAATGGGAATCAGTGTCTCAAGACTCGCCATGGGAATGCCCCTCGGCAGCAGCCTCGACTTTCTCGACGAAGGAACCCTCACGCGAGCCTTCTCCTCCCGCCTTCCCGTCTAATATTTAAAAAAAAAGAATTACCACAGAGGCGCAGAGAACGCGAAGGACGCAGAGAGTTTAGAGTCAGAATTAATTCTTTTTCCTTAAAACCTGAATTTTGGGTTTATCAGACTGTTGGCTAAAGAGTTTCGAGACAAGTTTGCATCGCTTAAGCGCCCCCATATCTGAAAGTACTACGGGCGAGCGAAGAGCTATAGGCGGCCGATGCAAAATTGTAAAGAACTTCGCCAGCCAGTTAAGCTCAGAAACCCAAAACTCAGGTTTAAACTTGCAAATAGCCCTCTGCGAACTCTGCGTCTTCTGCGCCTCTGCGGTGATTCTTTCTTTTTTTCACTACTTTTATACAAGGTGAGTAATTAGTTTGTTTTTCCTTTGGGGAAAAAATGAATTTGTGGTAAATTCCTTTGCTTATGAAAAAGCTTTTTATTTTCCTTTTTTGTTTGCTTCAGTTGACTGCAGCAACACCAGTTCCAAACGAACCTTACGAAGGTTTGCCTGTTCGTAAAATCCGAATCACCCTATCGAACCAAGCTCCAGGTGATGTCGACGAAGAGGGCTCTGTCATTTACAAAATGCACACGAAAATGGGCGATGTATTTGATCAAGAAGTATTCGATCGCGACTTAAAAGTTTTATCGGACGAATATGAGTGGGTAGAACCTACCATCAAGGTTGAAAACGGCCAAGTGCTTATCTCTATATCTCTCAAAAAGCGACCTGTAATCACATCTTTTGTTGTCGACGGCTCCTCTTTTAAGACAAAGAAGATCTTAAATGAAGCAGAACTCACTTTGAACATGCCTTATAATAGAGAAGAATTTTATAAGTCGATTCAAAAAATCCGCGACTTTTTAGTAAAAAAAGGGTTTTTTAAGGCTGATGTCTCTTATAAAGTAGAAAACACTCCCAACAACAATGAAGTGACTATCGTCATCACTATTCATGAAGGGCCTCAAGGTAGAATCAATCGGATCATCTTCGAAGGATTTACAAAAGAGGAAGAAAAAGAGCTTTTAGAAGTTATCCGCGTCCGTGAATATAATCTTGCTACAAGCTGGCTCACAGGCTCTGGAACTATCAAGGAAGAAGAAGTTGATCCAGATATTCAAGCAATCGTCCATCACATGCAAAATCATGGCTATGTAGATGCTCACGTCACTATGAAATTGCAAGACCTTCCTAATAACAAATTAGCCCTTGTTTTCACACTTACAAGAGGACCTAAGTATTCCATTCACAATATCACCTTCTCCGGAGCTACAATAAAAACTGAAGAGGCGCTAAAAAAAGCCTCCCTCTTGCAACCCGGCGAAACTTTTTCAATTGATAAGATCCGAGCAGCACAAGAAAAAATTCGAGAACTCTATACACAAGAGTGATATCTCCACACGAGCGTCGATTACAAATTGGATCTACTCCCAACTACCCCCGAATATAACGTTCACTTTACTATTGAAGAGTCCCAGAAATACCGTGTAGGTCTTGTAACAGTCTCAGGGAACTACAACACCACAAAGAATGTCGTTTATAATAACATCGACATTACTCCCGGCGAAGTATTTGACTCTAGAAAGATCAAATCAACCCAAGAGCGCTTACAATCAACGGGATACTTCAAGAACGTAAACGTCTATCCTGTAAAGTCCGATGAACACCAATACGGCTCTTCTGAATACTGCGATGTAATGGTTGAAGTGAATGAAGCGCAGACCGGAAACGCCAGCTTATTTGCAGGATTTAGCTCTACAGACAGCGTATTTGGCGGTATCGACCTAACAGAAAATAACTTTAGTTTAGCTGGATTTAGAAATGTTTGGTATAAAGGGCCCAATGCATTCCGTGGAGGGGGACAATTCCTTCAAATTAAAGGTTCGGTTGGACTAAGAGAGACCGGAGTCAATATATCGTGGCTAGAACCCTACTTTAATGACACTCTATGGCGTTTTGGGGTTGATCTTGACTACAACTGGAGTAATGTTGTAACTAAAGACTACAACATCAACACATTCGGAACAACATTAAATGCCGGCTACCCTCTCACCTCATACCTCAACTACGGATTCCGTTTTCGCGTTAAAGATTCCATCATTGGTGTTAAAAAAGATGTCCCTGTAATCGAACGGGAAACAATCAAAAATGCTGGGGTCGTTTCTGGCGTTGCAAGCACATTCGGCTTTGACTCGACAGACAATCCACTTAGACCGCACAGAGGTTTGAGATCAAGCTTTGAGGCCGAATTTGCAGGGCTTGTAAGGAGAAATGAAAACTTTAATGATTTCCCTTTCTTCCGCTTTGCCGCTCTAAACGCTTACTACTATCCTGTATGGAAAAAGGGGACCTTTAAATTACGAGGCGATCTTAAGTTTATTCAACCCCTTTTAGGTGGCACTGGAGAAGACTTTCCTGTCAGTGAGCGCTTTTTCCTTGGGGGTGAAGGTACAGTCAGAGGTTATGCGCCAGGAAAAATTGGACCGTTGTGGATTCAAGATGTGAAGCCTACTTACGACCCTAAAGGTGGAATGACATCGGCTCTTTTTTCCGCTGAATATTCACAAAACATTATCAAACCACTAGATCTATTTGTTTTCTTTGATGCTGGATCGATCTCTTTACAACCTTGGTCGGTCAATCAAATCTCAAGCAGTTATGGTACTGGGGTCCGTTTGGACATTGGAAGACGTCTTCCCTTTATGTTGGGCGTCGGATTCCCCATTTTCCCGGCCTCTATGCCTGAAAAGGAAAGAGATGAGAGAAGACAAACAGTTTTCTTTAGTATGGCAGGACAATTTTAATAGGAGATTCTATCATGAAATATTTTGTAACATTTTGCGTAGCTCTGCTCGCCCCATTTGCCGCTTTAAAAGCTGCCGATAAAAATCTAAATGCTGATAAACACTTAAACATTGGTATCGTCAATTTTGGTAAGTGCATCGAGTCTTCGAAGCACGGCCAATATGAACAAAAGCAATTTGAATCGATCAAATCACAAATGCAAAAGGCGATTCAAGATCTCGATGAGCAACTTTCTGCCACAGCTGCAAAACTTCAAGACAAAGATGTTCTCGATTCTTTAAGCCCTGAAGCTGAGAAAGCTTTAAAACAAAAATTTCAAGAGCTCGGAGAGGAGTTGAATCGTTATCAAGGTCAATACTACCAAATCATGCAGCAAGCAAACATGAGACTTATGCACACAGTTGCAGACCTCATCAATCAAGCTTCTGAGACCGTTGCTAAAAGAGCTCACCTCTCACTCGTTCTCAACAAAGATGCTGCATTTCACTACATGGCCGCCCTCGATATCACTGACGAAGTGATTGTAGAGATGGATAAAAAATTTGAAAAAGAAGGAAAATCGCTCGAAGTTTCTCAAAAGTAGTGGAGGGGTTTGTGACTGCACGGACTTTAAAAGAACTTGGCAAGCTTACCCAATCTGATGTTGTAGGAAATCTAGACTATCTAGTTTATGGTGTTGATGAACTTGGCGGCGCCACAAACGAAGATATCTCCTTTTTCTCCAACATCAAATACCGGGAGCTCTTGAAGAGGACTAAGGCTGGGGTTGTGTGTGTCGACCGAAAGACACCTTTGATCGAGGGGAAAAATTACCTTGTATCAGATAACCCTTCAGCCACCTTTCAAAAGCTTGTCCCCTTATTTGTTCACAATGCAGACGTAAGCGGCTTTACAGGGATCCATCCAACAGCTGTCATCCATCCGACCGTTAGGATAGGAAAAGATGTTCAAATTGGCCCCCTCGTTGTAGTCGATAGGGATTGCATTATTGGTGACGGAACCCGAATTTTGTCCCATGTCTCAATTAATCCAGAAGTGACAATTGGGCAAAATGGGATCATTTATTCCAATGTAACCATTCGAGAAG
>OBEQ010079605.1_pt1 | contig 11434 bp, 14 predicted proteins | sample 1670901 | NCBI WGS metagenome assembly OBEQ01 (sample SAMEA104232315, study PRJEB22302) | groundwater metagenome | biome: forest; feature: aquifer; material: groundwater | place: USA | collected 2011-08-07 | depth 5.4 m | reverse complement strand
TTTGCCATTCGAAGCAATCCTAAGGGGTGGGGGTAAGTTGGTTGGTGTAAGCGATACAAACCAGGATATTTTTGTTGTTAGGTAGGTCGTCATCATTTTGTGGACGACGTTGGGATTGAACCAACGACCCCTTCGATGTGAACGAAGTGCTCTACCACTGAGCTAGTCGTCCTTTTTCTTCTATATTTTACCAGTTTAGAGTTGGTACAATCAACATGTGACGAAGCTGTTTATCCCGAAGGGACAAACTTTGTTTATTGCTATCGTGACGTTTAATAGCAGGAAACATATTATTGATTGTTTGCTTTCACTTAAAAAGGTAAGGGCGCGTGTGAAGATGGTTATAGTGGATAATGGGTCAACCGATAGAATCGGTAATTTCCAATTTCCAGCTTCCAATTTCCAATTTATTCAAAACAAAAAGAATTTGGGGTTTGCGGCAGGGAGTAATGTTGGGATTAAATATGCTCTGAAGCACGGTGCAACACATGTTTTGCTTTTGAACCCAGACACGATTGTGGGAAAGAATTTTCTTGAACCTCTTTTAGAAAATGGGGGAGATATTGTAGGCCCGGTTGGCGGCAGGGTTAATTTTCTTTTAGGAAGGCCAAAACATACCACCGGCCGTGTGGATTTTATTAGTGGTGCCTGTATGCTTGTAAAACGCGAGGTGTTTGAAAAAGTTGGGTATCTTGACGAGCGTTTTTTTCTTTATTTTGAAGATGTGGACTTTTGTTTAAGAGCAAAAAAGGCTGGATTTTTGATTTCCGTAGTACCACAATCGCACGTTGTGCACCATACGCCCATAGACGTTGATAAGCCATTCGTGTCAAACCTTCATCTTCTCAAAAGCAATTTTATTTTTATCAACCGCTGGGTGCCGCTTACCGCTCGTCCTTTTGCCTACTTTTATTGGTTTGCATTATCGAGTAAAATTCTATTAGAGTACATCTTAAAATGGATATTGCACAAGAGTTGAAAAAAAGTTCATTGCGGGAGGTCATTACAAAACTAAATGCTTCTTCGGACGAACAGGCGGGGATGCTATTTAAAAAAGGGATGCGCTCGAACCTTCTAAAGATCTTTTTCTTCATGAAATTAGAATTTTTCAAGAAATGGATAGGAAATGGAACAGTCATAGCTCTTCTTTATAGCTTCCACTCTTTCTTGGTTTGGAGCAAACTGTGGTTGTTGCAGAAAAAAGCGATAAGTAGTAAGCGATAAGATGCAACTCTTAATTTGGTTGGTTTTTATCTACTTTGTTGTTTTCCCCTTTGGTCAGCTGGCAAGGGTTGAGTTAACACCTGCAATTACAGTGCACGCGGCGGATTTGGTTGTTGGTCTCATTGGTCTAGTGTGGATTGGCACTAGCCTCAAAAGGCGACGCCTTTTGAGGCTAAAAACACCGCTCTCACGACCGTTTCTTTCGTTTTTAGTTGTTAGCGCTTTTACGCTCCTATTGGGTGCCACGAAGGCGACTCCCGACCACGCTTTAGTTGGTCTATTCTATCTTTTGCGCTTTGCGGTCTATATCCTTCTCTACTTTGCCATCCATGATCTGGTGCATTACAAAAAAGAGCTAAAACACACATTTGTCAATGCCTTTCTTGCTGTCGGTGCGTTTATAGCAATTTTTGGCTGGATTCAATATTTAATGTTTCCAGATTTGGGAGCATTGGCTGAGTATGGCTGGGATCCTCATTATTTCAGACTTGTGGGGACGTTTTTGGACTCCGGCTTTATCGGAATTCTATTAGCTCTTTTCACGCTTTTAGTCTTCACGAAAGTTTGGAGTGGGGGAGCAAGATTGGGCGATTGGGCACTTTTATTTCTTGGTATAAGTGCGCTTAGCCTTACTTATTCTCGAGCAAGTTATTTGGCATTTTTTGCGGGTCTAATCATTTTATATATTGTGCGACGCAACTTGAAATTGTTGATTGGGGGAATTGTCTTGTTGGCGCTTGCTGTCTTTCTTTTGCCTCGTCCAGGCGGTGAGGGTGTTCGCTTGGAACGGACTTCAACCGTAGACTCCCGTTTTGGAAGTTATGAAGAAGCAATTAGTATAGTAAAAAATAACCCTCTTTTTGGCGTCGGCTTTAATCTCTATAGATATGCAAATCCTGATGAAAATAACCTTTCGCATGCCGGAGCAGGCACTCATTCCAGCCTTCTTTTTGTCTTGGCAACAACCGGTATTGCCGGTCTTGCAACGTTTCTTTGGCTTCTCTGGGGTATTTTCAGGTTTATCTGGGATAGAAGGAACAGGTTAAACGGAATGCTGGTTTTAGCATCGCTTAGCGCAGTCTTTATTCACTCGTTTTTTGACAATTCCCTCTTTTACCCTTGGATTTTGGGGCAGTTTGCTTTTCTGCTTGGGACTTTAGATGACTAAGGGGTATAGGTTACTTTAATTTGCTTCTCAGTCTTATTTTCAGCCGGGTCGAGAGCAGTAATTGTAATTGCGTTTTCACCTTCAGAAAGTGTAAATTTGTAATTAAATTTGCCGTCTGCGCCTACTATAGCCAGACGTTCGTTTACCGTAACGCGGCTCGCTTGCTCGACTACGCCTTCTACATCTATTGTTTTGTTATCACTAAAGAAAGTGTCGCCGTCTTTTGGTTTTGTGACTTCAAGGGTTGGAGGTTCAAGGTCGTATATTACAACAGCAATACGCGAGCTTTCGCTTGTGTTTCCTGCTTTATCAACAGCTACGACAGAGATCGTGTTTTTGCCCTTTTCAAGAGTCAGTTCAATAGAATATAAGCTTTTGTCGTCAACAACAATTTCTTTTACTACCTGACTTTGCTGGAAGACTTTGAGGGTGCTCCCGGCTTCTGCGCGGCCGCTGACGAGTATTTTATCTGTTTTTATATATTGGGGCAGCTCGCCGATTAAAGGCTGGTCAGGAGGAGTTTTGTCTTCCTGGGTAATTGGGGTTGAGCTACTTTTAAGATTACTTATCAGAAGTGCAAAATTGATTAAAGAGGGAATGCCGAAAAACAAAAGAAATAAAAGAAGACCAGCTGAAAGCAATAGAAGAAGAACCGCATTGCGGGTTGTTCTCTTTTCCTGAACTCGGTAGCGTCGGGAAATCATAATCTAATTATGCTGCTGACAACATGAGCCGGTGGGCAGAATCGAACTGCCGTCGGCGGTTTACGATACCGCTGCTTTGCCACTAAGCTACACCGACAAACTACCACTGACCGCGCCCGCCAAAGCTGCGCTTAGGCGCTGCGGGCGGGGCTACATCGGCACTTCGTCGCTTTGCTCCTCAGTGTAAACTATGTATATTTTACCACGACAATAGCCTTAGTAGCCAGTGAATTTGTCTATTTTTATCCGCTCTTGGGATATTTGCATTGAATTTAGGATTTCTTCCATTGCATCTACAAAAGCTGGGGGGCCGCAAAGCCAAAAAATTGGAGATTTGAGGTTAGAGATTAGAGATTGGATAAAATTCTCATCGACGCGGCCGGTGGGACCATCCCACGGCACCTGGCTTTCTTCAGGTTTTGTAATAGTGTATGTAATTTTGATATTTGGATGGCTAGCGGTGATATTGTCCAGCTCGTTTTTGAACGTAATTTCCTCTGGGATTGAATTGGAATAAACAAGTTGTATGGGCACGCTCAAATTTTTATCAGACACATATTTTATGATACTTCGGAAAGGCGTAATGCCTATTCCGCCGGCAATCATGACTTGGGGTACAGTTGTGCGTTCATCCTCAAGTACAAACACACCCGATGGGCCTCGAACATTAATTTCCGCACCTATTGGTAATTCATCAAGCGTTTTTTTATATCCGCTTTCCTGGCGTATTCTGGTTGTTAATGTGAGATACGGTTCTGTGGGAGATGAAGAGAGGGTAAAATGCCGAGTCGCTCCCCTTTCGTCTGGGTATTTAAGCTCCGAAAGGGTAAAATCGCAATATTGTCCAGGTGCACACTCAAATTCTATAGGTTTCTCAAAAACAAACGTCTTTGTTCCCTTTGCTTCGTTACGCTTTTCAATTAATTTCGTCTTGAATTCCATGATTTATTATTTGATAACAAACTTGTTTATATGTTAGCATGTAGTATGGAGGTGAACAAGAATGTGTTTTAATTGCGGATGTGAGATGCCAGAGGATGAGATGGGCCATCCGGAGAATATAACAGAGGAAACCTTTAAGAAAGCTGCAGATGCAGAAGGTACTTCTGTTGAAGAAGCCAAGAAAAATACCCTTAAGCTTCTTAAAAAGCAGCTGAACGAAAAATAATAAATCCAAATTCACTTCCGAAGTGGTTTAATTGTTAGTTTTTAAGAGTATAATTGAGTTATGGAATTTGCCGAAAGAGTTTTTGGATTTAAAAAAAGGAGGCAGGAAAAACTTCTCGATAAACTTGGAGTCAGTGGCGAGCTGAAGAAAGAACTAATTGGCCCGAATTCTGAAGAGTGCTCAGTTGCGAGGGTAGAAAACGACCAATTTCTTCAAATATTAAAAGCTGGAAATTATGATAAGGTTTTAGTTCACTTGGTCAATCAAAGCGATACACATCAATATCATGATTTTTACCTAAGTATTGGTCAAGGAGTTCAATTAAAAACTGGAGTTGCCTCTTTAGATTACGGCGGGGAAAGAAATCTGTTCTCAGATTTTCACGAAATGTCATTTAAGTATGATCCTAAAGAGTCAGAAGGCCAATGGAGTGTTTATAATCTTCTCAAAAAGCAGTGGGGAGAGAAGTAGTTTGAGCGGATGACCGGATTCGAACCGGCGACATTCTCCTTGGGAAGGAGACATTCTACCACTGAATTACATCCGCGTGCTTTGATTATACCACGGGATTATCGTTTTAGCTTCAAAACCTGGTCAGGGTAGATAAGATTTGGATTGGCGATTTGGGCGCGGTTAGCCTGCCAAACTTGTGTCCACTTGTATCCGTCGCTGTACGCCCGTACGCTAATTGCCCAAAGATTATCTCCTTTAACTATTTTGTAACTGTCGCCCTGAATAGGCGGACCAATTGTACTTTTACCGGACGCTATTGCTTCTTTTGAAACGGTTAGCGCTTTTGCTTCAATACTCGGTATTACAAGCTCCTGATCAACCAAAATTAAATTCGCATTAGCAAGTTTGTTCTCTTTTGCAATGTCTGTCCAGTTATAACCCGATTTGTAATACTTTTCCGAAATTCCCCAAAGATGCTCGCCTTTTGCAACTTTATGTGTTACCGGCAAACTTACCTTCTTTGCCTCCTCTGTTATTCTCCCAGTTGGCGCAGACGAACTCTCTCTGCCACGAAAGTAGTTAACAACCAAAATTCCTACAGCCAAAACAACCAAAGCCCCTAAAATCATACTTATCGTGGGTTCATTAAGTTTCAAAGCCTTTAGTAAGGGTTTGAGGTTCATTGACTTTGCTTCGTCACCCCCTTTTCACGCTGCGAAGAAATTAGACAGGCAAACATCCTTGTAATTTGCAGTATAGGTTATTAGTTTGATTTGTCAATACCTAGTTTGGCATATTTTGATGTATTGCATTTTTCAGAAAGTAATGTTTATATTAAATTATGGACGACAAGGATTTGAAAAAATTTGACAAAATACTTGGCAAGGCCTTAAGGCCTCTCCGTGATGAGATAGCTTTAGTTTATAAAAGAGTTCGTCAGGAATTTATTCCGGTAAAGTCACACCTGGATGTTCTGGATGCTAAAGTTGAGATGTTGGGCGGAAAGGTTGATGAACTAAAAGACCAGATTATAGAACTTAATGATAAGTCAGATAGCGCCTTGGTCGATATCCATCAGCTTCAAAAAGAAAGTAAAGCTATTTGGGTAAAGCTTAATGTAATCGATGAGAGAACAGATCGTAAAATCAAAGAAGTGCGGGAAGATTTAGGCTTGCAGGGTGCTTAGTTTAGAACTTATCTTGTCTATTTTTGCTTCAATTTTGTTTGCTGTTTCTGTTAGCCCTTTGGCTATTGCTTCTTCTAGATCTTGTGCTAACCAGCATTGGCAACTTCATCTAAATAATCAGGATCGGAAAAGCCAGCATCAACATAAATCATGCTTCTACTGTGCGTTGGCTTACCCACTCTTTCTGTAGTGCGTTTGCAGATATTACTTCCTGGTCATCTAAAGGAAGATCATCCGGGTGCGTAATGCCCTTCTCCACAAATTTTCTGAATGCATCTACTACTTGCTCTCGGTTAAATTGTGGTTCTGAGCCTTCTGACTCGCTCATTTTCTGATTATATCATTAATTTTGTATCGCATCATGCCTTAAGGTGTCTAGGTTTGTAGGTACTTAGGTGCCAAGCTGTTCCACACCCGGTGTGGAATACGTTGACACATCGGGATACGTCTCTGGTAATTAAGAAAACAGGGCAGACGGTTAGCGTGTTTAATTTGAGGCTACATCCGCAGGTGTCAACCTAAACCACCCCAAGGGTGTAATCCTACTTTTATCAACATTGCCGAACAGGCCCAAATTTGGTATCATATAGGAGCGAGGGGCTGTGGTGTAGCCCGGTTAACACGCCAGATTGTCAATCTGGAGACCGCGGGTTCGAATCCCGTCGGCCCCGCTTGCTATGAGTCTGAGAGAATTTAGACCAAATATAGAAGAGCAACTTATCCTTGAGGATAGCGAGGGATATGGTTCTCTAAAAGAGATAGTTGGGGTGTTGCAACATCTGAAACCTGGTGAGGAATATATAAAGAAAGTGCACGATCCAGATTCAGCTCCTGTGCGACAAATGGAAGCTGTTGTTGCTAATTTGAGAAAAGCAGGCCTGGATATTGGTAAGGGAGATATGGCATTTGGATTCAAGATGCCTTTACCAAAAAAGGGCAATGAGTATTCTCGTGAATTGATCATCTTTAGAAGAAGGTAAGAAAGCTTTGCTATACTGTGGGTATGGACACTCAGAGGAATATGACCAACCTCGAAGTTGCAAAGCTATTGCGGGTCGTTGCGGCGGCGTACCAGGTTAAGCCGGATGAAGACCCGAATTTGCGCTTCAGAATTATTGCCTACGAGCGCGCGGCAGATGCCATAGAGCACGCAACAAGTGAGGTTAAAGATTTATGGGACGAAGGGAAATTAGACGAAATTCCCGGGATAGGCCGCGCGATAGCCGAACATTTGGACGAGCTTTTTAAGACCGGAAAGGTTAAACATTTTGAAGATGTAACCAAAGATCTTCCGCCGGCTATGTTTGAGCTTTTGGATGTTTCGGGGATTGGCCCAAAAAGTGCTTTGAAACTAACAAAAGAGCTGGGGATTACAAAGGTACATGGTGCCTTGGAAAAACTTCAGAAAGCCGCAGAAAAAGGCCATATCCGGAAGATTGGAGGTTTTGCGGAGGGCTCGGAAAGAGAAATTCTGGCAAGTGTAAAAGAGGTTAAGGAACGCATAAGACGGCTTCTTTTGCCGCATGCGGCAATGATTGCCGAGGATGTTATTGCCTGGCTTAAGAAGGATACTTCGGTTGAGCGCGCAGAACCATTAGGTTCTCTGCGTCGTCAAGCCTCAACAGTCGGCGATATTGACATTGCAGTTGTAAGCGAACATCCGAAAAGCGTCATTGAGCATTTTACGAATTACCCCAAAAAAGTTAAGGTGATAGAGGCGGGCAAAGAGACCGCAGGTCTGCTATTACCTGGCGGAGTGGAAGTTGATTTAATGGTCCAGCCTCAAGAAGCTTTCGGCGCGCTTCTTCAGCATTTTACAGGATCAAAACATCATAATGTTGCATTGCGTACCTTTGCAATAAAAAAACATTTAAGCCTTTCTGAACACGGGATTAAAAAAGGCGGGAAGTTGGTAAAAGTTCCTACTGAAGAAGAATTTTACAAAACACTTGGGATGGACTGGATTCCGCCGGAGTTGAGAGAGGACGAGGGCGAGATACAAGCCGCCATTGACCACAAATTGCCTCATTTGGTGGAACTTACGGATATTAGAGGCGACCTTCATATGCACACAAATTTTCCGAAAGAAACAAGCCATGATATAGGGGCAAATTCCGGGGAAGAGATGGCTCAAGAGGCAAAGCGCTTAGGATATGAGTATATTGCTTTTACCGAGCATAATCCGAAGAGTACTGAGTCCAAGTACAAGATTATAGAGATACTCAAAGAAAAGAGGGAACGGGTAGAAAAATTAAATGATAAAAACATTATTAAACATATCTTTAATTGTTTGGAAATTGATATTCAACCTGATGGAAAATTGGCGTTGCCAGAGGAGGCATTTGACTTAATTGATTTTGCAGTTGTTTCTATTCATTCAAGTTTCCGGGGAACAAAGGAGAAACAGACAAAGCGGGTTTTACGGGCGCTCGCGCACCCGAAGGCTAAAATTTTGGGACACCCGACAGCCAGAAAACTTAACGCGCGTGAAGGCGTTGACTATAAATGGCCGGAAATTTTCGAGTTCTGCAAAAAGCACAATAAATGGCTTGAGATAAATTCATCTCCAGACAGGTTAGATTTACCGGATATTTTAGTCCGCGAGGCGATAAAAACTGGTGTCAGACTCGTAATTGACACTGACAGCCACGCAGTTGGCCAAATGGTCGGTATGCGCTACGGAGTCTCCGTTGCCCGTCGCGGCTGGGCGGAAAAAGTAAATATTGTAAATACATTGCCGTATAATGAATTTGTTAAGGCGTGTCTGTGACATTTTCCAATGCACGTGCGGCCAAAACTGTCACATTTGACTTTAGTAAATCGATAGATATAAACTATTAATTACATGAATTTAGCTTTGTGGATACCAATTAGTGTTGTAGTTTTAGCCCTTCTTTATCTTTGGTCTCTTTACAACTCGCTTGTGACTGGCAAAGTCAGAGTTCAAGAAGCCTGGTCGGGGATTGATGTACAACTTAAGCGGCGGACGGATTTGGTGCCGAATTTGGTTGAGACGGTAAAAGGATATGCCAAACACGAAAAAGGCGTGTTTGAAAATGTAACCCGCGCCCGCACAGCTATGTTGTCTGCAACAACTGTTGGGCAAAAAGAGAAGGCAAACAATATGCTTACAGGCGCTTTAAAAACGATTTTTGCGGTCGCCGAGGCCTATCCAAAGCTTAGCGCAAGCGAAAATTTTAAAGAACTTCAGGAAGAACTTTCGGATATTGAAGAAAAAATTGCCTATGCAAGGCAGTTTTATAACTCAAACGTTATGGATTACAACACGAAAATTAAAGTCTTCCCAAATGTACTTCTTGCCGGCAATTTTGGGTTTAAAGAAGAAGAATTCTTTGAGGCAGACGCACAAGAGAGAGAAAAAGTTGAGGTTAAGTTTTAAAAACAATGTTTTCCGCGGAGCGCAGGTCATCTCCACTCCTTACACATAATCTTGCCGAACTTGTTGTGCGTTCCGGGGCGCTCCAGGAGGGTGATTTTACATTTTCTTCAGGAATTAAAAGCCCTGTAAAAATTGAGTCTGATATCTTGAGGCGTCCTGAAAATTTTCAAATTCACAGAGATCTTTCAGAGTGTATGTTTATTATGGCGCACGAATTGGATTTAAAACCCGATGTAATAGTTGGCGTAATAAGAGGAGGAGTTTCTTTTGCAAAAGACTTAAGCGGATTTTTTGACAGGCCTTTTTCTGCCAGGCTTGGTGCAAAGCATGATCCTGCAAGGGAGAGAGAGGTCAGAGGTTTTGTTCCCGAAGGAAGTAATGTGCTCGTTGTTGAGGATGTAGTAACATTCGGGACAAACAGCATTCCTTGTGTTCTTGATTTAAGACGGGACAAAGTAAACGTCTTGGGGGTTATGAGTGTTTATAGTTATGGGTTTCCACAAACGAGTGAGAATCTTCAAAGATACGATATTCTACACTGGTCATTACTGTACTTTCAGGATGTAATACATGCCTTAAGAAGAAATGGAAGACCGGTTGAACACCTTGAAAAATGGTACGCTTCGGCTACTGATGAGTATGAGCGCTTGAAAAATACCCGACCCCTCCACGTTTGATATAATGCAGAAGGTGTGAATATCCACAATCAGATTGATTCAAACCAGAGGAAAACTTGGATTATTATGGCGGTTTTTATGTTTGTTATTGCCGGTATTGCCTGGATTTTTGCAATGGCTTCGGGCTTTCAAGGAATGGGGGCATTAGGCTACGTCGGCATAGGGCTTATTATTGCCGGAATTATTAATTTTTCTTCATACTACTGGTCTGACAAATTAGTTTTATCTTTAGCGGGCGCTAAGCCAATTACCAAAAAAGACGCCCCCCAACTTTACCGGATAGTTGAAAATTTATGTATTGGCGCCGGTCTTCCCCTGCCTAAAATTTACGTCGTAGACGACCCGACTCCAAACGCTTTCGCAACCGGACGTGACCCAAAACACGCCGCAATAGCTGTTCATACGGGTTTACTTGAACATTTGGACAAACTGGAACTTGAAGGGGTTATAGCCCACGAACTTTCGCATGTCAGAAACTATGATACACGCGTTATGGCAATTGTTGCCATGCTGGCAGGAACAGTTGCTCTTCTCTCTGATTTTTTTATGCGTTCGCTTTGGTTTGGGGGCAGGGACAGGGATAATAAAGCGGGCGGATTATTTATGATTTTAGGGATAGTTGCTGCCATTATCGCGCCAATTGCCGCCTATTTAATTCAATTGTCTGTTTCGCGCCGCCGCGAATTTCTGGCTGATGCATCAGCCGCTCTTTTGACCCGCTATCCGGAAGGCCTGGCTCGTGCCCTGGAAAAAATTTCTTCCTATACTCAACCATCAAAAACAGCTCGTACAGCCACTGCGCATTTGTACATTTCAAACCCGTTGGGCGGAGGCAAAAAAGCCGGTTCATGGATTGCCGGCCTTTTTAATACCCATCCACCTATTGAAGAGCGCCTCAAAGCCCTTCGGGCGATGGAGTAGATTCGCGTGAAGTTGTAATAAATTCCTGTAAACCTCTTTTTATTTGCGCGAATATAGTACCAACGATCTCAAAATCACCAGGCGTCATTTCGGAAGGGATATGTGGCACGTCTTCGCCGAATATGTAGTCATAATGGTGCGGAACCCTTGCATCTGTTGTATTTTTTGGTACGGCAACCAGCTTGGCAAAATTGCCACTCTCGTCAAAGTAGTACTCGGTGTGAGGCGAGAACGCCTTTAGGCTGACCCGTAGTAATTTCTGGACATATTCAAATGTAGGGATATCAGTATGATAATAGGTCGCCAGCATGTTTTGGGATTTAAACATTCCTTTATGCCCGGGGACAAAATCTACCTTTCTGTCGTGGTAGAGTCCCGCACGGTTCCCATGTAACCCTACGAGGCCCGTGATGTTGGTAAACATACTAGCAATAGAAATATAGTCATAGTCCGGATTCCAGGAAATCTCAATGACTGGATCTTTGTTAGAACCCGCCACTAAATCCTTTAGCAATACTTTGTCTTTAGCTATT
>OBEQ012852120.1_pt1 | contig 11436 bp, 10 predicted proteins | sample 1670901 | NCBI WGS metagenome assembly OBEQ01 (sample SAMEA104232315, study PRJEB22302) | groundwater metagenome | biome: forest; feature: aquifer; material: groundwater | place: USA | collected 2011-08-07 | depth 5.4 m | reverse complement strand
CTAAAAAAGAATACACAAAAAATGAACTAGATCGACACCTAGGGAGTATGGCCGAAAGATACCATGAGGATGTTAAGATCACAAGAGAAGGCTTTGTCACCGTCACTCAAATACTAGAGAGAATGGAAAAAACTTTAGATGATAATACGAAAACATTAAAAAACCATTCCAATTTATTACTTCATCATTCTCAGGTTTTAGATGAACATACTAAAAAATTTGATTCTCACACAGAACAAATAGGAGCGCTTCTCATGGATTCAACAGAGATCAAATCTCGATTAAATAAGTTACAACTTGATGTTTCTTTTGATTTAGATAGGAAAGTAGATAAAAAGCACTTTGTTGACTTAGAACTTCGAATGCGAAAATTAGAAAAAGCATAAACGAGAACCCGCCGAAACCTCTAGCGGGCCTCGGCGGGTTATCCGAAAATGTACTTAGTGGCAGCCGCCATAATTGCGAAGGTGGAGGCCATCATGGTTAAAAACCGGATTGCTCTGACGAATCCTTTCTCTGGTTTTCTGAGAAAGAAGACGATAGATAGAAGACCCCAAAAAAACGAGATACCAAGTAATATTTTGGCTAAAATCATCCTTGCTCCTCCGGCGACATAGTATCAGATTAAGCTATATATGTCAAGTACTAACAATTAGGCTTTAGTTGTATAATCACAGCCGAAATTATCATTCAATTTTTAAATCTTTTAATCATTTAATTTACAAAACATTATGGCAAAAATAATTGGAATAGATTTGGGGACTACAAACTCGGCGGTCGCAGTGATGGAGGGAGGGAATCCAAGAATAATTGAAAATGCGGAAGGGGCGAGGACCACGCCTTCGATTGTGGCTATTTCTAAAACCGGCGAAAGGCTAGTCGGGCTTCTGGCGAAAAGGCAGGCGGTTACCAATCCGAAAAATACTATTTTTGGTATCAAAAGATTTATTGGCCACACTTTTTCTGAACCGGCAGTGCAGTCTGACAAAGCAGTGGCGCCATTTGAAGTTTCAGCTTCTGACTCCCAAGGAGTGCTTGTAAAAATGGGAGACAAAAATTATAGACCGGAAGAAATTTCAGCTATGATTCTCGGAAAATTGAAGGCTGATGCGGAAGCGAAATTGGGAGAAAAAATTACGGAGGCGATTATTACTGTCCCAGCCTATTTCAACGACGCGCAGAGGAAGGCAACTAAAGACGCCGGGGCGATCGCTGGTCTCGATGTCAAAAGAATTATTAACGAACCGACCGCGGCCGCGCTTGCTTATGGCTTTAATAAGAAAAAGGATGAAAAAATCGCTGTCTTCGACTTCGGCGGTGGCACATTTGATATTTCTATTTTGGAAGTCGGAGGCGATGTGGTCGAAGTGAAGGCGACTGATGGCGACTCGCACTTGGGAGGCAAAGATATTGATCAGAAAATTATTGTTTGGCTGGCCAATGAATTTAAAAAAGAGTCGGGAATTGATGTAAAAAACGATCCGCTGGCTCTCCAGCGTCTCGACGAAGCGGCCGAGAAGGCGAAGATCGAACTTTCAACGGCGGCAGATACTGAAGTTAATATACCATTCATTACTTCTGATTCTTCAGGCCCGCGACATCTCTTAATTAAGATGAATCGAGCTAAACTCGAGGAACTTTCTGATGAATTTGTCCAAAGAGCGATGGAAATTACTAAACGCGCTCTGCAGGCTAGTCCATTTAAAGTTGGAGAAATTGACGAAGTGGTGCTTGTCGGTGGTCAGACTAGGATGCCAAAATTAATTGACGAAGTGAAAAAGTTTTTCGGCAAAGAGCCGAACAAAACGATTAATCCCGACGAAGTGGTAGCTCTCGGCGCCGCTATTCAAGGCGGCATCATCGGTGGCGATGTCAAAGATATTTTACTTCTCGATGTTATCCCGCTTTCATTTGGCATCGAGACTATGGGCGGCGTGAACACCAAGTTAATAGAGAAAAATACAACTGTGCCTGCTTCTCGTTCGCAAGTGTTTTCAACTGCAGCGGATAACCAAACTTCGGTAGAGATCCATGTGGTACAGGGTGAGCGATCACTTGCGGCGGACAACCGCACCCTTGGGCGATTTATTTTGGACGGCATCCCGCCAGCTCCGCGCGGCACGCCGCAAGTGGAAGTTTCTTTCGATATCGACGCGAATGGTATTTTGAACGTGAAAGCAAAAGATAAAGCGAGCGGCAAAGAGCAATCAATTAGAATCGAAGCCAGTTCTGGTCTTTCTCCGGCAGATATTGAGAAAATGAAAAAGGATGCCGAGCTTCACGCTTCCGAAGATGCGCAGAAGAAAGAATTGGCGGAAGCCAAAAACTTGGCTGAACAGATGATTTATACGGCAGAAAAAGCTCTAAGTGATAACAAAGATAAAATTTCCGAAGAAATAAAAACGGGAGTAAATACTAAAATAAGTGAACTGAAATCTGTCAAAGACGGCTCTGATTTGAACGCCATCAAAACCGCAACTTCAAATCTTTCCACCGAAATCCAGAAGATTGGGCCGGCTATGCAGCAAACTTCTGAACCTAAAAAAGAAAACCCGTCCCAGCCAGAAGCCGGAACGGATCAGAATCCAGACAATTCCTAGAGGTTAGAGATCTGTCTCGCAAACTCTACTTCAGGGAATTCTCCTTGAATCATTCTCTCGATCATAATATTTTCACCGAATATACGCTTGGCTTCTTGATGTACTGCATTCTTAATTTTGTCCTGCGGCGTATTGTTCGGTATATGAACACTTCTAACTTTCAAAACAGGATCTCCTGGTTTGGTAAAACAGACTTGATAATTCATCATTTCTCTCCGAAGTTGATCTTACTCGTTTTTCTGCTATAATCAAGCCATGTCAAAGAACTATTATGAAGTTTTGGGGGTGGACAAGAAGGCCAGCAAAGACGAGATTAAGAAGGCTTTTAGGAAGTTGGCGCATGAGTATCACCCAGATAAGAAGGGCGGAAATGAGGAGAAATTTAAGGAGGCTAACGAAGCTTACAGCATCCTTTCCGACGATCAGAAGAGGGCTCAGTACGATATGTATGGGCAGACTTTTGCCGGGGCTGGCCCTTCGGCAGGAGGAGGATTCGCTGGTGCCAATTGGGGCGACTTCGACTTTTCTCAATTTACTCAAGGGGCAGAGGGTTTCGATTTGGGAGATATCTTTGGGGAATTTTTTGGGGGCCGTAGGTCCAGAGCGCAGCGAGGGAGAGATATATCGATCGATATTGAATTAACCTTTGAGGAATCAATCTTCGGCGTAGAAAGAAATATTCTTTTAAATAAAGTTTCCGTCTGCAATATCTGCAAAGGCAGCGGCGGCAAGCCGGGAACAGAAATGATCACCTGCAAAATTTGCAACGGCAAAGGCAAAATCCGCGAAATGAAGCGCTCGATCTTTGGCTCGATCGAGATGTCTCGCGCCTGCGAAACCTGCGGAGGCAGTGGCAAAGTGCCGAAAGAAATCTGCGTTGTTTGTCGCGGAGAAGGAGTCTTAACTAAACAGGAAGAAATTAAGATCAAAATCCCGGCTGGCATTGAAGACGGGGAAATGATCCGTCTCTCTGGCGGCGGCGAAGGAGTCAAAGGCGGCACTGCGGGCGACCTTTATATTAAGACTCATATCAAAAAGCACAAAATTTTCCAGAAGCAGGGCAATGATCTAGTAATGCACTTGGACGTAAAGCTTTCAGATGCTTTACTCGGGGCCGAATACCGCATTGAGACGCTCGACGGGCCGTCAGCCCTGAAAGTACCAGAAGGGGTCAATACGGGCGATATTTTGGCTATTAAAGGCAAAGGAGTGCCTTCTTCTACAGGAGCCAGGCGAGGCGATATCCTCATCACCATCCGCGTCCTCATCCCTAAAAAGCTTTCCAAACAGGCGAGAGAATCAATCCAGAAATTGAGAGAGGAGGGGATGTAGATCTATAAATATTTGGGAATTAAGTGAAGCATTTAGAGAAAACATACAACCCAAACGCGCCAAAAGTGGGGGTGAGCCACGTACTGAAGTATTTTTGGCGCGCAATAAGTCCACAAAAATGGCTATTTTACTATACTCTTATAGCTTTTACCGTGCCGAGTATAATAGAACTTCTTATACCACTTTTGTATAAAAAGTTTTTTGATTTATTTCAAAAAGGAATATCAAAGGAATTGTTGGCGCCGCAACTTACCAAAATCATCATCTGGGTCTTAATAGCTCATGGAATTATTTGGTTGTTTCGTCAAACTGGTTTCTTTGTGATGAATGACTTTGTGTCTAAAACAATGGCACGTATTAGGCAACTGTCATTCGATTACATGATAAAACATTCCTATTCGTTTTTTGCCAATAATTTTGGCGGGGCACTAGTTCAAAGGGTAAGTCGTTTTGCTAGAGCTTTTGATCGTTTAAATGACCGGCTCTTCTTTAATTTTATTCCACTAATTATTCAAGTTGGGGGCACTATTATCGTAGTGTATCTTCAGCAACCAATTATCGCTTATATAATTATTATTTGGGCGGGAATAATGTTGATTTACAACTATGCTTTTTCAACATGGAAACTCAAATATGATATAGCAGCTGCCAGAGCAGACTCTACAACCACGGCTTTTCTTGCAGACTCTCTTACAAACCAAAATACAATTTCTTCATTTACTGCGTCGGAGAGAGAATCATACGGTTTTAGAGATACCACCGATAGTCAGGCTAAAATACAAAAACTTAGTTGGGATATAGGTATATTTAAGGATGGTATACAGGTTGGCCTTATATTTATCGTAGAATTTTTGCTTTTTTACTACGCAATTAAATTTTGGCAAAAAGATTTAATAACCATAGGTACATTTGTCTTAATTCAGATTTACATATTAAATTTAGCTGAAAGACTTTGGGATTTTGGTAGAATTATTCGCGATACTTACGAAAGCTTTGCGGATTCGAAGGAGATGGTGGAGATTTTGGAGACGCCTTATGAGGTGAGGGATGTTCCAACGGCAGGTAAGTTGGAAGTGAGGGAGGGAAATATTGAGTTTAAAGATGTTTCTTTTGCTTTTCACGAAACTCGGACAGTTTTGGATAAAATAAATGTAGAAATAAAAGGCGGAGAGAAGGTCGCTTTTATTGGACCTTCGGGAGCAGGCAAATCGACTTTAGTAAAGCTAATTTTGAGAATGTATGATGTTTCGAGCGGAGAAATCTTGGTGGATGGGCAAAATATAAAAGAAATCACTCAAGACAGTTTGCGTGGAAATATTAGTCTCGTCCCGCAGGATCCGGTGCTTTTTCATCGAACACTGCTCGAAAATATCAGGTATGGTCGAGAAGGGGCGACCGATGAAGAAGTGATCGAAGCGGCGAGGCTTGCTCACTGCGATGAATTTATTGAATCTCTGCCATTAAAATACGAAACCTTCGTAGGAGAGAGGGGAATCAAACTTTCTGGTGGAGAAAGGCAGAGAGTAGCGATTGCGCGAGCTATTTTGAAAAACGCGCCTATACTTATTTTAGACGAAGCGACTTCTAGCCTCGATTCGCATTCGGAAAGTCTAATTCAAGACGCGCTCGATAAACTGATGAAAGGCAAAACGAGCCTCGTGATTGCTCACCGGCTTTCGACGATCCGCAAAATGGATCGAATAATCGTGATGAAAGAAGGCAAAATAGAGGAAGACGGTTCTCACGAAGAACTTTTGAAAAAGGAAGAAAGTCTTTACAAAACGCTCTGGAACTTGCAAGCCGGCGGGTTTTTGGTTGAATAACTTTGATGACTTCGGAAAAATTCCTAGAAGAACTAAATAAGAAATACCATAAACTTCATAAAAAATATGAGGATCTTTTCTGGATTTCCTACATGGGGGACCATTCGGTAGATAAGAATAAAGACAAAGCTCTGGCAGAAAGGGATAAATTTCGGGCAAATTCGGGATATTTGAAACAAACTCAAGAATTATTTAAAACCGAGAAAAATAGAGAGATAAAAAAGAGGTTAGGCTATTGGCTGCAATTTTTTAATTGCTATCAGACTCCGGAGAAAAACAGAGCTTTGAAGAAAAAAATCGATCGCCTCGAATCTATGATAGAGCAAAAAAGAGCCAAGAGAAAGCAAGGTTATATCGACCCATATAAGAAAAAGTTTGTGGAGGCGTCGGAAGTGAAGATGTCGACTATTATTTCGACTCATGAAGATGAAAAAGTGAGGCAAGCTTGCTTTGTAGCGAGAGAGAAATTGTCCGGCGGGCTATTAAACGAATATGTCAGGTTGATCAAACTCCGCAATGAATACGCGCGCAACCTGGGCTACGAAGACTTTTATTCCTATAAACTCAAAATTGACGAGAATCTGTCGAAAAAAGAAGTCTTCGGCATTTTCGATAAAATATACAAACGCACTAAATATGCGTTCAAAAACATCAGAGATCTAGAAAAGAAAATACCTGGGTTAAGAAAGTCTTGGAATTATGGCTACATGATGTCGGGGATTTTCGCGAAAGAAGAAGATCCCTATTTCCAGTTTGAGGAAGCGCTCTCGAGATGGGGCAGATCATTCGCCGCTTTAGGCATAGATTATAAAGGCGGCAGTTTGCAATTAGATCTTTTAGACCGCAAGGGCAAATATAATAACGGATTTTGCCACTATCCGAAGTTGACTATGTTTCAAAATGGTAAAAGAATTACCGCTAGTTCGAACTTTACTTGCAACGTCGTGCCGGGGCAGGTGGGCGCGGGACACAGGGGCTACAACACTTTATTTCACGAAGGCGGACACGCCGCAGATCGGCTGAATTCAGTTCAACCTGACGTATGCGTCAATCACGAATACGCTCCTTCTTCGGTCTCCTGGGCCGAGACTCACAGCCAATTTCTAGATACTATGTTTGATAGCATTGAATGGAGATCTCGTTATGCGCAAGATAAAGATCGCAACAAATATCCACTGGACCTTTTTGAGCGAAAGCTAGAGAAGTCGATTATCGTGAGGCCTCTAGGATTGAACGGTATAATATTTGTCTCAAACTTTGAAAAAGAGATATACGAAGAAAAAAACTTAATCAAAGAGAAAGTTATAAGGATTGCCAAAAGAAATTATAAAAAGTATTTTGATAGATCCATTGACTCGATTGACGCATTGAGGATACCTCATATTTATGCCTGGGAGAGCTCCGCTTATTATCACGGCTATGGCTTGGCAATTCTCGCTCTTAATCAGTGGCGCAAATATTTCTACGATAAATACGGCTACATAGTGGACAACCCAAAAGTTGGTTTCGAGATGGAAAAAGTCTGGAAACTTGCCGCTACCAAAACTTTTAAGGAATTTGTGATTAAGACGACCGGCAAGAAACTTTCTCCAGATGCTTACCTTGAAAACGTCACTGATTCTAAAGAAGATATATTAAAAAAGGCTAAAAATAAGATCGAGAGGCTCAAAAAAGTTAAACCTCACACTGGCCCCATAAATCTCAATGCGAAAATAAAATTGATGCACGGTAAGAAAAAAATTGCCAACAATAATAAAAGCTTCGAAGATATGGCGGAGAAGTATAAGATTTGGTTAGGCAAATTGACTAGTAAATAAAACCCCGCGAAACTCCATGCGGGGTTTCGCGGGACAGGAACTTGGTTATTCTACGGCTGGCTTCCTCTGAAAAAACTTGAAGTTGGTGAGGATTTCGTCGACGAATCCTTTCTCGAGGGCCTCGTGGGCTGTCATGTAATGTTTATACCTCCCTCCGGCCTCAAATATTTCCCGGATCTGCTCTATTGATTGGCCGGTGCGTGCGACATACATAGCTTCCCGCTTTGCCTTGTTTTTCAGCACCTTTGTCTTTATAGCCTGAAGGTGGTTTTCTCCAAATGTTTCCGAATAGGCAATAACATTGAATCCGTGGCGGGTGAAGTGGCACCCAATTCGGGCATTAGGCAATGTCTTTCTCACTCTGCACATTTGTAAAACATCGACCGCCATCGAGTATGCATCTCCGATGACCAGCCCGTCTACCGGAGAGTTCAGCGAATTGATCATGTCCTGGAAGAAATAACTAGCGGCGACATCTCCTCCACTACTGTCGATTAGGATCGTAATTGGTTCTGTCTTTTCATAATCGAGCTGTAGGAGCATCATGGTCAAATCGTGCATCTTCTTCTCGGTGATCTCTCCGGCCAGCACCACTTTCCTCTGGTGGTTTAGATAACCTGTCATTTCGGCAACGTTAATGTCGTAACGGATATTCTCAGAAAACTGCTTATACGGCTGTTTAATCTCCGGCATGTCTGCCTCCTTTAGCAAGATAACATTGATTGTCATTAGAGTCAATGGTATGAAAAATAATCATCCGCGCTCACCGGTAAAGGCGAACGCGGATGGGGAACTTGGGAACTACTTTCGTGACCCCTCAACTACTTTCGGTGGGTATGTCTGTTCGATTAGAACCAACTCGCTTTTTGACCCAACTCTTTTAAGAACAGCCCGGACTACTTCGATCGGGACGTTTTTCTGACGCAAGGCCATCAAATGGCGGCCCTCACCTTTCAGATCGTGTGGCTCATACGTTCTCACTAAGTACAGGATTTCGTCTGTGGGAACTACTTTGGCCCTGACCAATTTCAGGACCCAATCATTGGTCAAAACTTCCACTTCTTTCTCTTCAGCCACCATGCAGGAGAGGGACAACACGGCGCACAGCAACAACCTTTTCATGAACTACTCCTTTCCTGCCCGATTTATACCACAATTGGCATATTTTAGGAAGCCTTCCGCTTTTTTCGAAATGCGAATCCAACCACAATAGCAATGAGTAAAATATGCCACACATTGATGTATTTCATCATCTCTTTATCTCCCATTCATTTATATTCCAAATTTTGCAAATAAGCAATGTTGTGGATTCTGGTTTGACAACACATTTCGGCTTGATATCATGTAGATACAAATGAAAGTTTTGAACGCGAAAAATTGCATGCTGATTAAGATCGACCGATCTTCTTTGGAAGGCTGTTTTTTGCGCTCTGAATAACTACTAAAAATTTGAGAATACAAAACAGCCTTTCAACAAGCTCAAGGCTGTTTTGTTCTTTAAGGAGACAACATGATGCACACCGGTAATCTTGAGTTTTTGGTAGGTGACAGCGAAGTCTGGGGCGGGCAAGTTAGCTTCCCAGATTATCCAAACCAATCCGTTTCAGAAGAAGTGCCTCTAGTGGAAGACCTCCATGACTAAAGAAAGAGCCAGGCTGACGCATAATCAGCCTGGCTCTAATTGTGGATAATAATTTGACAAAGAATCTGGGGTGGATATACTGTCAAGGTAATGAAAATATTGAGCGCAAATAACTATTGGCATAAAGCAGACTCTTCTGGAGAGCTGATTTGTGCTTTGTGCTAATTCTCACTTTTAAGTAAGAAAAACAAGATACACACCAGCTTTTCATAGGCTGGTGTTGTTCTTTACGAAAGGAGGTAAGTCTATGCATTACGACTGGTGCAACTCGTAATCTCGGCTGTTGTATTCTGACAGCGTTTCTAGAAAGGAGGTTAATCGTTATGCACGATACTTACGATACCTGGTAATCCAGGAAAGTGGCTGGCCGCAAAATTTGCGGCCAGCCACCAACTTAAAACTGAAATTATTAGTTAATAAAATAATATGAATGAAGAATTTAAAAATATTTTGCAGAAATTTGTAGAAATCCAGAGTGTTTCTACAGATCCAGATTATAAGAAGGAAATTGAAAAAGCGACAAGCTTTGTTGTTAACTATGCAAAGAAATCTGGCCTGGAGGTCGAAGTAGTGAGGGGGTTTGAAAACCAGATCATTATCGCGAAGACTCCAGAAAATCCGAAATTGAAAACGATTCTTGTCTACGGTCACTACGACGTTCAACCTGCCGATCAAGATTCTTTCAATTTAAAAGAGAAGAATGGCAGATTTTATGGTAGAGGAACGGCCGATAATAAAGGTCAAATCTTGATCCACTTATATTCTGTCATTGAATTATTGAATACGAAAGAACTAGGGTTTAATGTTATTTTTCTGATAGAAGGGAACGAAGAAACCGGGTCTTCAGAACTTAATAAATTCTTAAAAAAGTATAAACGAGAATTGAAATCTAATTGCATTATCGTCTCAGATAGCGTTTTGCTTGGAGAAAAAGCTACTTTACAAGAAAGTTTTCGAGGAGCAACTAGTCTGGAAGTTGTTTTGGAGACTGGCAAAGAGGAAATGCACTCTGGTCTTTTTGGGGGAGTGGTGCCAAATGCCGCGGAAGAACTTGGAAAAATAGTCGGAAGCCTTTCTGAATTTACGGGTAGTAAAGTTGGTTTTATTCCTAATACAAAAGAATATGAGAGAAGAAGAGGTTTAAAAGCGACTGTAGAAGTAACCGGTTTTGCTACTGGCTACAATGGGGCGGGCTTTAAAAACAGCATTCCTTGTCGGGCTATCGCGAAACTAAATGTGCGTTCTGCGCCAGAACAAGATCTGAAAAAATTGGTTGAAAAATTAAAAAAATTTTTAAGAAGTAGAACTCCAAAATATGCAAGTCTGAAATTTGTCGAAAGTATGGCTATGAGTGGTATGAAAATGGATCTAACGAATGAATTTGCTGTAAGAGCCGGGAAAATTTTAAAAGAAGTTTACAAAACTGAATTAGTTGTTAAAAATGGCGGAGGCACTCTGCCCATTGCCATCGGTTTTCGGGATATTCTCAAAGCCCCTCAAGTTCTAGTGCCGCTAGCTAATGAAGATTGTAATGTGCATGCTGATTCCGAAAACATAAGTTTTGACGCAGTCAAAAAAGGCCTATTATTCAGCGCTAGATTTTTTAGCAATTCTTAGTTAATATTAAATTTATGAAAACAATACTTAGCGGGATACAACCTTCTGGACGACCGCATATTGGGAATTATTTCGGCATGCTGAAGCAGATGATAGAAATGCAGAACGACAATATGGTCTATGCGCTGATTGTTGATTATCATGCGCTGAACTCGATTCAAGATGCGGGGAAAATGCGGCAATTTACGAAAGATGTGGTTATTGACTATCTGGCTCTTGGATTTGACCCAGAAAAAAATATTATTTTTAAGCAATCGGATGTGCAAGAGCATACAGAGCTCGCGTGGGTTTTCGATACTATCACGACGATGCCGTACTTGATGCGGGGCCATGCTTACAAAGACGCGGAAGCGAAAGGTAAAGAGGTGAGTGTCGGCACTTTTAATTATCCGATGCTTATGGCGGCTGATATTTTACTTTACAGCCCGGATATTATTCCAGTAGGTCAAGATCAAAAGCAACATGTTGAATTTGCACGAGACACTGCTGAAAAATTCAACAGAATTTACGGAGAAACTTTTAAATTGCCTCGATCTCTGATTATTGAAAATTTACAGACAGTACCTGGCATTGACGGCAGAAAGATGAGCAAGAGTTATGACAAT
>OBEQ010276204.1_pt1 | contig 11439 bp, 10 predicted proteins | sample 1670901 | NCBI WGS metagenome assembly OBEQ01 (sample SAMEA104232315, study PRJEB22302) | groundwater metagenome | biome: forest; feature: aquifer; material: groundwater | place: USA | collected 2011-08-07 | depth 5.4 m | reverse complement strand
GGGCGGAAAAAATATTGAATTATTTAGACTTTTCTTTTTAGAAATTTATCGATTTTATTGCTAATCTCTATTGCTACAGGTACACTGGTAGTAACTTTCCCAGAAAAAATATGCCAAAACCCAGGAAGAAGTTCTTTTGTTATTGTAGGACGCGTATCTGTTTTTTCTGCTTCGGGTAAGACAATACGTGTGACATACATGGAATAAAGATATCTGCAGTCTTTAATTTCTCCAATCCACGGTCTCCACTTTTCCTTATATTTATTGAATCTTGCGACTCTTCTTTCTTCGGTGTTATAGTAGTTTACTCCAAATTTGAAATTTGGGAGCTTGCCGATGGTTCTCTCTAAAACTGAAAGTTCAACATCATAAAAAAGATGATTTTTTGAGTAACCAAAGGGCATTGCACTGAAAAATGGTCCATCCATAATCATCCAGCCAGTATTTTTCCAGGGTACAGAAGTGACAGGCAGTTCGCACAGCTCATATTGAAATGTTTGAAGTGGTAAACCAAGGAGATTATTAATGTGATTTATTCCACCATATGTTGCATTTACTAAGGCTGCACAGTTGGTAGTTTCCTTATTGTCACCCAGTCCATGGCTTACAAGAAACCCATTGTTATCTTTTTTGAGATCAATAACTTGTGTATTAGTTAACAAGGTAATGTTCTTTTCCTTGGATATTTTTTTAAGAAGAAAATTTCTCTTTCTGTTCGCATCAAAAATTGTTTCTGGCACCTTAACACTAACAGCTATTTTTTCTTTTGATATTTTTAAATCAGAAGGCCATGATATTTTATGTGGCAAATGCATTTTTTTGCAAAATGATAAAAAATTCTTAGGGTTAGTCATACTTCCTTCTTTCGCGACCATGTAATAGTTATTTATTTTTCTTACTACTGACTTACCAAAAAATTTTTCAAATGGCGCCTTGGCTTTTAAGCTTTGGATGACAGTTTTTTTGTCCCTGGGGTAATGATAACCCATATGAACTCTACCGTGGTTAACAAGTGATGCTCCTGTCATAATTTCTCTTTCTTTTTCAAAAATAATAACGGAGTACCCCTTTTTTGCTACTTCAAGAGCTGTTAAAATTCCAAAAATACCACCCCCAATAATACCAATGACTTGTTTAGGGTTATCTATTATGCGCATAGTCTTTAGATACTTTTTAATAATATGGTGATATGGTATCATAAGAAATATTACGACACAATCATGTTGATAATACTCAAAAAGTTGAAAGTTGAGCTCTTCTTTATAAGAAGGCTGTTTAGTCAGAAATATAATCTTATAGATTATTTTAATTACTTCAAAAACAAGCTTTTTGGTGGTCTGTTTTTGTCCAAGTTGCCTAAGAATGAATGCTCTGTCAGTAATGATTTTGAAATCCACGTTCTGTGTCAAAAAAATGATGTTGGTATGTTGGAATGGGCATTGAAATCTTTTTTATATTTTTCCAAATTATGCCCCAATATTATTGTTCATGACGACGGCTCATTTGACAAAAGGTTGGCTTCTGTTTTAGAGAGTAAGTTTACTAATTTAAAGGTTTTGTTCAGAGGTGAAGCGGATCGGCTCATTAAAGACTATCCTGGTTTGCCGGACGATATAAAAAAGTACAGGGACAATGGCCATACAATATTACTGGAGTTTTTTGATCTATTTTTATTGAGCAATGCTAAAAAGGTGATGATATGCGATAGCGATATATTGTTCTTTAAGAGGCCAGACGAAGTTATAGACTTTATTAATGGAAAAAGTCAATTTGACGCTCTAATCTCTTGTCAGTATGGAACCTATGATTTAATGATGAATAAGGAATACGAGCAAAGATATAAATTTACAGAAAAGCGTGTTGGTTTTATGAACCCAGGAATTATATTGCTCAACAGGGAAAGCTTAACACTAGACATGTTCGTAGATTATTTCCGAAACACGAGGAGGGGGGTTAAAGACTATTTTTTGGGTATGGCCGGTTGGGGGTCTTTAATAGCCCAGGTTAACTTTGATTTTTTTCCGGCCGATACATATATAATTAAAGGTAGGCCTAATGAAAACACGGTGATGAAACATTTTACAAGTCCCAGAAGGTATGATTTTTACGCTTACGGTATAGATATTGCAAGGAAGAAAATGTCAGTAAATGACTAAAAACATCAAATTTTAAATAAAAGCCCCTAGTCCACGAAGTGGACAAGGGGCTTGATATTACAATCAGGACACAATCGTCGGTATTGGTAAGGGGATGATAAACTTACCCTTGAATCCCTTTTCCCGAAATCGAGGAATGAGCTCTTCCTGGATGTGCCAGGACAACATAAGGCCGTAATCTGGCGCTTTATTGCCGAAGAGTACCTTCTGGTCCACGACCTTGATGTGTGTGCCCGGCGAAAACTTTCCAATTTTGATATTGCTCCATTCGGTAATATAGCATATTGTTTCCGGACCAATGCCACAACAAGTGAGAAGTGTTTCTGCTCGAGCTGGAAATGTTAAACCGGCGATTGTTTCTCCTTTTCGATGAATGTCTTGCAACATCTCTCTGAAACTTTTTTGATGAGACCTGACTTTCTTGGCGAACTCCTTATATGTATTAAGCTTATGAAGTCCAAACTCTTCTTCTTCCTTGAGAAGAGCTGTAACTGAGTCCAAGACTTGATAAGCACCTTTCTTGCAGGTGAATACTCGTATGGAGCCGCTATGGGTAGAAATCCGTTCTACGTTAAATACATCCATATCAAATCTGTTGAATAAGTAAATCAGTGAATGTAGAGAGTAGTAACGGAGATGCTCTTGATAGATGAAATCGTACTGCAGGTCCTTGATGAGGTCTAATACATAACCGTTTTCACTGATAAAAACTCCGTCAGAAGTGAGCAAACTCTCGATCCCTCTTACAACGGAATGGAGCGAAGATAAATGCGCAAAAACATTTAGTGCGTTTATGATCTTTGCTTTGCCATAGAAATTGGCAATCTCTACTGCGATGTCCTCATTGAAAAATTTACTTAAAGTCGGCAACCCTTTATTGGTGGCTATTTTTGCAACATCAGTTGGGTCAACTCCCAGTATTCTCACATTTCGTTTTTGAAATGCTTCAAGCAAAGCGCCATCGTTCGATCCAATCTCGACCACCAGGTCACTTGGCTTTAGGCCAAACCTTTCAATCGTTTTTGATGCCAGGGTGTCGAGATGACTTAAGAAGCTTGAGGACAGTCCGGCGATATGGTGATAGCCAGAATGAGGCAAAAAGAGAGCTTCTTGGTTAAAAGTTTGACCTAATTGAACAAGACTACATGTTGGGCAGAAATGGACTATCATCGGATATGCAATTTCTTGACTTAGCTCATTCTCATTCAGGAAGTTGCATGGAGGATGTTTGCCTAGGTCTAAAAATTGTTCTGTATCGCTCCCGCATATTTGACAACGCACGCTTTTTGTTGACATTTACTTTCTCCTTTCTGGTGTTGGTTGGGTGTCAAGCGTTACTGTCTGATCGGAACGAGACGATTCGTAAGCCGCTTCAATAATCCGCAAAACATCGATGCCATCTCTGATTCCAGTAAGAGGTTCTGTTCTCTGTCGAATACACTCTAAGAAGTGGCTAAGTTCCAGATACAGAGGTTCTTGAAATTCTATACTAGGATGCAGTGTGTTTCCGTTGTGTGCCTCAAAGCTACTCCCCGTGTAGACATGCTTTTTTTGGTGCAGTTCTACTTTTTGATTGAGTGCGTCCAGCAAGATAGCTCCTTGCGTACCGATGATATCAAATGTTCTCCATTTCCCAGGAGTAAAGTAGTCCGATTCAATAAGACTGAACTCCTGATCATAGTCGAGCCGTACCAGGCAATGATCTTCTAGTTTTGAGTCCAGAAAATAACTTGTATTCGCCCGTACTTTTTTTGGGGTTCTGCCCATAAGATAATTTGATAAGTAGATGAAGTGAATCGCAATCGTCGCAAGAATCCCAGCATCTTCTTCTTTGGGTCTAAGGCCCATGAAGCGTCCTCGAAGAAATCGAATGTTTCCTATTTCTCTATCCGACAGAAGTTTCTTCACATAATCTACTGCTGGGTTGTAGCGAAAGATATGGCCCACCATAAAGACTTGTGAGGAACTGGCATGGATTTTGTTAAGTTCTTGCGCTTCCTCTAATGTTTTGGTCAGTGGCTTTTCGATAAGCACATCCTTTCCTGCCAATAATGCCTTCTTTGCTACTATAAAGTGATTAGGTGTTGGGACAGCAATAATGATGGCGTCAGCTTCTTCAAAGCCCTCATCATCGCACAACGTTCGTACTCCGAATTCTTTACCGATATATTGGAGTAGGCGATCATTAGTATTATTATTAACACCTACCAAGTGGCAAAGTCCTTTGGCTTGCAACTTAAGCAGGATTCGAATATAGTTTTGACCCCACCGCCCGACACCTACAAGTAAAATTGATGGAGTGCCTTTCTTCATCGTTTCAATACTCCTTATGTTCTATTGTTTAAGAACGATCTCGGATTACTTTAACATAAGTAAATATGCTTGTCTATGTCCCGCCCTAACCTATTGGTATTGAAAAAAGGATTAAAATTAGTACAGTTATATAATTACGATATGGCTTAAGCATGGATACTAACTTCTATAAAACTTATTTTGAAGCAGAAAAAAGTCATTGGTGGTTTAAGGTAAGAAGGGATCTAGTTTTTGATTTGCTTCAGAAATATAAAATTACGAAAACGGCAAAGATTTTTGATTTTGGTTGTGGCTCGGGATACACTGTCGGCTATTTGCAAAAACTTGGTTATGACGTGTCTGGATCTGATGTTTCCGCCGAGGCTATTGAGTTTGGTCTGTCCATGGGTGTACAAAATTTATCGGTAGCCCATGAAGGTGAAATTACCCACTCAGAAGAGGGATTTGACCTGATTTTGGCCTTAGACGTTATTGAGCATATTCAAGACGATTCAGGGGCAATTAGAGCTACAGAAAGGGCTTTAAAACAGGGAGGCATGGCTATCATTACTGTTCCGGCCTATCAATGGCTTTGGGGAGTTCAGGATGAGGTTGCTCACCACTATCGAAGATATACGGCTGGCTCATTGACATGTATTTTAAACAAAAATGCTAATCTTCAAATATTGAGAGAGACGTATTTTAATACTTTTTTATTCATACCGATCGCTATTGTCAGGGTGTTATCTAAATGGTTTAATTTAAAGGAGAGGCAGTCAGATTTTGACATCAATAATAAGTTTACAAATGGATTGTTTTTCTTTATTTTTAACCTTGAAAGAAAAATTTTAAAGCATATTAATTTTTGCTTTGGTGTTTCCATTTTAGTAATAGTCCGGAAAAATGAGAATCAATAAACACATTTTTTTATTAGTGAGCTTGGCCTTAGTTTTTATTGTTTCCAGATTTTTTGGGTTTAGTCAGATATATCACCAAGATGAATATAGATGGGCTAGTATTGCGAATCCTTTTTTTGGTCAGCTCTCGAGTCCACATCCTCCCTTAGCCGAATATCTTTATAAGTTTGCTGGGCGTGTTTTTGGGTTTGGCAGTTTAAGAATGGCCCCATTATTTTTTGGCTTTCTGAATCTGATTTTGATTTATCTGACCTCACTAAAAATTACAAAAAATAGAAACATTGCATTAGTTGCCGCTGGGCTTTTTACAGTTAATATTTATAGCTTAATAGCTAATCTACAGATCGATATTGACGGGGCGATATTACCTTTCTTTATTTTACTTAGTTACTATGCGTATTTACGTATTTTAGAAGAAGGTAGCACCAGAAAGCGATGGTTTGTTTTATTTGGTCTTGCTGTAGTGGGTGGTTTCCTGACTAAGCTAAGTTTCCTGTTGTTTGTTGCTGCTCTCCTCTGTGACCGGGGCATGAGAACTTACTATTCAAAAGATGGTAATATCAAAAAAATATTTAATCGCCTTTGGCCCTGGGTAGTTGGATTTTTGGCTCTTGGACTATCGTTCTATTATTTTTATGCTTCTCATCTTGGAAGAATAATAAAATACGCCGAACATTTTAACAGCCTAAACTTCTCTTCAAGAGCTTATTTTGACCTAGTTTTTAAAGTATTTAAATCATTTGTGTGGTTGTCGCCACTTTTGACTCTACCGGCATTATATGGATTTTTCAAAAGAGATCTGTTAAAAAAATATCAAATCTGGTTCATATACTTATTTTTGAATTTAATCTTTTATCTAGTCCTATTCGATTTCTCAACTTTGACGATTGAAAGATATTTTATGTTTTTGATTGTCCCATCGGTTTTAATCAGTGCTCAAGTGATATATAATCTTTGGGAAAGACAGCTAGTGGGTAAGAAAATATATATTATAGTTGGTATCGCCTTTATTTTACTTTCTTGCTTAATTTTATCTCTACCTCACGATGTCCTGCCTTTAAATCCCAAAGAGGCCTATGCCGGCAGAGTAAGGGCTTTGGATTTCAGGTTTTTAATACCATTCACCGGCGGCTCGGGTCCTTCCGGATTTTATTTTTCGGCCTTGTTTATACTGTTGGCCTGGATAATCTCCAGCGTTTCCTTGTTGGGTGCGGCGCTTAGTAAAAAGAAAAATAAATTATTTTTGGCAATTTTTATTATTTTTGGTGTGGGGTATAATCTTATTTTTTCTGCTGAATACCTGTTTGGAGCTATATATGGAAGCGTAGATAAAATTGCCAAAGAAACAATTGTATATGTAAATTCAAACAATGCCGTCAAAGGAGTTATTACGTATTATGACATTGGCGCTTACTATTTGCACTTGAGTGGGAAATATTATTCAAGGTTCTATACTGCGCCGAAAAGAGATTATACTCCCAGGATTGAAAGTTATCGCGGCCAGTATATGATTGTTGATTTCCCAGCTATTGAAAAAACAGGACGATACTGGCCATTGATATCAAAGTGTCCTTTATTAAAAAAGTTCCAAGACAAAAAAATAGAATCCTATGTTTTTGACTGTTCCAAAACTTAACACGGAACTTCACAGAATGATGTTTTCGTGGTATACTATATAAATGTCCAAAAATATCGATTTATCTATAGTTATACCTCTTTTTAACGAGCAAGAGGTGGTTCCATTTTTGATCGAGGAGATCAATAAAATCGGCACTACCCTCCACAAAGATTACGAGGTAATTTTTGTGGACGATGGCTCGGTCGACAATACTTTTGAATTAGTTAAAAAAGCTGCCAATCAAGATCCTAAATTTAAAGTTATTAAACTTTCAAGAAATTTCGGCCATCAAGCCGCCTTTAATGTTGGGATAGATTTTGCTCAAGGTGCCATGGTTTTGACCATGGATGGCGACCTTCAGCATCCGCCTCATTTAATTCCTGAATTTATTAAATATGCCGAGGAGGGGTTTGATATTGTTATAGGCGAAAGACTAACCAATAAGCAGAATTCCAAATTCAGAGAAGCTTTAGGCAAGATTTTTTATAAATTAATGAGCTCGATTACTAATTTGGAATTTAGGAATGTTTCTGACTTTGCCTTGTATAAAAGAAACGTGGTCAACGCCCTTAAGAAATTACCCGAAAGGGAAAGATATTTAAGGGGCATGATCCAGTGGATAGGATTTAAGAAAAAATACGTGTCTTATGTCGTTGAGTCAAGGAGAGCGGGTAAGCCGAAATATAATATTAAGAAATTAACGAAGTTGGTTTTAAGTGGTGTTACTTCTTTTTCAGCCTTTCCTTTGAGGATGGCTTTTTGGGCTGGATTATTTGTCTTGCTAGTGAGTATTATTTTTTCCGGTTATGTCATTGTTGATCACTACGTTAACCCTAACCCCTTAATTGCTGGCTGGGCAACTTTGGTTATATTGGTTTTATTTTTGGGGAGCATCCAGTTGATGGTCCTGGGCATAGTAGGGGAATATATGTATAAAATGTTCAATGAAGTAAAAGGCCGACCTTTGTATATTGTTTCTGAAACATGCAATATTGAAAATGGCAGTGTAGAAGAAACGCCATATGGAATCCAATCACTCTAAACATGACATTTTTATCGTTGCCGATGATTTGGGCCTTGACCCTGCTGTTAATGGAGGCATTTTTTTTGCGTTCAAAAATGGCCTGATTAGTGGGGCTTCTCTAATGGCCAATGGAGAGGCGTTTGATGATGCTATCAAGAGATTGAGAGACCTTCCGGGCGCTAATATTGGCATTCACCTGGTTTTGGTAGAGGAAAGACCGCTTACTTCTATTAAATTACCTAAAAATCACAAAACATTTTTCATAAAATATGTTTTAGGAATGATCAAGAAAGATGAGATTATAAATGAGCTAGAAGCTCAAATCCAGAAAATTTTGGGAGCAGGCATTAAGCTGCAATTTATTAATAGCCATCAGCATCTTCACTTGCTGCCGGGTATTATGGACGTTACTATTTCTTTGGCAAAAAAATATAAAATACCGTATATTCGAATAGTTAATGAGCCGTTAAAGTCAAAAGGTGGCTTGTTCAGAAAAGCCCAATTGATATTTTTAAATTTTCTTTCATTGATGGCAAAAAAGAAAATCAGCAGAGCTGGCCTTAGATGCAACGATTTTTTAGTTGGTTTTATAAATGCTGGAAATTTGAATTTCGATGACGTAAATTTGGCAAAAAAATTGCAAAGTAAATATTCAAATAAATTTATAGAATTAGGTTGCCATCCTGGTTTTGAAAGCCAAGAATTGGTTGAAAAATATGGCTATTGGCGATATCATTGGAGACAGGAAATAGAAGCTCTGTCTAAGTAAATTAAATGCGATATCATACAATATCATCACTCGTTGCGTTTTTTGTAATCCTTTCTTTCGCGGCGGTAAGTTTTAGTGTTTTTGGTTTAACCCATGGGCAAGGTTGGTCAGATCCGACAAGCGAAAACCAGCCTCTGGCGGGAGATGCGGGTCAATATAACTCTTATGCGAGGAATTTGATCTCAAGAGGTGTTTATACTATGGGGGAGGCAGGTTTTGATAATTTTAGAGAACCAGGTTACCCATTTTTTCTTTTTGCGACCTACAAAGCATTTGGCCTTTTTAACTTTGGAGTAGTCCGAATAATACAATTACTTCTGTTGGCTCTAATTGGTTATTTTGTTTATCTGACCCTTTCGATTTATGGGCAAAAAAAATTTGGTTTATTGGCTGGAACTTTGTCTGTTCTCATACCATATCTTGGTTATTATTCAGTTGAACTGACAACCGAATTCATGTTTTCTTTTTTGCTGGTTCTCTCCTTTTTCCTGTTGGTGAAAATAATTAAAACCGAGAAGGCTAACCTTCTTTATTACATAGCCCTAGGAATCGTTTTTGGTTATGCGGCATTAGTTAAAACTCAAATTTTATTCTTCCTCCCACTCTTGTTTTTTATATTTTTTATATTTTCCGCCAGAAACAACCAAGCTTTTAAGAATATAGATATTAAAAAAAGCGTAGCTGGCTTCTTGTTTTTTGTTTTGTTAACTGGCGGCTGGGCGACTCATGTTTATTCTCAAAAAGGCAGTTTTTCTATCACGGAAGGCAGACAAGGACAGTTAATATATTATCGTGCCGTCAGATCAGAATTATCTTATAAAGAACTAGCCCATTATTTATCATCGTGGTTAAAAAGGAGCATCAACGGCGGAGGATCAGACGATTTTTTAGACAAATACGAGTTTAAAAAACTATACGAAGATTACTATCAAAAAGTTTCCAATCCTCAGCAAGCTGTTATAATGAGAAATCAAAATATTAAGACAATAATAAAGAATTTTGATAGATATTTATTGGGGAATGGAGTAGAGTTTGTAAAATTAACTTTCGTTGAACATACTTATGCCGGCTCCTATAATAAATATTTAAGAGCGGGCTTTTATGCCGGGCTTTATTTGCTGTTTTTGAACGGCGTTATCAGGTTTGTCTTTCTTAAACAAAAGACCTTCAGGCTCGTGTTTTGGTTAGCTTTGCTTTATTTGATTTATAATTATTTAATTATTACCGCTTTTGATGCCATACCTAGATACAACACACCTTATTTGGTATTTTATTTATTGATCGGTTTAATGGGAATTTATCCTTTTCTGGATAGATATTTTTTATCCCGAAAAAATCGCTAACGATGTATAAAGAATTAAAAATAATTGTTGTTTTACCCGCATATAATGCCGGTACTACTTTGGAAAAAACAATAAACGACATCCCGCTAAACATAGTTGATGAAATTATATTAGTAGATGACAAAAGTCACGATAATACTTTAGAAGTAGCACAGAAATTGAATTTGACTGTTTATCGGCATGATCAAAACAAGGGTTACGGCGCTAACCAAAAAACTTGTTATGACTATGCTATTGAAAAAAGGGGAGACATTATTATCATGTTACATCCCGACTATCAATATGACCCTAAGCTTATTAACTATTTTGTCGAATTTATCGGCAACGGTTATTTTGATGTTATGCTTGGATCCCGGATTCGAAGTCGTAAAGAAACTCTTGCTGGTGGAATGCCGTTTTATAAATATATTTCGAACCGTTTCTTGACTCTAATTGAAAACACAGTTAGCGGTCAGAATTTATCCGAGTGGCACACTGGTATGCGTGCCTACCGAAGTGAAGTTTTAAACCATGTCGGTTATCACAGTTTTTCAGATGACTTTGTTTTCGATACGCAGATGCTTTTTAAGATTATTGAAAAAGGCTATGCCATCGGTGAAATTCCGGTTCCAGTCAGATATTTTCCGGAAGCCTCGAGCATAAATTTTAGGAGAAGTGTTTGGTATGGCTTAAGTACTCTTATTGAGTGTTTTAAACACATATTAAGAATAATAAACTGAATGTCTAAATAGCTATCTTAATGAAGGTACTTTACTTAAGCAGACCAAAACTTGAACGCTCGCTTAACTCTGTTTGCATAAAAGGACTACAACAGAATGGCGTAGAGGTTGTCGGATTTTATTCAGCGAAGAAAGGTTTTTTAGTATATTTTGATGCGGTTAGGTTTTTGATAAAGGAAAAAAATAATGCCGATGCTTTTGTGGTAGGGTATGATAGTCCCGGATTTGTCATTTTAATCTGGCTTATTTCAAAAAAGAAAATCATTTACAACGCCGTTCTTTCCGTGTATGAGAGGTTGATAGTTTCAAGAGAGTTGGCTTCCAAATTTTCCATAAAAGCATTTTATTATTGGCTGCTTGATTTCGTTGCTGTGCGTTTAGCTAACCTGACTGTCGTTGAAACCAATCACCAGGCGGATTATTTTAAAAAAATGTTTAAGATTTCTGATAAGAAAATATCTAGAAACTGGATAGGCGTTGATGAAGACAAGTTCTTTTATGATTCAGCAGTGACAAAGCGTGATGTTTTCACCGTGTTATTTAGGGGTGCATTTATGCCTGAAGCAGGTGTGGAATACGCAATAAATGCAGCTAAAATGTT
>OBEQ010089827.1_pt1 | contig 11439 bp, 10 predicted proteins | sample 1670901 | NCBI WGS metagenome assembly OBEQ01 (sample SAMEA104232315, study PRJEB22302) | groundwater metagenome | biome: forest; feature: aquifer; material: groundwater | place: USA | collected 2011-08-07 | depth 5.4 m | reverse complement strand
AGCTTCTTCACGCGCTTGAGATCAATCCACGCGAACTTCTTGGCCGGAGGGTTGCGCAAGAGGTAGGCAGGATGAAACGTGGGCACGAGCGGCGTCCCGTGATAGTCGCGCACCTTACCCCGAACTTTCGTAATCGAGATGTAGGGCCCGAGGAGCGCTTTCGTCGCCACGGCCCCGAGTGTGCAGATGACCGTCGGCTGGATGATGGCCAGCTGCTCCTGGAGAAACGGCAGACACGCCTCCATCTCTTCTGGCAACGGCGTGCGGTTGCCCGGCGGGCGATCTTTTAGCACGTTGCAGATGTAGACCTCCTCGCGCTTCAACCCCATCGCCTCGATCATCTTCGTCAGGAGCTGGCCGGCCCTCCCAACGAACGGCTTGCCTTGGAGGTCTTCGTCTCGGCCCGGCGCTTCGCCAATGAAGACGAGCTTTGCGTGCGAACTCCCATCGCTGATAACAGCGTGCGTGCGCGTGCGATACAGCGGACAGCGTCGGCACTGTTCCACCTCACGCGCCAGCGTCAGGAGCCGTGCTGCTCGTTCACTTGACGCGTCGGGCGAAGTTACGGATTCCACCAGCGTCACTGCTGAGCGTGGCACGGCGGTCACGTTCAACGCACGCAGTCCGTCTAGATGCTGGCGCAACGCGCGGGCCACGCCGCGTCGTTCAGTCGACATGGACCTGACCTCCTACGATGGAATCGCGTCGCAGCAACGGTTCGACTACGTTTGAGATGATCGCTTTCGCCGAATCGGGGCGGCTCAGCGCGCGTGCCGCCTGTCGCATCGCCTCTAGTGCAGTCGGTTCGCTGATTAAACGGCGCACCGTACGAGCGACGTCGCTGGGATGCAGCGCGATCACACCAGCCCCGTAGCGCGCCACGTACTCGGCGTTGCTCCGCTCTTGGCCTGGGATGATGTGGTAGAGCACCAAGGGCACACCGCGCCCGAGCGCTTCGCTCACCGTCAAGCCTCCCGCTTTCGCCACAATGAGGTCGCTGGCACCCATCAACTCCGCCATAAAATCGATAAACCCAAACACCTTCACCGGCATCGGGCCGGCCTGTGTGTGCTGCGTGAGCCGGTCTTTGGCACCACGATCCTCCCCGCAGACGACGAGCAGTTGCATGCGACCCGGGGGTGCCGCTTCAAGTTCCACGAGTCCCTGCACCACCCGCTCGAACTGGCCCACCGTGGTCCCACCGCTGGTCACCAAGATCGTCAAGCGCTCCGCGGCCAGCCCAAATCGTTGCCGAAGTGCGGCTCGATCCACCGGCTCGCTGAAGGTGTGGGCAATCGGAATCCCGAGGAGATGAATTCGCGCTCGCGCAACACCCCGCTTGACCAGCAGCGCCACGCTGGCCTCGGTGCTCACGACCATCGCGTCGGGCTCGCGCGAGACCCAAAACCAGTGCGGATGAAAATCGGTCACCACCACGACGAAACGGCTCGTCAACCAGCCTGATCGCTTGCCGGCGCTGCACACATCCGCGGCGAGAAAGTGCGTGGTGATCACGACGGTGGGAGCTTCACGAATCAACCGCGCTTTGAACTGCCGCGTGATCCAGAGATTCCAGGCCCGTCTGAACGGTTGGACGCATCGGTAGATGAGATCGTGATCCAGCAGCGCGTAACTGAACTTCCAGACCCAGGAGAGATGACGCACGAGGAACAGGTAGCTCTGTCCGTAGAAGGCGCGAAACCCTGCCGGGGCATCGTCCAAGACGTCGAGGCATTGCACATCCGCCTCGGGGTGCTGCGTCCGTGCCGCGTGCGCGAGCGCCTCCGCGGCTCGACGGTGACCCGCACCCGCAGTTGCGTAGACAATGAAGAGACGAATGGGTGTGTGAGGGTTATGCGGTCGCGAAAAAATCTTCTGGCTGAGAGACGCTGAGCTGCTTAGGAAGCGTACGCTGAGTCGAACACATCATCAATCCGCTTCCTCCTCATCCGCAACCCGCTCGCCCGCGTCTTTGAGCTGCCGGAAGGCATCGTAATAGCCGGAGACTTTAAACCAGAACAGCAGGCCGTTGCCGTCACGCTCCGTCACCTTGATCCGCCGCAGCGCGAAGCGGTCGATCACCTCGCGTGAGAAGGTTCGGTTGGTCGTGCAGGCCGCACGGTAGCCGGCTTCCTTCACGATCGCCTGGGCGCGCAACGTAAACCCGCCCACCGGATAACTGATGAAACGAACCGGCTGGTTGAGGTGTTGCTCGATGACCTGCTTGGACTCTACGAGCTCCTCATGCAACCGATCCTCGCTGACCATTGGCAGATAACTGTGATGCATCGTATGGCTGCCGATGGTGATCCCGTCCTCCGACATCTCCACCACCTGCTCCCACGTCACAAACCCCGGTGCACCCACTTCTGCCGGGGTGATAAACACGGTGGCTGGCAATCCAAACCGTTTCAGCAACGGCCAGGCAATCGTGTGGGTCTCGGCGTACCCATCATCAAAGGTAATGACGACACTCCGGCGTGGGACCGGCTGCCCGCGATCCACATACCCCACCACCTCCTCAAGACTCACGACCCGGTAGCGCGTTAAGAATTTCAGCTGACGCTCAAATGCTTCCGCCGAGACCGTGGGCACGTGATCACTCCTCACGCTCCCCACACGATGGTAACCCAAGATGGGCACGTGATACGCGAATCGATTCATGCGCCCTGATGACCTTTGTTCCGAGGATCGAAAGCTAACATCGCCTTCAGGTTCTCACCGCAACACCCGAGGACGTTCGCTCCTCAAACAGATCACGGTGCTGCTCCACCCACTTGACGAGACGGCCGACCCCCTCCTCAGGGCCGATGCGTGGCTGCCATGGCAAAGCCTGCTGCACGCGCGCCAGATCAGAGACGTAGACCCGCTGATCGCTCGGCCGCCATCCGCGGAACGTCACGCGGGACCGTTTTCCCGTCAGCCGCTCGAGGCAATCCAACAGTTCCAACAATGAGAGTGTTTGCGTCGGCCCGCCACCGATATTGAACACGCCGTGTCGATGCGGGCTGGCGACGAACGCATCGAACACCTTGATGAGGTCTTCGACGTATAAGACATCCCGCACCTGCTTGCCGTCTCCGTAAATGGTGAGCGGGCGGCCGAGGAGCGTGGAGATGGTGAAGTGGGCGATCCAGCCTTGGTCCTCGAAGCCGAACTGCCGGATGCCGTAGATGCAGCTCATGCGAAACACCGCCGTGCGCATCTTATAGGTGTAGGCGTAGTCCTGGACGTAGAGCTCGCCCGCCAATTTGCTCACCCCATACGGCGTATGGCCGGCGAAATCGACGGATACCGCTTCGGAAATCCCCGCAAGGCCGCCCTGAAACGCGTACCGGCTCTGCTGCTCGATGAGCGGAAGCGCATCGACATTCGTCCCATATACCTTATTGGTGGAGCAGTAGAGCACGGTGGCGTTCGGGCTGCGCTGGCGAACCACCTCCAGTACTTGCAGGGTGCCTTGCGCGTTAATCGTAAAATCTTCCTCCGGATGTTCGATGGAGAAGCCCACGCCGGGCTGCGCGGCCGCATGAAGCACGACGTCGACGCCAGCACCCACCGCTTGACGGACATCCTCCGCCCGACGGATGTCCCCTTTCACCAGCCGCACATCGCCCCGTTGAGCGAGAGAGCGCCAGTTAAACTCCACACTTTCGCGCTGTGAGCCAAACAGCGTCGAGCGCATGAGGTTATCCAACACCGTCACCTCATGCCCCTTCGCAGCCCAATACTCGGCGGCATGACTGCCGACCATGCCCGCCCCGCCAGTCACCAAGATCTTCATCGAACCGTATGACTCCTCATGTTGTCAACGTACGGGTTGCGCATCACTTCTCTGCGCAACGTTTCAATCGTCTGTGCGACGTCGCTCGCGCTCCAACGTCAGACGTCAGCGTCTCGTCGTAGGTATTCCCAGTATTTGACCAGAGTGACAAAACGCTGATAGGCTACGAGGGCGCTGCAAAAATACCGCTCCCATCCTTTCTGAGGAGTTTGCGGACTTAGATAACTGTTCAGGAACGCACCAGCCGGCGTTAGCCAAAGACGCCTCTTGAGCTGCCACCCAGACCAACGCACCCCGTCGCTCCACATGACCTCGGCGCTCGCACCAGAGTGCTCGTTCAGGCGACCCAGACATTCTTCCACGCTTGCCCGCGATGCGCAAGTCATCGCTGCTGCGGTCTCCTCGGCACGGGGCGCCCTCATCCCGGCTGGACGCTCCATTGAGGGACACAGGAGCCCGTGCGGCGCGTGGAGACGTTCCCAATATTTCGCCATATTCATGACGTGGCTCCAGCTGTTCTGCAACGCCATGATGAGCCCGTACATCCCGTCCCGATAGCCCTGCTTTTTCACGTAGACCTTCCAGAACAGTCTGACCGGGCGGATGCACACCCGCTGGAACAACGGCCACCCCCGGATCTCCTGTCCCGCTTCCACGAACTCCTGCGCCGCGAGACTACTGTAGCGATTCAACTTCGCCACGTAGTCGGCGAACGAGTCGCAGAAGTAGTGATCGATTTCAGCATCCAGGACGCCGTACGGCTCCTGGATATTCGGCCGCTCGTGCACACGGCCGACATAGCGAACCTTCGCTCGCCGTAGGCAATGTGCGACGTAATGGGTCCACGAACCGAATTGTAAGGGGTGGCCGAGGAAGACACTCCGTCGACGGAATTTGTACACGTCGAACTTTCCATCGTCATGCAGGAGCAGCGTCTCAATCGCACGGCGCATTTGGGGCGTCACTACATCGTCGGCATCGAGCTGAAGCACCCAATTTCCAGTCGCTGCTTCAAGCCCGGCGTTGCGCTCCTCGGCAAAGCTTCCACTAAACGCACGCTGGATGACGCGCACGCCGTGCGCCCGGCAGATCTCCACGGTGCGGTCCTGGCTGTACCCATCCACCGCGATGAGCTCATCGGCCCATGACAGATGCGAAAGACAACGAGCAATCCGAGATTCTTCGTTCTTCGTCAGAATCACGATGGAGAGACGCTGGCGCGTCACTCGTGGGTTTCCAGTGACCTCGCCTGCTGATCGTCCCTGCCGGGAGACACCCTCGGAGGATTGCCCTGAGCGGTCAACCATCAACAGTGCGCCATGAAACGGCGGCTGGGTATCGCGCGATCTGAGTCGCGTGTAGTAGTGAAGGCCGTTGGTGAGTCGGCGCCAGCGCAAGCGGCCGCCGATCATGTTGTGGAGCCACACGTCACCGTTTTCGAAGCCTTGGAGGGAGGCCTGCGGAAATACCGAACGGACCAGTTCCACCGTCGGCAGGCCGTGCTGGAGATGTTCGGCGGTGTTCGCTTCGTCGCTGTGGAAATAACGCCGATGCACCCGTTGGAATATGCGATCGTAATGGGTCGCTTGAAACTGCCGGTCGGCGCTGTCCATGGGGCAGTGGAGGAGGATGAGCTCACGGGCCACGCGGTCGAGCTCCTGGAGAAACTCCCGACGCCGTGGAGCCGACACATGCTCGAGCGAATCGATGGACACAACGATGTCGATGCTCCGATCCGGAAATGGCAGCCGGCATCCATCCCCGACCACCCTCAGCCCGCGATTGCTGCGCAGCACCGCATCATTTGGATCGAGGGCGATCACACGATAGCGGCGGGCAACAAGTAAGGAGGCAAGCCCAGCCGGTCCTCCGCCAACATCTAAGATCGTGACCGGCTGGTGGTCCTGTCGTTGCGCTCCGTACGCATGAATCCGCTCCACCACCGGAGCGTAGCGCATCCAGTGATCGATCTCCGAGCCATAACCGAGCGCCTCCACGAGTCCGAATCGTCTCGTGTGTGCCCACGGTCGAAAGGTCTTGGTGAGCAGGCGCAGCAGATGTTTCTCCACTCGTGCCGAGAGCGTTCGTGGCTTCGGTGATCCCCCATTCGTTGATACGCTTGCGTCTCTTCGCATGTCTTACAGCGTAGCGTCGATCGCGCGCGCCCACTCCCACTGCCGTTGCACCACGGGACACTCTTCAACGCTCGCGTAGGTGGGTGTGCGGTGGAGCCACTCGAGCCGATGGAGCGTTGTCCGCACGCAATCGCTTGGCGCAATCAAGGCTTGGATCCGATGGCTGGCGTTCTTTCGCCGACGAGCCAACGCGGTCCCCGACACCTCGACCAATAGCCACCATTGGCTCAGGGATGATGACGCTACGCAAGTCCGCACGGTCCACTTGAGGTTGTTGTGCTCAACCAACCCGAGGTCCCATCGCCCACTTGACTCGGTAAGTCCGGACGACGCGGGTACAAGCACGAACACATGCACGCGCACACCGAGCCGAGCCAGGGCAAGACATCGGCGCAGGATCCGCAGCGCAACCTCCTCCTCGTCTTCCGCGAGGACCACCCCCAGTTGCGTGCGCTCACCCCATCGCTGGCGAAACAGCGCTTCGTTCTGCGGCCGAATCGTTAACCAGTAGTTTGGAACCGTATTCAAGCTCACGTTCTCCCAATGGAACACATAGGCGTGCCGGGCGCGCGCGCAACGAAAGCCTGCGACCTCGGCGCGCCGGCTGTAGTCGCTGTCGTCCATCCCGCCAGAGCCGTACGATTCATCCAGCTCCCCAATCACCTCTCGCAGCCGGCGTCGGACTAACAAGCAGGCTCCATTACATTCATTCACTTCGATGTAGGATGTGCCATTCACCGCGCTCTGCTGAGCCCGATGGAGAAATGCCTCTGGCGTTTCACCGCGATGCTTGTACGTGGGATTGACCAACCCGATCAGCGGATCGGCTTCCGCCACCGCGATCATGCGCTCAAGCCAGCCCGGCGCGACGAGGAGATCATTGTTGAGCAGGCACGCGTACGGTGCCTCCGATCGTCGCAGGCCGTCATTGGCGCCCTTGACCCATCCGAGGTCCTCATCATGCAGCACGAGGAGGATACGATCTGGATGCTGTCGTTTAAGTCCGTGAAGATAGTCGATCGTCTCCGGCGCGCTCCCGTTGTCAACAACGATCAGTCGATACGGCACAGTGGTGTGCGTCATGACGCTCTCGATGCACGCCCTGGTGTACTCGAGTTTGTTCCAGCTCACGAGAATGAGATCGCAGGATAAGCTCATCGGATGAGGCGACTGAGCATGACTACGGCACTGACATGATCCCGAGACTCCACGACAGCGAGAGGGCCACCACTACGCTCACGACTCAGAATGCGGGGACGGTGCCGCTTGGCGGCGCAGCTGCTGGTACTTCAGGTAGCTGACCCACTGATACTTTCCGCCCATCCAGGCGGTAAACAATCCTATGCCGCCATCGCGGAACCCCTGCTTCAAGACGTAGCTGCGGAAAAACCGATCCACCGTTCTCCACAGTGCCGTTCCGAGTGAGATGCGCCGGCCCGACTCCGCCCATTTTCTGGCCTCGAGCGTCGTCTGCCGGTCCAATTTTTGGTGGAAATCCTGTTCGTTTCGATAAGAGAAGTGGATGAGATCGTGTTGCAGTGTGCCCCAAGGCCGATCGCAAATGGCGCGCGGATGGACGGCCGCCTCTTCCCAGCGAAACACCGACTTCTTGAACAGTTTCATCTGCGCGCTGGGATACCATCCGCCGTAGCGAAGCCACCGTGTGCCGATGAAATTTTTCCGCGGGATGCAGTACGTCTCATATGGTGCGTCGTTCTGAAAGATCCGCTGAATCTCGGCGGCCAGCTCCGGGGTCACGCGCTCATCGGCATCGAGGCTGAGCACCCAGTCATGCTTCGCCTGATCGTACGCCCAGTTGCGGTGCCGGCCTTCGATGTCCATCTTGCGCCGCAGCACGCGGGCCCCCAGCGACTGCGCGATCTGCACCGTGTCATCGGTGCTCTCATCATCAACGACGAGGATCTCATCGGCCCATCGCACGCTCTCAATGCATTCGGCGATGCGCTGCGCTTCGTTTTTGGTGAGGATGACGACGGACAGTGGGGTACTCATTAAGTTAGCACACTCACCTCTCCCTGATGAATCGGTTTGAGAAGACGCAAGAGCGCCCCCACCCACCGCCGGTCGGTCACCACTCGGTGAAACCGTTTTTTCTTCACGAGCACGCGCCAGATCACGGTCGGAAGAAACGAAGGGCTCGCCATTGGACACTGGATCAGATCTTCGTGATCGGGAAGGGTGGGTGGCTTGCCATTTCCATGATAGAAGAGCCAGACGCGATGGAACTCGCGCAGTTGCGTCAGCAGCTCTTGAGACAAACCGTCAGTATGGAGACGACTATCGTCTGCGATGACGTAGGCGAGCCGCTTCGGCTGACCGAAACGGGCGGCGAAGAGTGCGGCGGCCCGGTCAAATTGCTCCCGCCGACTGTGCTGGCGCGACCACGTATCTTTCAGCGACCGGCCCTCTTGGTGATAGGCGTACGGACGCTTGGCACGCACGCACAGAAAGCCCGCCTGCTGCGCGCGCCGGCAATAGTCAGTGTCATCGAAGTAGGCCATCCCGTATGACTCATCGATGTAGCCGATCTTCGTCATGAGCGCGCGCGTGATCATCATGCAGAAGAATTCGCCGTAGTTCATCTCGCTCCAACCGCGCTCGGTCTGGAAGCGCTGGGACGCATACCTCTCGACGGACATCCCATCGGGTGGTCGCTGGCCATACGTGTTGCAGGAGGGCCCGATGATCCCGATGCGGGAATTGCTCTGCGCGACTTCGATCATCCCCTCGAGCCATCCCTTCGCCGGCTGCGTGTCGTTGCTGAGGATGCACACGTATGTCGCCCGCGAGGCGCGCAGCCCTCGGTTGAAGCCTCCCGGACTGCCGAGGTTCTGCTCGTTGCGCAGCAGCTCGACCTGTAGAAACTCAGAACTGTGAACGCTCGCCAGCCACTCTCTCGTCGGAGATTCGCTGCCGTTATCGACGATGAGGAGCCGGCATGGCACCGTCGTATTGCGGCGCACCGCCTCCAGACACGCCTTCGTCTCTTCCAGATGGTTCCACACCAACAAGACAATGTCGCAGATCGGTTCACTCATCAGGCCTGGCATAACCCTCGCGCTTCAAGTTCTTTTGCGGCCGTATCGACGCGGTCTTCCGCCTCTTGCTGCTTGCCCCACTCGACGAGCTCGCGCAACCCTTCCGCAAACGACACCGAAGGCGCAAACCCGAGTGCCTTTAATTTCGAAACATCCGCGTAGCAGTGGCGAATGTCGCCCGCCCGAAACTTGAGCGCAATCTCTGGCTCGACCGGAATGTGGTAGAGCTCAGCCAGGAGCTTACTAATGTGCGCAATGGAGACCGGCGTGCCGGTGCCGACGTTGAACATCTCGTAATCCGCCCGTGTGTCCTGCAGCACGAGCAGGTTGGCCTGGACAATGTCCCGGACATGGATGAAGTCGCGCGTCTGCGCGCCGTCTTCATAGACGAGCGGCCGATGGCGGTTCTTGATGCGCGCCGAGAAGATCGCGCACACGCCTGTGTACGGATTGGAGAGCCCTTGCCGCGAGCCGTAGACGTTGAAGTAGCGCAGCGCCACCGTTGGTAGATGGTAGCTTCGGCCGATGGAGAGGCACAGCTCCTCCTGATCGCGCTTTGACACCGCGTACACCGACGTGGGAATGAGCGGCTTCGTCTCCGGTGTCGGGTGAGGGCTGGCGACCTTCTGGCAGCGAGGACAGTGCATCTCCCAGTCTCGAGCCTGCAATTGTGCATCGGGCCGCAACGGTGGCGCGACGGGTCCACAGGAGAGACACGCGTACTGCCCTTCCCCGTAAATGCTCATGGAGCTGGCGACAACGAGTTTCTTCAGCGGGACGCGGTCGTTGACGATGACGTCCAATAATGTGGCCGTCCCGAGGACGTTGGCGGAGACGTACCGCGCAATCTCGTACATCGACTGGCCCACACCCACGACGGCCGCTTCATGAAACACCACGTCAATACCCTGCAGCGCGCGTCGAATCGCGGCACGATCACGGACATCCCCTTCTAGGTACTCCGCCCGAGGGTTGAGGTAGCTGGGCCGCACCCCGCCGTGGACTTGCGGGTCAAAACTATCCAGGACCCGTACGGTATGACCGTCTGTCAGCAGCGCATCCACGAGGTGCGATCCGATGAACCCCGCACCGCCCGTCACCAACATCCGCATGTCAGACTCCGAAGGTGTCGTGCATGAGCTGCACCATCTGCTCGACCCGATGCCGGTAGGTATGCTGCTGGATCACGCAGGCCTGTCCGGCCGCCGCAATCCGTTCGCGCTCCTCCTCGTGAGTCAGATAATAATCAATCAACGTAAAGAGCTCTTGGGGATGATGAAAGACCGCGAGATGTTCCCGATCGCGGAATCCCACACCTTCAAATGCTCCCGGCTCAAGCGCGTTGGCTAACAGCATCGTTCCGGAAGCCAGGATCTCATACACCCGCATGCTCACGTGATCTTTCAATGGACTCGTGCACTCAATATAGTGAAACCCGATCTTGGCTTGGCGATACAGGCTCGCCATCTGCGTATACGGCGCTTGGCCGATAAAACTCTGAGGATACCGTTCCCGCAACTCCTGCAGGTACAGCTTTCTCGGCACGCCACCGTCGTTGCCGACGAACGCCACATCATACCGTTTCGCCGTCGGTGGTGCGACGTGAATTTCTGGATCGCACCCGAGCGGCACCCAGTGGGCCCGCGGCAGCAATTGCGCGGCGCGCCGCTGCGCACAGAAGACGAGGTCGAAGCGGCTCGCCTGCAGGCGGATGCTGTTCCACGACCGCTCCAAGTGCGCGTCGACGACATAAAACGCCGCCGGCCGAAAACGCGCGGGGATATCCTGCGCATAGTCGCCGTGGTCGATGCGCAGGTACACGTCGTACGACTCCTTGGCGGATGGCGCATCGGCAATCTGGAACTGCGTCACCGCGTGTCCTAACGATCGCAGTCCACGATCGAAGTACTCCCCCACGACGCCGGGATGCCGGTTGTAAAAGATCGCAATCCTCATCTCGGAGGAGCCGCTGAAGCATCGCTCGGCGCAGTCGCCAGGGGCTCGCGGATGATGCGGGGTGAGCCATCGCCCTGCTCCTGAATGAGGACGAGCTTCTTGCGCAGCGCGGGAAACCACGCACTGACCCATTGCGCCGTGCGTGCATTGTCCACGATCACCACCTCCAGATGACGCCGTGGCACGGCGAAGAGCAGGATGACCCAGGTGACGAACCGGTACCAGCGCCGCGACACACTGGAGATGCGCATCCCAGGGTACGGCGTGACCATCGCGACGACGTCGTCGGCAGCCTTCCCTTTCACGACATGCTCGACCGTCATGCCCTGTCGGACTAACGTGATGGAGAACTGACGCGCCCCCGCCCAGCCTTTTTCAACGAACGAAATCACCTGGGGCGACATGACCCACGACCACCTGCGAGCAGCCCCTCGCAGGCCTCCAACACCTTGTCAGCGGTGACGCCCGACAGACACGCGCGCTCATACGGACACGGGGGCAGCTT
>OBEQ011723403.1_pt1 | contig 11441 bp, 9 predicted proteins | sample 1670901 | NCBI WGS metagenome assembly OBEQ01 (sample SAMEA104232315, study PRJEB22302) | groundwater metagenome | biome: forest; feature: aquifer; material: groundwater | place: USA | collected 2011-08-07 | depth 5.4 m | reverse complement strand
CCGCGAAGATCGAGGCGGCCATCACGCCGCGGACGCGGGCGATCATTCCGGTCCATCTGTACGGCCAGCCGGCCGACATGGATCCGATCCTCGAGATCGCGCGCCACCATCGGCTGGCCGTAATCGAAGATGCCGCGCAGGCTCACGGCGCGGAGTATCACGGCCGCCGGTGCGGGTCGCTCGCCGAGATTGCCGCCTTCAGCTTCTACCCGGGGAAGAACCTCGGCGCGTATGGTGAAGGCGGGGCGGTGACGACGACGCGCGCGGACGTCGCGAAGACCTGCCGCACACTGCGCGACTGGGGGCAGGAGAAGCGGTACGAGCATCGCCTGAAGGGCTTCAACTACCGGATGGATGGCATCCAGGGCGCGATCCTCCGGGTGAAGCTGCGTCACCTCGAAGCCTGGACGGAGAAGCGGCGGCAGGTGGCGGCGTGGTACGCGGAGATGCTGGACCCCGAGAGTGTGCGGCAGCCGAAGGCCCGTCCCGGGTGCCGCCACGTGTATCACGTGTTTGCCGTGCGGGCTGACGATCGCGACACGCTGCGGGATGTCCTTGGCACGCAGGGAATTCAGACGGGCATTCACTATCCGATTCCCGTGCACCTGCAGCCGGCGCACGCGGATCTTGGCTACCGCGCCGGTGATTTTCCGAACGCCGAAGCCGCCGCGCGCGAGGTGCTGTCGCTTCCGTTGTTTCCGGAGATGACGCACGAACAGGTCGAAGTCGTGGCGGCGGCTGTGTCGCAGGCCCGCGTCTGATCGAAACGTTTCATGACCTCCTCTGACACGCGGCTCGTTCGTGCCATTCACGGCTTGAAGCCCGTTGAGCGCGATCCGGACGCCGAGTTGGCGCTCAGCGATCAGCTGCGGAATTCCAATTCGCATGACGAGTTACTGCAGATTGCGTCACGCCATGCAATGGGGGAAAGCGATCTTGACGCCCAGATGCGACGGGCTGTGTGGCGCGCGCTCGCCCGGACATTCGGCCATGGCGTACGGATCGGCCGTGGCGCGATCGTCTCGCATCCCGAGACGTTCGACATCGGCGATGGCGTCTTCATCGGCGAGCAGGCGTTCATCCAGGGACGTATCGACGGGCGCTGCGTGATTGGCAACCACGTCTGGCTTGGGCCGCAGAGCTACCTCGACGCCCGGGACCTCGTCATCGAGGAGTACGTGGGATGGGGCCCTGGCGCCCGGGCGCTCGGCTCGCAGCACACGGGACAGCCGCCCGACGTACCCATCATCCAGACGGATCTCGAGATCAAACCGACGCGCATCCGCGCGGGGGCGGACATCGGCGTGAATGCCGTGATTCTTCCCGGTGTCACAGTCGGCAAGGGCGCGATCGTCGGCGCCGGCGCCGTCGTGACGCGGGATGTGGATCCATTCTCGGTCGTAGCCGGCGTGCCGGCGACGTTCCTGCGCTGGCGCGAAGGCCACGAGCCGTGAGTTTTTCAGTCGCAGCGCAGAACCTCGCACGGGTCATCTGGAACCGCACGGCCAAGCTCTACCGCCGCGGCCGGCACTGGACGCTGCGGCGGCAGAAGGACGTGCGTGAATCGGGCAAGCACGCACGTGCGCAGGCGAAGCGTGGCGGCGAACTCGGCCGCGACACGGCGCAGACCGCGTACGCAGGTGTCGTGCGCACGTCGCGCTACTGGGATCGGCTGCGACGCCGCACGTGGCCGGCGATCACGCGCGACGTTTCGGCGCGCCGCACGCTGCGCGCCACCGCGGCGGGCTCGGGTCCGATCGTCCTCGGCCCGTGGCTGTCGGAGGTCGGCTACGAGGCGCTCTACTGGGTACCGTTCGTCCGGTGGTTCACGCGGCATTACGACGTCGATCCCGATCGCGTGATCGCCTTGTCACGCGGTGGGGTGTCAGCCTGGTACGGCGGTATCGCGTCACGGTACGTGGAGCAGTTCGACCTGTTCACGCCGCAGGAATTTGCGGCCCGCAACGAGGCGCGGCGCGGCGAGGCGGACCAGAAGCAGCTCGCGCATTCGGCGTTCGACGAGGAGATCCTGTCGCGTGCCCGCGCGAGCCTCGGTCTCGAGGACGCGTACGTCTGTCATCCGTCGGCCATGTTCAGCCTGCTTCGCCAGTTCTGGCTCGGGAACGATTCGCTTCAGTACGTCCTCGATTACACCGAGTACGCGCGCATCGGGACGATCGGACCTGTGGAGCTTCCGCCGCTTCCCGATCGGTTTGTCGCGGTGAAGTTCTACACGGGACGCGCGCTCATGGACACGCCGGCGCATCGCGAGATGCTCCGTGGGCTCATCGAGCGCGTCAGCCGCAAGTATCCGATCGTGACGCTCAATACGAACCTCGCGCTCGACGAACACGCCGACTATGTGTTTCAGAACATCCCGGGCCTGATCTCGCTCGATCGCTGGATGACGCCGCAGAACAACCTCGGCGTGCAAACCGAGGTGATTCGACGCGCGACGCGCTTCATCGGCACGTGTGGCAGCCTCGCATGGCTCGCGCCGATGCTCGGCACCGACACGCTCGCCGTGTATGCCGACGATCATTTTTTGACACCGCATCTCTATGCGGCGCGGCACGCCTACGCATCGATGGATGCGGCTCGTTTTACCGCGATGGATCTCGCCCTTCTCGATCAGATAGACGTCCTCGACTCGGCGGAACGGTGGGTGTCACGGTAGCCGCCGCCGGTCGCGTGTCGACGCGTCCCGTGGTGCGACGGCTGGCGCTGGTCGCGGTCGCGGTGTGCCTGTTCGCGCTGACCTGTTTCTATCGCTTTGGCAGCATGGGCGGCACGCTTGGCGGCTTCGAAGACGACGAGTTCGTGACGCTCGCATACGCGCAGCAGATGGTGTTGGGCGACGTGCCGATCCGCGACTTCTCCGAGAACGGCAGTCCCCTGACGCATACGCTCTCCGCCGCTGCGATTGGGTCCATCGGACCACCGCTGCTTGCCGAAGCCGTGCTCACGATCAGCATGCTGGGGATTTGCACGGCGATTCTGTTCCTGCTGGCGGCGCGCGCCTCCGGATCGATTCCCATCGCGCTGACGGTGGCGCTGCTGGGCATCGCGATTGCGCCCCGCTTCTACAACTATCCCAAGCTGCTGGCGTACGCGATCGCGCTGCCGGCCATCTGGTACTACATCGACAGGCCGCGCCGCGTATCGCTGTTTCTCGTGGCGGTGGCCGGCGTGATTGCGTTTCTGTTGCGTCACGATCACGGCGCGTACGTCGCCGCCGCCGCGTTCACCGCCGTCGTCGTCGCTCACTGGCCTGACGTTCGGGCGGCGTTTCGCGATCTGCTCGTGCTCGGAGCGATGGCGCTCGTGCTCGTCGCACCGTACATGGCGTACACGCAGTTGCACGGCGGCGCCGTCCCGTACCTCCGGGCATTTGTCGAGTTCAGCAGGCGCTCGGCGAGTCAGACGAACTCGAAAGCCCTCGCGTTCTCCATCGATTCGCGTCAGCGGCTGTTCGCGGTGGTCCCCGAACGCCCGCGCGTGCCGCAGGTCAACGTGGAATGGACGCCCGCTACGAATGATCTCCACCGCGCCGAGGCAGAAAGAGCGCTGGGACTTGTTGCGTACGAGCACCTGCATGGCGACACGTGGAAATACGAGCTGACAGACTGGAGCCCGCCGCGCCTGCAGGCGATCGTGACGAACCCGCAGGTCGCCGACACGCAAGGAATCGACCGGCGCTCTTTTACGGTGAACGATCCACAGTTCACGACGCCGCCGTCCCGCGTCGGGCGTGTCGTCGCGGCGTTCCGACGGCTTCGCGTGCTGCCGGGGGTGCTCCGCGAGGCGAACGCGGTGCCGTTCCTCTACTACACGATGCTCGCCGTTCCAATTGCGGCGTTGCTGCTCATCGCGACCAACACTGACGCGACGGCGGTGGCCGGCTGGAACAGGGGCACGGCGAAGATCGCGGTCACCGCCGTGCTCGCGCTGTTGATGATCGCAGGATTGCTTCGCGGCAATCTCACGTCACGGTTCGCCGACGTCACGGAGGTCATCGGCGTCCTCGCCGCGTGGGTGGCTGCCGTGGCGCTCCGGCGGTCGTCGCGCGCTGGCCGCGCCGCCGCACTCGCCGTCGCGCTCGTCATGGTGGTCCTGACTGCGGCGAGCATTCAGGCAATCGAGCATGTGTCAGGGCAGATCAGCCAGACGCAAATCACGAACAGTATTGCTGGAGTCCGGGCGCAGTCACGCGACGTCTATCGCCAGTTGAGCGGAACACCTCCGATCGAGCGGTGGAACCCGGATGCCTCCGGGATCATCGGCCTGGCCCAGTACGTTCACGCGTGCACGCGCCCTGACGACAGAGTCCTGGCGATGGCGTACGTCCCGCAGCTCCTTGTTCTGTCAGCACGCGGTTTTGCCGGCGGTGTCCCCTGGTTCCTCCCGCGCTACTTCACGGACGAGGGGACTTTGCAGCGGATGGTTCAGCGGATTCATGATCATCGGGTGCCGCTCGCCATCACGGCGATCGAGCCCGATTTCAGCGCCGACTACGTTCCTTCGTTTCCGTCCGTTGCTGCTCTTCTGCACGACGAATACCGCGACCTAGGCGTGGTGGATTTCGGCGAGGGAACCCGGTACAACGTGTTCGTGCGTCATGATCTCAAGCCGACGGCATCGTACGGTCTTCAGGCACTGCCATGTTTCGCGGGCTGACACCGACGTCGGACGTCTGGGCGCCGTCTGACCCGGCGACCGCGCGCTGGCGTCTGGCGGCGTACGCCTACGCGCTGCTGCTTGGCTGCATGACGAGCTACTTCCTCTTGGATATTCCAATCCAGCTCAGTGACAGCTTCGCCAATCTGCTGCAGATTCAGGGCATGCCGGTATCGGACGTGTTTGCGCACGAGCTTCACGGGAGCGGCTATCTGCGGCCGTTGTTGCAGGTGCAGCTCAAGATTGTGTACGACGTGGCACGGGGCGATTATTTCGCCTGGTATCGCGGGATTCAGGCGCTGCAAGTGATCGGCGCGCTTCTCTTGGCGGTCCACCTGCTTCGAATCCGCACGGCGAGCGACGCGGCAGCCGTGCCCGTCTGCCTCGCCATCCTGCTCGGCATTCACACCTTTACGGGAACGGTGCGCGAGGCGTTTCCGATCAACACGTTCCTGACGCTCGTGCTGTGCTGTCTCGCGGCGGCGTGCTTGGCCCAGTCGCGCGGGGGACGAATCATCGAAGTATCGTCCGTACTGCTGCTGGTGTTTTCGATCCTGACCCTCGAAACGGGTCTGCTCGTGTGGGTGGTGTTCGTTGCAGCCCATCTTCTCCGCTATCCGGGCACGTCGCGACGCGCAGCGGCCGCATGCACGGCAATCGTCGCAGTCTATATGCTGCTACGTGTCTTCGTGCTGCATGTGGGCGCACCCGGACTGACGGAGCGGTCGACGGGTTTTGGCTTCAGCACGTTGGAACCAAGCGAGCTCCTCGCGCGCTTCGGAGCCAACCCCTTGTCGTTCTACGCCTACAACGTCGCGTCTGCCGCGTTGGGACTGCTGTTCGCCGAGCCTCGAGGCGGCGTATGGATCTTCCTTCGCGACTTCTCGCATGGTGCACTTCAGCCGTGGCACGTCATCAACATTCTGACGTCGTCTCTCACGACGGTCCTCATCTTCTCCTATGCCACGCGGCGACTCACCGCGTGGCGCCACGAAAAGATCAACGACAGCGACCGGCTGGTGTTGCTCTTTCTTGCCGTGCTTCCGGCGAACGCCCTTCTCTGCTTCGCGTACGCGAAGGACGTGATCATGAGTCCCGCTGGCGTCTTCTACGCGCTGGCGGCATTCGTCGCATTCCGTCAGCTCGTCGTGACGTCTGCTGCAGCCTCGTTGTCTGCAAGACGGGCGGCGGCCGCCGTGCTCATCACAATCGTCGTGGCCGGATGGAGCGTCCGTCTCGTGGGCATTCATTACCTCCTTCGTTCGACTGCCGGGACGGTGCGCACCGAGTGGGCATTTGTCGACGATTGGCAAGCGCGAAACGGGATCACGATGACGACTCCCGGTGCACGGCTGCTGAAACAGACGCTGTATGACGACGCCATCTGGCGGCGGCCGGCACCGCCGCGCATCGCGCTGCGGTGGCCCGATCGAGTGTTTGACACCCAGTGAGCGTCGCAGCCCCGGAACCGCGCGAGCACACGCCGAGCAGCGGCAAGACGCCGTCTGTGGAGGCGCTGGTCGCGATTCTGTCACCGGTGCTGCTCGCGACGGTGCTACTGCTCGGGTTCATCGTCTCCGAGGCTGCCGGATTGCGACTCGGCACATTTCAGGAACCCGCGACGGTCTCGGAAGCACTCGCGCTCGGTGACGCGGCCACCGCGGTGGCGCTGATCCGGGCCGGCCAGGATCCGAATGAAAGATCAGTCGTGAGCACAGGACTGATCGATTCCTATCAGCCGGTTCGCGTCACGTCGCTGCAGGCGGCTGTCTTGGCGCGTCGCCCGGAGTTCATTGCGCTGATGCTCCGCCACGGTGCGCGACTCGACGAGTCGCCGCGCCTCGCGTGCCTCGTAAGTGCCGTCGGTATCGGGAAAGACGTGCCCCCTGCGATTATCGGCGTCGACGCTCTTCACGACGACGACGTGCGGACTGACGGGATTGAGGCGCTGGAACACTGCGGCCTTCCATCGGACTGAGGATCGAGTGAGTACACGAGAACTGACGGTCGTCACCGGCGGCGCCGGGTTCATCGGTTCGGAGCTCGTGCGTCAGCTGCTTGTCGAGCGCGGTGCGCGCGTCGCGGTTGTTGACAACCTCATCAACGGCACGCGCGAGAATCTCGCCGGCCTGCCGGCCGATCGGGTCACGCTGCTCGACCACGACATCCGCAATGTTTCCGCGTACGCCGCGCTTTTGCGCGAAGCCGATGTTGTCTATCATCTCGCGTGTCTCGGCGTGCGGCACTCCGTGCATTCGCCGGTCGAGAACCAAGAGGTGAACGCCACTGGGACGCTGAGGCTGCTCGAGGCGAGCCGCGGTGCTGGCGTTCCGAGATTCGTGTACGTCTCGAGCTCCGAGGTGTATGGCACGGCGCGGTGGGCGCCGATGAACGAAGATCACCCGACGTTTCCATGCACGGTATACGGCGGTTCGAAACTCGCGGGCGAAGCGTACACGCGCGCCTTTCACCGGACGTACGGATATCCGACGGTGGTGGTGCGGCCCTTCAATACCTACGGACCACGCAGCCATCACGAGGGGGACAGTGGCGAAGTGATTCCGAAGTTCCTCCTGCGCTGCCTGGCGGGGAAGCCGATGGTGATCTTCGGCGACGGCACGCAGACTCGTGACTTCACGTACGTGTCGGACTCGGCGCGCGGAATCATCCTGGCCGGTACCCAGGCCGTCGCACTTGGAAGGACGATCAACCTCGGAAGCGGCGTCGAAGTGACCATCAACGATCTCGCAAGCACGGTCGCGCAGATCGCCGGACGTCCGGACGCTGAAGTCGTCCACGACGAGGGGCGCCCCGGTGATGTGCTGCGGCTGTGCGCCGACATGTCGCAGGCGCGCGCATTGCTCGGCTACGAGGGACGCGTGCCGCTCGCTGAGGGTCTTGCACACCTGCTCGAGTGGTACCGCAGCCTTGGCGTCGCGCCCGAGGAGCTCCTGCGTCACGACGTCGTTCGAAATTGGGACCAAAGACCATTATCGACATCGTGAACTCCGCGCGCCCGACTGCCGCGATAGAGCGGCGCTGGCAGGCGACTGCCTACGCCGTTGCGATCGTTGGAGGAACGCTCACGTCGCTCTTCCTGCTCCGCATTCCCGTTCAACTGAGTGATTCCTTCACCGAGTTCCTCGTGATGCAGGATCGCTCGCTCCGTGAAGTCGTCGCCGAGGAGTTCTCAGGTGGTCCGTACTTCCGCCCGCTGCGCCGGGGCCTCATCAAGGTTCTCTTCGACCTCTCCGGTGGTCACTACTCCGCGTGGTTCCGCGGATTCCATGCGCTGGAGCTGATCGCGCTTTTTGTACTGGTTGTTCGGATGTTCCGGGTCCAATCGCTCGCTGCGGCGGCGGCAGTCCCGCTGCTGCTCGCGATGATCGTCGGCCTCCACACCTTCTATGACGTCCTCCGTGAGGCGTTTCCGGTCAACCATTTCTTGACGATCGCGATCTGCTGCGTGGCGGCGGTCAATCTCGCGCAATCGCGCGGAGGTGTGCTGGTCGATCTGTGCGCCGTGGCACTGCTTGCGTTCGCGATGCTGACCATCGAGAGCGGCCTGCTGGTCTGGGTCGTGTTCGTGGCCGCGTACATCGCGGGATACCGGGGCATTTCCCGGCCAGCCCTTGCGGCACTCACCGCAGCATTTGGGTTTTATTTCATTCTGCGGTTCGTGGTGCTTGGCGGCACGATTCCGGCGATCAACGAGCGCGAGACCGGATTCGCCCTGGCGGCAGCGAACCCGGAGGAGCTGAAGCGGCTTTTTGGCGGCGACCTCTGGCCGTTCTACATCTACAACGTGTTGAGCGCGATGAGCTGCGTGCTGTTCGCCGAGCCGCGCTCCGGCACGTGGATCTTCGTGCGAGGAGCACTGAACAATGATCTCGCTCCCTGGCAGATTCTGGGTGTGCTGACCTCGACGTTGACAACGCTCCTGATCGCGCGATACGCCGCGCTGCGGTTCCCCAAGTACAGGCGGCTGGATTTGAACGACGACGACCGGCTGGTCATGCTCTTTATCGCCATTCTTCCGGCAAACGCGGCGTTTGCGGCGGTCTATGCCAAGGACGTGATCCTGAGTCCGGCAGGGATCTTCTATGGCGTCGCCGCTGCAGTCGTCCTGAAGCAGCTCCTCTTCGAGGAAGTCGCCGCACGACACACGGCGATTCGCGGCCTCGCGTTCGCCGTGACGCTTGTGATTGCTTGCGGATGGACGATCCGCGCCGTGGGAATCCATTACAGGTTGAGAGAAGTTGCAGCCGTCGCCCGCGACGACTGGGCGTATTACGATCGGTGGGAGCGTCGGCAGGACACCGACCACGTCACGACGCCCGCCGAAAAACGCGTGTGGCAGACCCTGTATGACGATGCGATCTGGAAGAGGTCCCCGCCGCCGATGATCGACTCGCGTGTGGCGAACGCCTGGTCGGACCCGCTGCAATGAAGACGGCTGTGCTGATCCTGGTGATGCCTCCTCTGGCGGGATTCATAGCCGTCGGCGGATTTCTCCTTGCCGAGGCGTCCGGCGCCCGTCCGTGGAGCGCGGAGCCCGCCAACGTCTCAGAAGCTGCGGCGATGGGCGCTGCGGCGCGCACAATCCAGCTCATCGTCAACGGCCAGAATCCAAATCGCCCATGGCGGATTAGAGAAGGCGTGCTCGGCTCCACGTCCTACAGCGTCGGTGCGATCGACGCCGCGATCCTCGGACGCCGTCCCGAAATCATCGAAGTTCTCCAACAGCATGGAGCGGTAGTCGTTGACGCTTCGCGATCTGCATGTCTGATTCGGGCAGTCGACCTTCCCGAGCTGATGTCGCTGGTCGGGGCGGCATCTGTTCGCGCGACGGGGGAAGAGTCCGAGCATTCGTCCGATCGTATCCGCGCCTGTCTCGAATCATCACAATAGCCAATGACCGTCAACACGATGATCCCCATCGCGCGCCCCTGGATGGACGAGCGGGAAGCGGAAGCGGCGCGCCGCGCGATTCTGTCCGGCTGGGTGACGCAGGGGCCAGAGGTTGCGGCCTTCGAGCGTGAGTTTGCCGCGGCGGTCGGCGCCAATCATGCGTGCGCCGTCTCCAGCTGCACGACGGCCCTCCATCTCGCGCTCCTGTCGCTGAGCGTGGGCCCCGGCGACGAGGTCATCACCGTCAGCCATTCCTTCATCGCCAGCGCGAACGCGATCCGCTACTGCGGCGCGACACCGGTGTTTGTCGACGTCGAGCTGGCGACGTTCAACATCGATCCCACGCTGGTCGAGGGGGCAATCTCTCCGCGCACGAAGGCGATCCTGGCGGTGCACCAGCTCGGAATGCCGTGCGATCTCGCGGCGCTGCTCGCGATCGCAAAACGCCACGACGTTCCGGTTGTCGAAGACGCCGCCTGCGCGATCGGCAGCGAAATCAACTGGCTGGGTCAGTGGGAGCGGATCGGCAGGCCGCGCGGCGACGTCGCGTGCTTCTCGTTCCATCCACGTAAGCTGCTCTCGACGGGAGATGGCGGCATGCTGACGACGAGCGATCCCGAGCTCGATCGCAGGTTCCGTCTGTTGCGGCAGCACGGCATGAGCGTCCCAGATGCCGTCCGGCACGCGTCGAACCAGGTGATCTTCGAGGAGTATCCGGTGGTCGGCTACAACTACCGGATGACCGACATCCAGGCGGCCATCGGCCGCGAACAGCTCCAGCGTCTTCCAGCGATCGTGGCCAGGCGGCGCGAGCTTGCCGCCCGCTACGAGCAGCGCCTGCAGTCGATCGACGGCCTCATCGTCCCGCGCGAGCCGCAGTGGGCGCGCAGCAACTGGCAGAGTTATGCCGTGCGTGCCGGCGCCTGGATTGATCAGCGCACCGTGATGCAGCGAATGCTCGACGCGGGTATTTCAACGCGCAGGGGCGTCATGAACGTCCATCGGGAGCCATCGTACCCACCGGGAACCTGGTATTGCGGCGTATCGGTCGCTGCGTGTGAATGCGGAGGGCCGGGCGGCTGCGCCTGCCTGCGCCACGGCGAAGAAGCGCAGGACACGGCGATCGTCCTGCCGCTGTACCACCAATTGACCGAAGAGGATCAGGATAGGGTTGTCGCTACGCTTACGTCCGTGATTGAGAGCTCTTGATCCCCGATCCCGGATCCCTGATCCCGAATAGTTGATGCTCTCCATCCTGACCCCCGCTTTCAACGAGGCGGCCAACTTGCCGGCGCTGTACGCCCGCCTCATCGAGACGATGGGCGCGGTCGGCGGCGAGTGGGAGTGGATCATCGTCGATGATCACTCGAGCGACGAAACGTTCGCCGTGATCGAAAGCCTCGCGTTGCGGGATGCGCGCGTGCGCGGGTTCAGGCTCGCGCGGAATTCCGGCTCGCACGTCGCCGTTACGTGCGGCCTCCATCACGTGGATGGGGACGCCGCGGTCATGATGGCGGCGGACCTCCAGGATCCGCCTGAGACGCTGACCGCGATGCTCGATAAGTGGCGTCACGGCGCGCAGGTGGTGTGGGCGGTCCGGCGCGAGCAGCCGGGCGGGAAGTCGCACGCCGGATTTGCCGCGTTCTACTACTGGATCATGAGGCACGTGGTCGGCATGAAGGAGATGCCGGCGCGAGGGGCCGACTTCTTCCTCATCGATCGCGCGGTGGTCGAGGCGTTCCGGCGTTTTCCCGAGCGCAACGTCAGCGTGCTCGCGCTCATCACGTGGCTCGGCTTTCGCCAGGATTCCGTCGAGTACGACAAGCAGCCGCGGGCGGCGGGACAGTCGGGAT
>OBEQ010240926.1_pt1 | contig 11441 bp, 10 predicted proteins | sample 1670901 | NCBI WGS metagenome assembly OBEQ01 (sample SAMEA104232315, study PRJEB22302) | groundwater metagenome | biome: forest; feature: aquifer; material: groundwater | place: USA | collected 2011-08-07 | depth 5.4 m | reverse complement strand
AACGTTGCTTTCTGATCCTAAAATTCTTGCCTATCGCGTTCGCAAGGAAAGTCTCGGCGATTTTGAAAAGAAATATGCGATCGAGACATTCGACGATTTGGAAAACGCGTTGAATGAAAAACCGTCAGCTGTTTTTGTGACCAATCCGACAAGCCTTCATTTGAAAGTTGCTCGGGCCGCTGCGGAGCGGGGAATTCCTTTATTTATCGAAAAACCTTTGTCTCATTCGTTGGAAGGCGTTGATGATTTCATGAATCTCTGCGAGAAAAAGAAAACGCTTGTTCTTTTGGGGTACAAAATGCGTTTTCATCCCAGCCTGCAAAAAATGAAAGAGATCATTACCGAAGGCCGTTTTGGAAAGGTTTTGAGCGCCCGGGCGCATTACAGCGGTTATTTGCCGGACTGGCATCCGTGGGAAGATTACCGGCGCATGTACAGCTCTCGCAGCGATCTTGGCGGCGGGGTTATTCTCGATTGCATTCATGAGCTGGATTATCTTTATTGGCTTTTGGGCGATATTGCCGGTCTCAAGGCCGTTGGTGGAAAAGTAAGCAATCTTGAAATTGATACGGAAGATTCCGCGGACATTCTTTTGAAATTTAAATCCGGTGCTGTCGGGAGCGTTCATATGAGTTATGCCGAACGGCCTGAGTATCGCTCGAGTTATGTGGCTTTGGAAAAGGGCATGATGGTCTGGGACTCGCAGCGCAAAAGCCTCGATATTTATGATGCCGAAAAAAAATCCTGGCAAAATCATCCCGAACCTTCCGGCTGGGAGCCGAATGAAATGTTTATGGGCGAGATGCGGCATTTTTTAAATTGTCTCGAAGGCCGCGAAAAACCTATGCATGATTTAAAAGATGTGCGTCGCGTTTTAGAAATTGCTTTGACTGCAAAAAAAATGATAGAAATTACCCCCACCTTTCCTCCCCCTGAAATCAGGGGGAGGGACCGGGAGGGGGATGGAGGAAATACATGAGCGTTCAGGATAAGTTTTCATTAAAAGGAAAAGTAGCGGTGATCACGGGTGGCGCAGGCCTGCTTGGCCCGGAGATCGGGACGGCTTTTGCCGAGGCTGGTGCGCAGGTTGTGCTGGTGGACCGGGACGAATCAAAAGGCCTTAAAGCTTTGAAACGTGTCCCTAAAAAGCTTAAATCGAAAGTTGTTTTTCTTTCGGCCGATGTGGCAGATAAAGCGGCTGTCCAAGAACTTTTCAAGCAAGTCACGCACAGTTTTAAACAGGTGGATATTCTTGTGAACGCGGCCATCGGCATTGGGAAAAATCATTTCGGGCCTATGGAAAATTACAGCTGGGATGATTGGAACCACGTCATGAAAATTACAGTGGGCGGCACATTCCTTTGCTCGCAGACTGTTGCGGAAATTATGAAAAAACAAAAAAGCGGAGTCATTATTAATTTTGGTTCTATTTACGGCGTGGTGGGTGCTGACCAGCGCATCTATGGCGACTCCGGCATTAATTCTCCGGCGGTTTATGCGGCAAGCAAAGGCGCGATTATTAATCTCACGCGATATCTCGCGGTTTATCTTGCCCCGTATGGAATTCGTGTGAATTCCGTTTCTCCGGGCGGTGTCTGGAACAATCAGCCGGAAAATTTTGTAAAAAAATATTCGGAGCGCACGCCGCTCGGTCGGATGCTAAAAAAAGAAGAACTTCCAGCGGCCATTTTATTCTTGGCTTCTTCAGCATCGTCACATGTCACTGGCCATAATCTGATGGTCGATGGCGGATGGACCGCGTGGTGATGTCCAAGAAAAAAGAAATTTTCAAAGACGCGGGCATTTATTCGATCAGTTCCTACCTCGCCCAGGCCTTTGATATTTTGAACGGTATTTTGGTCCGGCGTTTTCTCGGGCCGGCCAACATGGGGATTTGGGCCTTCCTGCAAGTCATCCAAAATTATGCCAAACATTCAGCGCTCGGAATTACGACGGCCACTGCGCGGGATGTTCCTTATTTTAAGGAAAAAGGGGACACCGCAAAAGTTGAAGAAGTAAAGAATCTGGTCTTTAGTTTTACGATTTTGGCTTCGATTCTCACGGCAGCTGGTATTTGTGCTTATGCCTTGCTGCATCAGCCGCGTTTTTCGCCACCGATTTTTTACGGGCTTTTTGCCGTGGCCGCGCTCATTGTGCTGCAGCGCGTTTACAACCTTTTTGTGGTCTTGCTGCGTGCCAATAAGGAATTCATTTTTGCAGGCCTTTTAAATATTGTTTCAAGCGCACTCAGTGTTGCATTTACTTTTGTTCTGACCTGGAAGTTTAAACTTTACGGTTTTTATGCCGGCATGATTTCAAATTATATCGTGCTGGTTTATTTTATTTTTAGCAAAACTAGATACCGGTTTTCTTTTTCTCTTTCCTGGAAAGCCATTTTACCGCTTTTAAGTCTTGGCTCTGCGGTCCTTATTGCGGATATTTTGCGATCTGTGCTGGTGAGTATTGACCGGCTTGTGATCACAAAACATCTCGGCTTTGAAGCTCTTGGGATTTACAGCGTTGCACTCATGGCCGACAATTATCTCTACAGCCTGCCAAATATGTTTGGCGTGATTTTTTTTCCGCATTTTCAAGAAGCCTTTGCCAAGCGTGACAATCCTAAAGATCTTTTGCGTTATCTTATTCAGCCGACTTTGAGCATTGCTTATCTTTTCCCTCTGGTGATTGGATTGGTTTGGTGTTCTTCTGATTGGATCGTGCGCGCCCTTTTGCCCCAATATCAGGCGGGTATTCCAGCACTCAAAATTCTTGCGTTGGGTTCGTTGTTTTTTGCGCTCACGCATTCTTTTTATACTTTTCTTATCACCGTCAAAAAACATTGGCTTCTTATTCCGGTACACGCGGTGGCTGTGCTTTTTGGTTTTGCGATCAATGAGTTTTTTATCCGCCGGGGAGGGGGAATAGAAGGGGTTGCCATTGCCGAAGGGCTGATCTCGGTTTTTTATTTTGTGCTTCTCTCGGCTGTTTGCCTGCGCGAGATTGCGAATCTTTCCGAAACCCTGGGTATCTATCTCAAAGTATCCGGAATCTCCCTTTATTTTACGCTTATTCTCATGGGGCTTGACCGTATCCTCGCAACAAAAATAGGTGGGGGGCCCCTTTTATTCGTCGTGGAATATGCTATCTTTCTAATTTTTATGCTCCCTTTGTGCCGGCAGGCAGAGAAGGAGCTGCATATTTTTTCAACGGTCAAAAATCTGTTTCTGGATTACCTAAAGTGCCGTAAAAAGGTGCCTTTGGAGGCGTCTACCGAAGCGTTAATCGTTAAAAACCCTAGTGAAAAGGGTACCGAGAGTTAAAAAGGACGGAAATAATGACGGTCATTTTGACGCAACCCAAAGAAACACTTGATCTTAGGGGCGATTTATCGCATTATACGGCGGTCGGGAATAGCCCGTTCTTTTATGGCAGATAAACATTTAAAGCATGTCGGCAATGCAGACGGTTTATTTTATGTCGATAAAGCTTGTGTCGACTGCGATTTATGCCGTCAAGCAGCGCCCAGCAACTTTAACCGGAATCACGAAGTTGGATATTCTTTTGTGACCAAGCAGCCTGAAAATGACAAGGAACGGGAAGATTGCCAAAGAGCGCTTCAGGATTGTCCCGTTGAAGCCATCGGTTCAGATGGTTGATTTTAACAGTTTGAAACTGGAAGTTTTGTTTTTGCCCTGAAGCTGATGCTTCAGGACCTTAAGCAGATCAAAACTTGAAGTTTCAAACTAAGGCCCCGAGACTAATGTCTCGGGACAATAAGCAGATCAAAACTTGAAGTTTTGATCTATTGGGGAGAATAAATTGATCGCACCTGCAAGAAAAGTTAAAAAAGTTTTTTTGATCCTTCCGCCGTATACGATTCCGGCAGTCATGCCCAAACGTGTCCAGCCGCCTCTTGGAATTGCTTATTTGGGCGCCTATCTCGAGCGCGAAGGCTATCAAGTTGAACTTTGCGATTCTCTGATTGAAGGCTTTGACCATTCTGAAATTGTTCATGACGATTTTATCCGCTACGGTATTTCCGATGAAGGCATTAAGGACAAACTCCGCCGCTTCAAGCCCGATGTGATCGGGATTTCCTGTCTTTTTACTATCCAGGCCCTTTCTGCATACAATATTTGTAAAATCGCAAAAGAATTAGACCCCGATATCGTGACAGTCATGGGCGGCGCGCATCCTTCCGCAATGACGGATGAAGTCATGAAGCAGGGAACCGTTGATTTTGTCATCCCAGGAGAAGGGGAACTTACTTTTCACCGTTTGCTTCAGGCTGTAGAAAAAGGCGAAGATTTTTCAAACGTCCCCGGAATTGTTTTTAATAACGAGGGGCAATTAGTCCGCACGAAACCCGCTGATTTTTTATCGAATTTAGATTTGCTTCCCATGCCGGCGCGTCATCTTTTGCCCATGGAAGAATATTTCAAAAAAGACAGGCCGCATGGAACCGCAACCCGTTATAAACGCAGCACGCCGATTATTACTTCCCGCGGATGCCCGGCCAAATGCACTTTTTGTTCGATTCATACAGTCTGGGGCCGCGAATTTCGCGGGCGTTCCGGCCAAAACGTTCTTGATGAACTTCGTCATCTTTCCGAACGCTATCAGGTCAAAGAAATCCAAATCGAAGATGACAATCTCACTTACAGCAAGCCCCGTGCGCATGATGTATTGGATAAAATTATCGAGGCCGATTTAGGCTTGAGCTTCACCACACCGAATGGTATTGCTGCCTGGGTGCTTGATAAGCCGCTTCTTGAAAAATTAAAGCAAGCCGGTTTTTACCGTTTGACGATTGCGATCGAATCCGGAAACGAAAAAGTGCTGCATGACATTGTTCGTAAGCCTTTGCGTCTGAAAAAAGTCCAGGAAGTTGTCAGCATCGCTAAAGAGCTTGATTTTGAGCTCGATACATTTTTTGTCGTGGGCTTTCCCGGTGAAACTAAAGATCAAATCCAAGACACGTTTGATTTTGCCAACAGCCTGAACGTGGACAATGCGAAATTTTTCATTGCCACACCTTATCCGGGCACTGAGCTTTATCAAATTGCAAAAGACAGCGGATATTTAAACAAGGAGTTTGATTTTCATAATGGTCTTTCTTTTACCAAAGGCCAGATTTCAACTCCTGAGTTCACTTCAGATGAGCTTGAGACGATGGTCGCGCGCGCATCACTCAAAACGCAGATGAACTTTATGAAGAAAAAGCCCGTTGCCTATATGAAAAGTTTCTTAAAAGATTACTTTTTTAAAGAGCCCTCTGCGATTTTCCGGTATCTATGGAAATCGACCATTACCGCTTTGCGGAAGTGACCCCTAGTCGTTTCTTTTTCTGCCTTGGTTTTTTAAGTTTTATGGCATTGGCGATCCGTTTCATGATCTCAATTTCCTTCTTTTTCTTACTTAAATTTAACCTTCCTTTGACGACCATTAAAATTTTAATTCTGTGTTTCAGGGCCGGCTGGGCATTTGCAATCAGCCAGATGGCCGTCTTTTTGATACACAATCAGGTTGCGGCCTTAACGATTGCTTTGGTCCTTGTCTTAGGTCTAGAGCTTGCGGAGCATTTACCCAAGCGTACGACAGCCGCTTATTCGACTTCCGACTCCCAAAACCAGAGGCTTTTTAATGTCTCCATTTTTATGGAATTCGTTATTTGTTTCGCTGCGTTTTTCTTGAGTCTGCTAGGATTTAATTTGACGAAGTGGGCAGGTTTTTTTGCCGATAAAATTTATACCATGACTATTTTTAGGTTTTTATTTTTAGCCGGAACTGTTATTTTTTTGAAAACCTTTTGGACTTTGGCCCAGCATTTTAAAACGCTTCTATATCTTTTTCGCTCTTATTTCACGTCATTATTGAGTGGTAAACTCAAACGGCGCTGGTAATCATGGTTGAATCTCTTCGGGAACTGAGCCGTCTCTGCCAAAAGCCGCGTTATAAACAAGTCGGCAACTGGATGGTCCGCAATATCCTTCGCGATGCCGCGCTTCCTATCACATGGCTTTTATTGCATACCCCGGTCACTGCGAATCAAGTGACCTTTTTTTCTTTGTGTATCGGTCTAGCGGGGATCTTTTTACTTGCCCTGAAACCAGCCTGTTTTTTCCTGATAGGGATGCTGCTTTTGCAATTTTGGTATCTTTTAGACCACGTTGACGGCCAGATTGCTCGGTATCGTAAAACGTCTTCGCTCACGGGCCGTTTTTTCGATTTTGTGATGCATCATATCCTTCATGGAGTTTTCTTTTTTGGCGTGGGCTGCTACGTTTATTTTCTTTCCGGACATTTTATTGCGGCCATATGGGGATTTGTAACAGCTTTTTGCATGGTCCTTTTTAATTTGCTACAGGACACACAATATAAAACTTTTTTCGAAAAGATTTTGATGCTTCCGGGAATTATCGTCAGGTCGTCCGAGACTGGAGAAAAAGAAGAGACGTCGTCGCATAATCTTGCCCGTGTTCTTTTTTCGTTCGGGCACAAGGCTATAGAAATGCATGTGCTGATGAATATTTTTAGTCTTGCCGCTATTTTTCAATGTTGGGTTTTTAAAGGGCTGGATTTCCGGTTGGTTCTTTTTGTGATCTATGGGGTTTTGGTCCCGGTTCTGACGGTTTTAAAGACAACTTATTGGATCCTCACAAAAAGAGTCGATGCTGAATTTGAGCGCAATTTTATAGGCGAAAATGGAGGCGAGACCTCCTAAACTTTGCCGTGGCCATTTAGCTGGCCATCGGTATAATGGGTCGCAATTGATATGAAAAAGACCATCCTAAATCTCACCGTTATGATTTTGATCCCGGTTTTTGTATTGGCCGCCGCCGAATGGGCAGCCCAGACTTTTGATAAGCGCCGGGGCAATACCTATTATGATGACCAAACGGAGTTGGCCTTGGGCAAACCCGTGCCTGAGAAAAAGCCGGGGGAATATCGGGTTTTTCTTTATGGCGGATCTTCGGCATACGGCTTTCCGGTTGCAGACCGCTATTCCATCACCGCATGGCTGCGGAAAAGTTTTCCTCATTTGCTGCCGGGCAAGACCGTGAACGTCATGAATTGCGCCTGGCCGGGCAAAGCAAGCCATCATGACCTTGAAGGCGTGCACGCAGTCCTTAAATATAAACCCGATTTATTTATTATTTATACGGGGCACAACGAAGCGCCTGTCGATAACCGTCTGTTTGTGGACCATTGGATTTACAAGCTTGATCTGCGTCTTAAGTTTCGTAGCGCTTTCTATCGTTTTCTTTTGACGCGTTTTCATAAGGCCCGCAAGTTTATTGTTTATGGCAGCAGCGGCTACACCGAAAAACAATATCGCGAGGAAATTATTGCCAACAAGGTCTATAAAAAAGTAGAAGTCGATGACGAAGAGTACGGCAAAATCTTACAAGCCTACCGAAAAAATATCGAATCGATTATTCGATTTGCCAAAGAACATCAGATTCGTGTTTTGATCGTCAACCTACCTTCGAATTTACGGGACATCCCGCCGGCTATTTCAACCCATAAGGCAGCCCTTTCTGAAGTCAAACTTGCTGATTGGAACCGTTATTTTGAAGAAGCCAAGGCCTTTGAGAAACAGGGTAAATATAAAGAGGCTGTCGAGTCTTATCAGGTAGCCGCAGCTATTGACCCAACTTATGCTGACCTTCAATATCAATTGGGCCAGAGCTATGAGCAGATCGGCGATTATGCCAGCGCCAAAAAAGCTTATCAGTCCGCGCTGGACCATGACGGTCATCCGTGGCGCGCCAAATCTTCACTGAATGAAATACTTTTACAAATTTCGCAGCAGCAAGATATTATTTTTGTCGACATCGTTGCTGCGTTGGAAAGACTTTCTCCGCACGGCATCCTTTCCCGTGAACTTATTTATGATAACGTTCATCCAAGCATTCAGGCCCAGCAAGTGATCACGGATGAAATTCTGCATGCTTTGGCTCAGGCCAATTGGCTTGCTCCGGCCGGGGAATGGCAATGGAAAGCGCTGGAAAAGGCCAAAGAAGATAAGACGAGCGAAGACTGGAAAGTCGATGGTTCTTTAAATGCTTACACCTATGTTTTGCGCGGGCTCAATCTTTGGGAAGAAAAACGCTATGACATGGCGGCCGTTGATTTGGAAAAAGGTCTCGAACTTATGCCGAAATTCGTCGAATCCTATGCTTTTCTTGGCGACTCTTATTTGCGTTTGGGGGAATTTGAAAAAGCCGCAAAGGCCTTTCAAACTTTGACCCAAAAAGATCCCAGCCTTTCGGATTATCTAGCTAAAAAATACCCAGACATCGAAGAAAGTTTCAACAAAAGTATGATAAAAGCAGCCCAGTCCCAAAAGCTCTGATCACTTAATAACCCTACCTCATGCGCTCAAAAAAAATCAAACTTTTATTTGTTTTAGGCACACGCCCCGAAGCGCTGAAGCTTGCCCCTGTCATTTTAAAGGCCCGTAGCGACAAGCGCTTTCAACCCGTTGTTTGCCTGACGGCACAACACCGGCAAATGGTCGATCAGGTCATGCACTTTTTTAAAATTAAACCTGATTATGATTTAGACCTCATGCAAAAAGACCAAACGCTTTTGAGTCTGACCCAAAGGCTTTTACCTGAAATCCAGAAAGTTATTCATGAAGTGCGTCCGGACTTACTTTTGGTCCAGGGCGACACCACAACCGCTTTTGGCGTTGCGCTGCAGGCTTTTTATGAAAAGGTCTCAGTCGGTCATGTGGAAGCAGGCTTGCGGAGTTTTGATAAATATCAGCCCTTTCCCGAAGAGATCAACCGGGTTTTAATTTCTCATTTAGGGGATTTTCATTTTGCGCCGACTTCTGAGGCGAGGCATAACCTACTAAAAGAAGGCGTTCAGGCTGCGCGAGTTTTTGTGACAGGGAACACCGTTGTCGATGCCCTTCAAACAACGCGGCATATGCTTGGTTCTAAATCCACCCAGAATAAAAAGAAACTCGTGCTTGTGACCGCGCACCGCCGCGAAAGTTTTGGGGCTCCTTTACGAGAAATCTGCAAAGCGCTAAAAGATATCGTGAAGCTGGGGCCTGAAATCGAAATTATTTATCCCGTTCATTTAAATCCGAAAGTCCAGAAAATCGTGTTTCAAGAATTGCGCGGCCAAAAGCAGATAAAATTAATCGATCCGTTATCTTATCCCGATTTTGTGAGACTGATGGACCAGGCCTATTTAATTTTGACGGATTCTGGCGGCGTGCAGGAAGAAGCCCCGACTTTCAAGAAACCGGTGCTTGTGATGCGTGAAGTGACCGAGCGCCCGGACGGAATTACACTTGGAGTCGCGCGTTTGGTTGGGACTTCACGGAAAAAAATTTATCAGGAAGCAAAGAGGCTTTTGACGGATCCGAAAGCTTACCGGAGCATGATCAAAAATAAAAACCCTTACGGCGATGGCAAGGCCTCGGAACGTATTCTCGATATCATTGCGCGCCGGTTTAAAAAATGAAAATAGCTTTTTATGTTTACCCTACGGCGTTTCAATCTCCTGGCGGCGGTGAAGTCCAGCTCCTCAAAACAAAAGAATATCTGGAAAAAGAAGCAGCTAACGAGAACATAGAAGTCAGGTTGTTTGACCCTTGGCGAGATAAGCTCAAAGACTTCGATATTCTTCACACTTTTGGTTCCGTCAAAGATTGCCTCCCCATGATGCTTGCGGCCGAACAAGCCGGTATTAAAAATGCACTCTCGACCATTTGCTGGTATAGCTGGACTTCGGCCTTCGGAACTTATGGGACTTTTACCCAAAAGGGCTTGTCCGTGGGGCGTCAGCTGGCAAAATGTTTTTTTCCTTTTTTGCCGTCGGAGCGTAAGAAAATGATGCAATGCGCGGACATTCTTTTTCCCAATTCTCAAAGCGAAGCCGATCAGCTTTCCCGCTATTTCTGCATTTCTAAAGAAAAAATCTTTACCGTGCCCAATGGGGTTGATTCGAGTTTTGCCAGTGCAAGCCCCGATCCTTTTATCAAAAAATACGGCTTCCAGGATTTTATTTTATGCGTCGGCCGTATCGAGCCGAGAAAAAATCAGCTCAACATGATTCGTGCCCTGAACGGGAGCGGAAAGACTTTTGTTTTGATCGGCGATCCTGTTCCTCATTATCCGGATTATTATGAAGAATGCCGCAAAAGTGCGGACGGGAATACGCATTTTCTCGGTCATGTCCCGCATGAATCGGGGCTACTTGCCTCAGCCTATGCGGCTTGCAATACTTTTTTGCTCGCAAGCTGGCTTGAAACGCCGGGGTTAGCTGCGCTTGAGGCCGCGCTTGCCGGAGCAAAAGTCGTTATCACAAGCGAAGGTGCTACGCGTGAATATTTTGCAGAACACGCAGCCTATGTTTCTCCAAATCAGTTGAGTGATATCAAAGAAAAAACATTGGCGGTTTTTTCCAAACCAAAAGACGCTCGCCTGAAAGAGCATGTGCTGCAGCATTATTCATGGAAGCAAGTGGCCTTAAAAACTTTGGAAGGGTATAAAAGCCTTTTGAAAGCAAAATAAAATAATATGCAAGAAACCCGTCCGAAAATAAAAAATACCGCCTACGCTATAAGCCTTATTTTAAAAGGCCTCTCGGCATTATTTTTTTTATGGACGATTTATATCCTCGCAACGGGTTTTCCTACACAACTCTTCGGGCATGTCCTCAAGATGAAAAACTTGAAAACCCCCTTTGCTCTCACGATTATTTTTTATCTGCTTTCACTTGTTGTTTTGTCTGATAGAAAAAATGCATTGAATCAATTAAAAGAAAAGATCCTTTCTTTCACCGCCAAGCCTTACGCCATTTGGGTCCTTTTCGCCATTTATGCTGTTCTTTTTACGTGGCAGCAAATCAGTGAATTTCTTTCCGTGGAAATCAATTTTATCCCGTTCAGCTTTTATGATTACATGCTTTATTATTTCTTCCAGGGTAAAATTAATTTTACCGGACAGCTTCATACTTATTACCATCTCAATAATATTCTTTATTTGCTGGCCCCTGTTTGGCTGATTTTTAAAAGCCCGCTTTTATTAGAGTCGATTTACGGCCTTCTGGCGGCCCTGGCGATTATCCCGCTTTTCGGGATCGCTAAAAAACGATTTGGCCAGACTTTGGCCCCATTTTTCATTTGTTTCATTTATCTCAATTACCGTTATTTGCAAAATGTATTGCAGATGAATTTTTCTATCGAAATTCTTTACCCTTTATTTATTTTCTTGGCCCTTTATGCGGCCATGCGCTCGCGCTGGAAGCTCTATTATTTGTTTTTACTTGCGGGGCTTATCGTGAAAGAGGACGCCTTTCTTTATTTTTCCGCTTTGGCGACACTGATTTTTTTCTTGCCCCCGGAAGAATCGGGGAAAATTAAGAATCAAAAGCTCCATGCTGTTTTGACGGTTGTTTTGGCTGTTTCTTATTTT
>OBEQ010024317.1_pt1 | contig 11441 bp, 10 predicted proteins | sample 1670901 | NCBI WGS metagenome assembly OBEQ01 (sample SAMEA104232315, study PRJEB22302) | groundwater metagenome | biome: forest; feature: aquifer; material: groundwater | place: USA | collected 2011-08-07 | depth 5.4 m | reverse complement strand
GGGGGGCGGGGGCTGGCTCGGGGGCGGGGGCGGGCGGGGGGGCTGGCGCGGGGGGGGGGGCTGGCGCTGGCGCGGCGAGGGGCGCGGCGTCTTGGGCGACGGTGCGGGAGAGGAGAGTGAGTCCGAGCGCGAGGCCGGCGAAGCGGGAACGTAGTTTCATGGGGGTAGGAGAAATCAGAGGCCAGATGACAGGCACTTGTTCCCATGGGATCAAATATAAAAAAAGAACCCGCCGGTTAAGGCGGGTTCGGTTCAAGAGGAAGAGGGCGCAGCAAGTCTGCGCCCCTACGAGGTGATTACTTCTTGGCGCGTTCTTCCGCGATGGCTGCTTGCGCTGCCGCCAGGCGTGCCACCGGGACACGATAGGGGGAGCAGCTGACATACGACAGACCCAGTTTGTGACAGAACTTCACGCTGTCCGGATCGCCGCCGTGTTCGCCGCAGATGCCGAGCTTGATGTCGGGGCGGGTCTGGCGACCCTTCTCGATCGCGATCTGCATGAGCTGGCCCACGCCGGTCTGGTCGATGGAGGCGAAGGGGTTCTTCTTGAACACCTCGGCTTCCTGGTAGGGCGTGAGGAACGAGCCGGAATCGTCGCGCGACATGCCGAGGCAGGTCTGCGTGAGATCGTTTGTGCCGAAGCTGAAGAACTCGGCCGTTTGGGCGATCTCGTCGGCGGTCAGCGCGCCACGCGGGATCTCGATCATGGTGCCGACACTGTAGTTGATCTTCACCTTCTTCTCGGCTTGGACCTTGGCGGCGACCTCGTGCACGAGCGCGGTCTGGAGATCGAGCTCCTTCTTGAAGCCGACGAGCGGGATCATGATCTCGGCCTTCGGCTTGAAGCCGGCCTTGGTGGCGTCGGCGGCGGCTTCGAGGACGGCACGGGCCTGCATGGCGGTGATTTCCGGATACTTGATGCCGAGACGGCAGCCGCGGAAGCCGAGCATCGGGTTGAACTCATGGAGCTCGTGGACGCGCTTCATGATTTTCTCAACCGGAATATTGAGCTTCCGGGCGAGGTCCATCTGCGATTCCTTTGAGTTCGGGAGGAACTCATGGAGGGGGGGGTCGAGGAAGCGGATGGTGGCGGGATAGCCTTTCAGCGCCTTGAAGATGCCGAAGAAATCATCGCGCTGGTAGGGGAGGAGCTTGGCGAGGGCGACCTCGCGGGCCTCGGTGGTGTCGGCGAGGATCATCTCGCGCATGGAGTCGATGCGGTCGCCCTCGAAGAACATGTGTTCCGTGCGGGTGAGGCCGATGCCGACGGCGCCGAAGGCCATGGCGTTCTGCGCCTGCTCCGGGGTGTCGGCGTTGGTGCGGACGGTGAGTTTGGTGGCCTGCGCGCACCATTTCATGAGCTGCACGTAGTTCCTGAACTTCTCGGTGGCCTGCGCGGCCTTGTCGCCGTTGATGAGGCCGGCGACGATCTCGGAGGGGGCGGTGGCGATCTGGCCGGCGTAAACCGCGCCGAGGGTGCCATCGATCGAGAGGAAGTCGCCTTCGTTGTAGGTCGTGCCATCCACGGTCACGACCTTTTTGTCGTAATCGACATGCAGGCCGGCGGCGCCGCACACGCAAACCTTGCCCATCTGGCGGGCGACGAGCGCGGCGTGCGAGGAGACACCGCCCCGGGCGGTGAGAATGCCCTCGGCGGCGATCATGCCGCGGAGATCCTCGGGCGAGGTCTCGACGCGGACGAGAAGAACTTTCTCGCCCTTTTCGGCGGCCTGGACGGCGCGGTCGGCGTTGAAGTAGATCTTGCCGGTGGCGGCGCCGGGGCCGGCGGGGAGGCCGCTGGCGATGACCTTCGCCTTTTTCACCTCGGCGAGGTTGAACACCGGCGCGAGGAGCTGCTCCAGCTGGTCGGCCGGGTTGCGGAGCACGGCGGTCTTCCAGTCGATGAGCTTCTCCTTGACCATGTCCATGGAGAACTTGAGCGCGGCCATGGCGGTGCGCTTGCCGTTGCGGGTCTGGAGCATGAACAGCTTGCCGTCCTGGATGGTGAATTCGATGTCCTGGACGTCCTTGAAATGCTTCTCGAGGAGGGAGCGGACCTTCATCAGCTGGGCATAGGACTGGGGCATTTGTTTCTTGAGCTCGGCGACGGGCTCGGGAGTGCGGACGCCGGCGACGACATCCTCGCCCTGGGCGTTGAGGAGGAACTCGCCGTAGAATTCATTGGTGCCGTTGGCCGGATTGCGGGTGAAGGCCACGCCGGAGCCGGACTTGTCGCCGGTATTGCCGTAGACCATGGCCTGCACGTTGACGGCGGTGCCCCACTCGGAGGGGATGTTGTATTTGCGGCGGTAGACGATGGCGCGGTCGTTCATCCACGAGCTGAAGACGGCGCCGGCGGCGCCGCGGAGCTGCTCCCAGACATTGTTGGGGAACACGTGGCCGGTGCGCTCGAGCACGAGGGCCTTGAAACGCGTGACGAGTTCCTGCTGGTCGGCCGCGGTGAGCTCGCTGTCCACGATGTCCTTGTGGTAACGTTCGTGTTTGAATTCGTGGATGACGGTCTCGAACGGCTCGTGATCCTCGTTTTCCTTTTTTTGCACGCCGAGCACGACGTCGCCATACATCTGGATGAAGCGGCGGTAGCAGTCCCAGGCGAAGCGGTTGTTGTTGGTCGCGTTGGCGAGGGAGAGGACGGTCTCGTCGTTGAGGCCGAGGTTCAGGATGGTGTCCATCATGCCCGGCATGGAATCGCGGGCGCCCGAGCGGACGGCGACGAGCAACGGCATGCCGGTGGCATTACCGAATTTGCAGCCCATGATCTTTTCCATGTTGGCGACGCCGGCCTGCATCTGGGCCTGGAGTTCCTTCGGGTAGGTCTTCTTGTGGGCGTAGAAATAAGTGCAGACCTCAGTGGTGATCGTGAAGCCGGGGGGCACGGGAAGGCCGATGCGCGTCATCTCATGGAGATTGGCCCCCTTGCCGCCGAGGAGGTTCTTCATCGAACCGTTGCCGTCGGCTTTGCCGGCGCCCCACGAATAGACGCATTTCAGGGCCTTGGTGGCGGGTTTCTTGGATTTAGCCGCTTGGTGGCGGGCGGATTTCTTGGCAGTGATTTTCTTGGCCATAGGAGTTGATAGGGAACGAACGATAGGAGCACTCAGCGCATAACAGGCGCCAATCTGTGTCAACGGCGGAGGCCGCCACTTGGCCGATATTTTCAAATAATCCCGCCGAACGACAGACCAAACTGACCCACTGCCCAAGACGGGGATTGCCGGAAGGGAGGAAAGTTGTTTCTACGTCGTGGCTTGAGCGACCAATCACCCATGGAAGACTACGAGGCAGCCGGCGTCGGGGAGGCTGCGCCGCCCCCGGAAAAGAAGGTCATGGGCTTCCTGGATCATTTGGAGGACCTGCGTTGGACCCTGATCAAGAGCGCCATCGTGTTCGCGCTGTTTGTCACGGTGATCGCCTACAATGTGAAGGACTCCGCCCTGGTCCTGAGCTGGCCCCTGGAACAGGTGCGTGCCGATTACCCGGCCATGAACACGGACCTGATCACGAACAGCCCGATGGGGGTGTTCAGTGTCATCATCAACATCTGCCTGCTCGGCGGCCTGGTGCTGGCCCTGCCGTTCATCCTGTTTTTTCTCGGCCAGTTCATCGCCCCGGCGCTGACGCAACGGGAGCTGAAGGTGCTGCTGCCGACGTGCATTGCGGCGATGGTGCTGTTCCTAAGCGGGGCGGCCTTCGGTTATTTTCTGCTCACGCCGAGCACCATCCGGGTGTCGTTCGAATTGAACGAGCAACTGGGCTACACCGTGATGTGGACGGCGGACCGCTACTACAGCCTGTTGATGTGGCTCGTGCTCGGCATGGGCGTGGCGTTCGAGTTCCCCTTGCTGATCGTACTGGCCGTCTACATGGGCCTGGTCGAGGTCGCGACGTTGCGCAAATATCGCCGGCACGCCATCGTGGTCATCTTCATCATCGCGGCGATCATCACCCCGACGCCCGATCCGATCAACCAGGCGCTCCTCACCGTGCCGCTGATCGTGCTCTATGAAGTGGCGATCCTGGTGGCAGCCCAGCTCAAGCGCCGCCGCAAGGACGAGATCGTCGGGACGTAGCCCCCCGGCCGGTGCGGCATCCGTCCTTCTTTTTCGCTTTCACCCGTTTCCACCGCGAGCTCAAGTATACTATTGGTTGACATCGGAAGCAATCCGCTGATGTCAACTAATAGTATACTTAAGCCCCATGCGTGAGCGAGGGAGGAGCGGGGTGGGTTCGGTGTGGTTCCGGCTGCCGCGGGCGGGTCCACTCGCGCTCAACGCTCCGCCGGCCGGGCTGCCGCCATGGCTTTCGTCACGACGCCGGGATTCCTTTCGAGGTGGCGCGTGAGCGCTTCGATCGCGCGGAAGGTCTCGGGGCTGATGTGGTGCTCCATCCCCTCGACGTCGTCGTAGATTATCTTTTCGTCCGAGACTCCGAGCACGTGCAGGAAATCCGTCAGCAGCTGGTGGCGGTGGGCGATGCGCCGCGCGACCTCGAGGCCGCTGCTCGTCAGCACCATGCCGCGATACTTCTCGTATTTGATGAAACCCTCGGCATCGAGGCGCTGCACCATGGCCGTGACGCTGGCCTGCGAAATCTTCAGGCCGGCGGCAATGTCGACGACGCGCGCGTAGCCCTTGCGGGCGATGAGCTGTTCGATTTTTTCCAGGTAGTCCTCGGCCGCCACCGTGGTGCGTGGACGGCCGGAAGCCTGGGCGGCGCGGGCGGGTGGGGTGGCGGCCATGAGGGCGGGGGACGGGGACCGGCGCGGCCGCCGGGGACGGAAATCACCGGCGCGAATCGCGCTGGAAGCGGAAGACGACCTTCAACATCTGCAGCGCGAGCCAGAACACCCCGGTCATGCAACCGGCGGCGAGGCCGCCCCAGACCCGGATCATCACCGGATCGTTCGACGGCACGTGCGAGTTCACGAGCCGGTAAAAGAGGGCGAACGCCAGCGCGGTGAGCACCAGGTCGATGACAAGCGTGAGGGGCGAAAACGACTTTTTCTCGGGCGTGGCCATGAGGGCAAAAGAAGGAGGCCGCGCGGGTTTGTCGAATAGAAACTTGGCGCGGCCGGCCGGGCGGGACGGCGCCGGATCGGCGGCGCGTTGCCGCGCGCGCGCGACCAACAGAAATCCGCATAAGGGGCATTAATTAACGCGCTATCCGCCTCCGCGGGAGCCAACGGCCCGCGGCCAGCGCTTTATCCGTTGCGCCACATGCCGGGGCATGGCAAACAAAGCCCAATGATGAACAGCGCCGGCAACCACGCCACGCCGTCACGCAAACTGGTCGACCACTTGCGGCGGTCGGATATTTTCCGCGACTACCAGAAGGCGTTCAACGAAACCACCGGATTGCCCCTGGCCTTGCGCGCGCTCGAAACCCTCGACCTGCCGCTGCACGGCGTGAAGAACGAGAATCCGTTTTGCGCGCTGATGGCCACGACGAACAAATCGTGCGCCGCGTGCCTCGAGCTGCAGAAACGCGTGGAAGTCGAGGCCCAGCTGGAACCGAAAACCCTCAAGTGTTTCGCGGGCCTCTGCGATTCCGCCGTGCCCGTCCGCGTCGGCGAGAACGTCATCGCCTTCCTCCAGACCGGGCAGATCCTGCTGCACCGGCCGACGAAGGAACAGTTCACGCGCACCACCGCCCAGTTGCTGAAATACGGCGCGGACATCGACGTGAAGCAGCTGGAGGAGGCCTTCTTCCAGACGCGCGTGCTGGAGCGCCGGCAATACGAGGCGGTGCTCCGGTTGCTGACGATTTTCGCGCAGCACCTCTCGACGCTCAGCAACCAGCTCGTCGTCGCGGGCGGCAAGGTCGACTCGCCGATGGTGGCGAAGGCCAAGATTTTCATCACCGACCACCAGGGCGAGGAAATCTCGCTGCGGCAGGTCTCGTCGGCGGTGAACACGAGCGCGTTTTATTTCTGCAAGATCTTCAAGCAGGCGACCGGCCTCACCTTCACCGACTACCTCGCGCGCGTGCGGATCGAAAAGGTGAAGAACCTGCTCCTGAATCCGTACAAGCGCATCAGCGAGGCCGCCTTCGAGGCGGGCTTCCAGTCGCTGTCGCAGTTCAACCGCGTCTTCCGCAAGATCGAGGGCGAGTCGCCGACGCTTTGGCGCGACAAGCGGATGGGCAAGATCGGCGCGGCCTGACCGGGCGGGAGCGGCGGCTGCGGCGCCTTCATTGCCAGTCTTTCGCCGCCTCGGGGCCGCGGAAACGGGTCGCGCCGTGTGTCAGGCAGGCCTCGGACTCGCGGTGGCAGCACGCGCCGCACAGCGCCTCGATCTCCCGCTGCGCCAGGCCGTGATAGATGAGCAGGGTCTCGGGCAACGCGGTGTCGAGCGCGCGCGAGGCCACCTCCCGCATCGCTGCATCGCCGGAAGTGTAGTAAGCGAGCAGGGGATTGATGCGGCAGTGGCAGTTGTCCCGGATTGGCATGAAGAGCACCGGATGATGCTTGAGCCAGGTGCGAAAGGAGCGCGTGCGCAGCGCGGAGGCCAGGTCGTCGAGCGTCTGGTCCATCCGGAAAATCAGCGTGTCCGGATTGGCGAGCGGGGACACGACGGGTGCCGCGCGCAGCAGCGTCTCCCACCGTTGCTTGATGAGCGGACGCAGCTGCTGCAGCACACTGATCGCGCTTTCTTCCACGCCGCCAGCATGGCCCAGCCGGCGCGCGGCTGCTCGGCATGGCTTGCCCAACGTTGGGCATATCTTGCCGGGCAAAAGGTGCGCAAAGCTGGCCAAGAAGCGCGGAGCGGCCCCGGCCGCAACCGGCTATTCTAAGCCCAGTTCTATCCACGCACATGTCCGTCATTCCTCTAACGGTTTTTCTCAGCCTCGGGCTGGTTTTTGTTTTTGTCGTGCTTTTCTGGCGCGAGCAACGCCGCAACCGCTTTGCCAGCCCCGAGCGCGACTCGCTGCTGCCGCTGGTGGAGGAGACGCCGCGCCTGGCCAGGCGTTCCTCCCCGGCGGAGCCCGCCGTCCCGACCCCTTGATCCGCCCGCCCATGCTCACTCCGGGGCAGAAAACCACCATTGAGTTCAACGACCGGGTCGTGCGGCAGTTCATGCTCGCCTCCCTCGCCTGGGGCGTGGTCGGCATGCTCGTGGGCGTCTTCATCGCCACCCAGCTCAACTTCTGGCAGGCGAACTTCGGCACCGCCTCCCTGACTTTCGGACGGCTCCGCCCGCTGCACACCAACGCCGTCATCTTCGCGTTCGTCGGCAATATGATGTTCGCCGGCATCTATCACTCGACGCAGCGGCTGGTGAAGGCGCGGCTCGCGAGCGACTTTCTCTCCTCGCTGCATTTCTGGGGCTGGCAACTCATCATCCTCGCTGCCGCCATCACGCTCCCGCTCGGCCTCACGCGCGGCAAGGAATACGCGGAGCTCATCTGGCCCATCAATACCGCCGTCGCCTTCCTCTGGGTGGTCTTCGCCGTCAACTTTTTCTGGACACTCGCCCGGCGGAACGAGAAGTCCCTCTATGTCGCCATCTGGTTCTACATCGCGACCATCATCACCGTGGCGATGCTCTACATCGTCAACCACCTGTCGATCCCGACGAGCCTGCTGCACAGCTACCCCGTGTTCGGCGGCGTGCAGGACGGCCTCGTGCAATGGTGGTATGGGCACAACGCCGTGGCCTTCTTCCTCACCACGCCGATCCTCGGCATCATGTATTACTATCTGCCGAAGGCGGCGGAGCGGCCGGTGTATTCCTACCGGCTTTCGGTCATCCATTTCTGGTCGCTGGTGTTCGTCTACATCTGGGCCGGGCCGCACCACCTGCTGAACACGGCGCTGCCCAACTGGCTGCAGCTGCTCGGCATGACCTTCTCGCTCATGCTCTGGGCCCCCTCTTGGGGCGGCATGCTCAACGGCCTGCTCACGCTCCGTGGCGCTTGGGACAAGCTCCGCACGGATCCCGTCATCAAGTTCTTCGTCGCCGGCGTGACCTTCTATGGCATGGCGACCTTCGAGGGCCCGCTGCTCTCCATCAAATCCGTCAACGCCCTCGCGCACTACACCGACTGGATCATCGGCCACGTCCACGCCGGCGCGCTCGGCTGGAACGGCTTCATGGCCGCCGGCATGTTCTACTGGATGGCGCCCCGCCTCTGGAACAAGCCGCTCCACTCGATCGGCCTCGCCAACCTCCATTTCTGGGTCGGCATGACCGGCATCCTGCTCTACGTCGCGGCGATGTGGGCCTCCGGCATCACCCAGGGCCTGATGCTCAACGACACCGCCGAGGCCGGCACCATTCTCAAGTATCCCAACTTCCTCGACACGCTCAACGCCATCCGTCCGCTCATGCTGCTGCGCGTCGTCGGCGGCACGCTCTACGTCACCGGCTTCGGAATCATGGGCTACAACATCTGGCGCACGGTCCGCGGCGCCACGGCGGTCAACGGCACGCTCGAGGTCTATGTCGAAAAGCCCGCGCCGGGGGAAGTCCTCGGTGCCCGGGCCACCGTTTTCAACGCCCCGGTCGTCTTCACCGTCCTCGGCGTGGCGCTCGCGTGCGTGTGGCTCTTCAGCAGCGGTTGGGTGAACATCCTCGGCTTCATCACCCTCGTTCTCTGCGTGCTGCTCGCCATCGCCCATTTCGAGTCCCGCGGCAAAGCCTGGGGCGACTGGTATGACCGGCTCCTGATCAACGCCCTGCCTTTCACCGTGCTGGTGTTTCTCGCGGTGGCCACCGGCGGCCTCATCCAGATCGTGCCGATGCTCACCATCGATCGCCGGCTCCAGACCGAGGATCGCGTCGCCACCGTCTACACACCGCTCGAACTGGCCGGCCGCGACCTTTATGTCCGCGAAGGTTGCTACAACTGCCACTCGCAGATGATCCGCACGCTGGTGCCCGACGTCATGCGCTACGGCGACTACTCGCGGCTCGGCGATTCGATCTGGGATCATCCCTACCAGTGGGGCTCGCGCCGCACCGGGCCCGATCTCGCCCGCGTCGGCGGCAAATACAATCACGCCTGGCACTTCGACCACATGCTGAACCCGCGGCAAATCTCCGTCGGCTCCAACATGCCCGTCTATCCCTGGCTCTTTTCCGGCCCGACCGACTACGCCGCGCTCCCCGCGAAGATCCGCGTGCAGAAAATCCTCGGCGTGCCGTTTCCCAACTGGTCGCCCGCGCTGATCGACACCCTCGCGAAGGAGCAGGCCAAGGAGATCGCGAAGGACCTGCAGGCGCAGGGCCGCTCCATCGCGCCCGACAAGGAAATCGTCGCCCTCATCGCCTACCTCCAGTCCCTCGGCAAAAAATGGGAGCCCAGCCAGGCTCCGATGGCGGGCGGCCAGTAATGCGTACGCCGAACCAGCCCATCACCTTTTAACCAATGATCTTCGAACCTGTCATTCTGAGCGTAGCGAAGAATCCAGTTGGATTCCCGGCCCGCTTCCCGTTGGCGATAGCTCCGATGGATTCTTCGCTGCGCTCAGAATGACAAATCCTCTCATCCGTCCAATCCCAACCCACGAATCCCATGTTCCAACGCATCGTCTATGAAGACTGGCAGCTGATTTTCCCGATCGTCGCGCTGCTCGTCGCCACCCTCGTTTATGTGTGCGCCGCCCTGCGCGCCTCCGCCATGAAGCCCGATCAGGCCAAACGCCTCGCGCGCCTGCCCCTCGAACACGACTGAACCGTCCTCTTGCTTTTGTAGGTCGGGGCTTATCCCCGACTGCCGGGCATAAAGCCCGGCCTACCCGCCCGCCATGAAGCCCGATCCACATCAGCCGCCGTCGTCCGACGAGCCTCCGATCCGTGCGCATACCTATGACGGGATCCAGGAGTTCGACCAGCGGCTGCCCAACTGGTGGCTCAACACGCTCTACGGCGCCATCGCCTTCTCGATCGTGTTCTGGTTCGTCTACCAGATCGCGGGCGTCGTGCCTTCCGACGGCGAACAGGTCGACGCCGCCATGGCGCGCATCGAGGCGGCCAAGCTGTCCTCCACGCTCGAGATCACCGACGCCAGCCTCTGGCAGATGAGCCGCAACCCGGCGTTCACCGACGCCGGCAAACAGACTTTCAGCTCACTCTGCGTCGCCTGCCACCAGGCCAGCCTGCGGGGCGGCGTCGGCCCCAACCTCGTGGACCAGGCCTGGCTCCACGGCGGCCGGCCCACCGAGGTTTTCCGGACGGTCACCGAAGGCGTGCCCGCCAAGGGCATGGTTTCCTGGGGCTCCGTCATCGGCGCGAAGAAGACCGCCGAGGTCGTGGCCTACGTGCTCAGCCACCACGAGGAAGGCGAGCCGATCGAGGTTCAAACCAGCTTCACCCCCGCCGCCCCCGCGGCGTCCGGCCTATGAGCGCGCCAACGACCCAACACTTCCCGCAGGGATGAGCGCCCCGCCCAACATCCACCCCTTTCCCAAGCCCCGGCCGCCGCGCGCCGCGGTGCCGGGCCGCCCTGCGCCCAGCCTCGACTCCGTCACGACCATCAATGACGACGGCTCGCACTATGTCCTGCACCCGGCCGACACCGCCGGCCGCTTCAACCGCTGGCGCCGGCTCGGCGCCTGGGCGCTGATCGTCGTCTATTTCGCCCTGCCGTGGGTGCCGGTCAACGGCTACCCCGCGGTCTTCCTCGACGTCGCGCAGCGCCGCTTCCACCTGTTCGGCTGGACCCTCGCGGCGCAGGACATGTGGCTGTTGTTCTTCCTCGTGAGCGGGGTGGGCTTCTCGCTGTTCTTCGTCACCGCGCTGCTCGGCCGGATCTGGTGTGGGTGGGCTTGCCCCCAGACCGTCTTTCTCGAGCATGTCTACCGCCCGATCGAGCGCTGGATCGAGGGCGACGCCCTCGACCGCCGGGCACTCGACGCCGCCCCCTGGACAAGGGCAAAAATTCTCCGCCGCGGCCTCAAGCACGCGCTTTTCCTGGGCGTGTCGCTGGCCATCACCCACCTGTTCCTCGCGTATTTCGTTTCGATTCCGGACTTATGGGGCTTCATGCGGGCCTCGCCCGGCGCGCACTGGGCCGCCTTCGTGTTCGTCTTCGCCGCCGCCGGCGTCCTCTACTTCAACTTCGCCTGGTTCCGCGAGCAGCTCTGCATCGTCATCTGCCCCTACGGCCGGCTGCAGTCGGCCCTGACCGATGATCATACCCTCGTCATCGGCTATGACGCGAAACGCGGCGAGCCGCCGGGGAAACTGAGGCAGGAGGGCACTGTGGGCAGCGAGCTTGCTCGCGCAGATGCGGACGAGGCGCGTGCCAGCACGCTGGCCCACGCTCGCGCTGGTTCGGATGTGGCGCGCGCCAGCGGCATGGTGGGCAGCGAGCTCGCTCGCGCAGATGCGGACGAGGCGCGTGCCAGCACGCTGGCCCACGCGCGCGCTGGTTCGGATGTGGCGCGCGCCAGCGGCATGGTGGGCAGCGAGCTTGCT
>OBEQ013070352.1_pt1 | contig 11442 bp, 10 predicted proteins | sample 1670901 | NCBI WGS metagenome assembly OBEQ01 (sample SAMEA104232315, study PRJEB22302) | groundwater metagenome | biome: forest; feature: aquifer; material: groundwater | place: USA | collected 2011-08-07 | depth 5.4 m | reverse complement strand
CACGATAGCCCACACGCTCTCGATGCCGTTCGTGTGGATGTCGCCTTTCACGTATTGCTTTCGGTGGTGCGCTACCGAGCCGTGCTTGTAACCCCTCCTCCTCAAAACGCTGTACGAGCCGTAGGCATCGGTGAACACGGAGCTTTTGGGTTCGATGTGCTCTTGGATGAGTTTGAGCATGTCCGCCCTTCCCGTGCCCCTTACCACGCGCCCAATCGTTCTACCGCCGCGCTCCCGCATACCGACAACGGGCGTTTTTGAATCGTAGGCGGCGACTCTGCTTTTCGCCCGCTTGTTGAAATGCTTGTTTTGCTCTATACCTCCTACGTAGGTTTCGTCCACTTCCACGATACCCTTGAGCTTCGCCGTTTCCGTGCATGCCTCGCGTATGCGCTGTGCCATGAACCACGCCGTCTTTTGGGTTACACCTAACTGCTTGGCGAGTTGGATTGACGAGATGCCCTTGCGGGAGTTCCCCATGAGAAACATCGCAAGCAACCACATCCGTACGGGGACGTGGCTCCCTTCCATAATCGTTCCCGTCTTTGCGGTGAACTTCATGCGGCATCCGGCGCACTTATAGGGTTGGCTTCCGCTTACCTCGTAGATTTTCTCCGAGGAGCAGTAGGGACAGGTTATCTTCCCATGCCACCTCTTTTCCACGAAGAACGCTATCGCCGTTTTTTCATCGGGGAAACTTTTTGTGAGAAACTCGACTATTCCGACCTCCTCGCTCTTTTTGTTTTTCTTCATGCTTCTATCATACTCCCCCTATTGGTATTGTCAAGTACTTGGAAATACTATCCTGTGGATAACTAAAATAGCAATCACTGATAAAACAAGGACTTTAAGCTAACGCAAGAACATTGACGCTATTGCGCTTCCGTGCTACGATTATCGGAAGCTCGCAAATGTGGAGGTGACGGGACTCAAACCCGTAGCATGAAGTTTAGGAGACCTCTCGCTGCATCCGCCACCCCCGCATTTACAAGCTTCTGTTCCTTGAACGCCCAGCAATGCTATCGGCTTTATGTTTTGGATTTGGGGAGCGACTTTTGTTTAACGCATTAGGGCACCCCTCCGATAGCATTGCTCGACGCTCAAGGATTTTCTGTTTTTAATTGGTACTTTCCGTATATTACTGCTCCATCTTCCCCTATGGCTTTTTTGAGTATTCCCTTATTACCCTTCGCATATCCCATTTTCTTCTCAATAATTCTGCGGTCTACATCCGGCAAGTTCCGCGCTACAGCATCCGTGATTTCTTTCACCTTCATGGCTTTGTTTCCATTTTTCTCAAATATAGAAACCACAACGGGGCGAATATCAATGCCCCCGCGCGCTGACGGGGTGATTTCGTCCTTAAACGTAGCAAGATACCCTGCAAGGTGCTCGATTCGCTCGTTGAGCTTGTCTCGTTCTGCCTTTGACTCTCGTAGTTCCTTTTTCACTTGTGATTGAGTTAATGCCATTGGTTTGAGTTTAGGTTATATACAGGAAAAGTCAAGTCCATGTACACCTGTATATGTAGGTGCATTTTAGAGCATTCCAAGACGGAACGCAAGTTCTTTCTTATCCACAACGAAAAAGCCCCATTTCAGGGCTGGTATTAACTCGTATATAATTCCCATTATTAGGATCTTTTCTCTTTGACTACTTTCTCCATCATTTTTCCCCTAATTTCAATTGTCAACTAACCGGGTAAAACAGTTGTAAAACCCCGTCATGGCCGGATTTCTTTGCTACACTACAAGGCATGATCCGCGCGGTTATCTTCGACGTAGACGGCGTCCTCATTGATTCATTCGCAGCGAATTTGAAGTTTTATCAGGATCTCGTGAGGTATGCAGGATACCCGCCTCCTACGAGGGAAGAATTTGGAAATTTTTTCCATCTCACGTTGCGGGATGCGGTGCGGGCGATGACGGGGTTGACTGATGAAGAAGAAATTCAGAAAGTGTGCATGGCGGGGAGGAAGCGGGTAGTGCCGTATCCCATTTCACTCCTCAAGTATCCCGACGGAATGCGCGAGGTTATCCAGGGGTTGAGCCGGGGGTATCTTTTGGGTATTGCGACAAGCAGGGGCCGGGTGGCGGTATATGAGGCCCCGGAGCTTGCGAAGCTCGCACCCTACTTTAGGGTGGTGGTTGCGTACGAGGACACCGAGAGTCACAAGCCCGATCCGGCTCCGCTTCTTTTTGCCGCCGAAAAACTTGGCGTGAAGCCGGAGGAGTGTGTCTATGTAGGCGATGTGAAAAACGATATTCTGGCGGCGCGGGCTGCGGGCATGAAGGTTATTGTCTACTCCGAGAAGATCGTTGAGGGAGCGGACAAGGCAACATATCGTTTTACGGACTTGCCCGCGTTGATAAAAGATTTGTAAGTGTTCGTCGGCGTTCGCACCAATACGCTACACTTATACCAAATGACCCGTTGGATTCTTTTGGGAGCGCTGCTGGGGGTAGGAGTGGGGATTTTCGTATGGTGGCGTGGAGGGGTGTTGCATACACTTCCCACTGCGGCGCCCAGCTTTTCCACCTCGACGCCACCACTCCCGGCCGTGACTGCGGGGCGGGAAGCGCTGCTCCAATTTGAGAACGAGAATCTCGCCGCAAAAGTGAAGCGGCTCAGTGTTCGGTTCTCCACGGGCACAGACGCGAGTGGCGAGATGGCGCTCTCGCCGAAGAAGGCGACGAGCACGCCCACTCCCGCCGCGCCGAAATCTATTGCTCCAACATCGCCCTCTGCCTTTCCTCCGCCCCCCGATCCGCCCAAGACCGTTTCTTCTGTGGCGCCCTCATCTACCCTTACAACGCCGTCATCTGCCACGCCCGTGGTACAGGCAACCACTATCTCTACGAGCACACCCGCGGCAAGCCCCAAGCCACGGCAGCAATTTTTGATAGACGGCAAAGGGTTCTGCGTGTACGTGCGCGGGAATTCGTCCGTCACGCTTTCGGGGTATCCGCTTGTGGTGGACACCTCCATTCAAGACGAGAATATCAAGAGCTGGACGGACGACCGGGTGGTGTTTTGGACGCCGGATGGGATACCGCCGGGGACATATCGCGCAATCGTGCGCGGCGTAAATCAATTCGGGTATTGCACGGCGAGCACCTCCTCGCCGCAGACAATCACGGTACAATAATTTTATGTTCAAGAGCGCGTTGGGGATGTCCATAACGGTTGCCGCGATCGTGCTCGTCGTCGCGGGAGTGATGTGGGGCGTCCGCGGCGGGGGATTTTCCGCCCCTGCCCCTTCCGCGTCTTCGACGGTGATTGCGCTGCCCCAGCCCGTTGACCCCGTTGCGCTCGAGAAGGAGATTGAAGACCTCAAGGCGATGCGGAGCCACCTCCTTCCACCGTTGCCCGCAGCGAACCCCGATGCGTTCCGGATAGAGCAGGGAGCGGGTACTCCGCAACCATCGGGGAATTCGGGAGTCGGCGTACAGCTCTCTGCACCATCGCGGGCAGTGAGCAATTCTTCATATCGTTACACCGCCCCACAAGCGAGTTCCGGGTCCCAAGTGACACCGAACGCCACATATACCTACTCCTCGTCGGCCTCATCCTACCCGGTGAGCAACGGCTACACCTACAACCCCACCTACGGTCCCCCGTCGCAGAATGTCACCTCCACGCCGCCCGCGCCCGTTTTTCTCGCCGCGCCCGGCACGCGCACTTACACGGCGACGACGAACAAGCGCTTTTGCGACTATGCGCCGGGTCTCTCCGAGGTGTTCCTCTCGGGGTATCCCTTTCCGCAGGACGTCGAGATTTTTCAGCAAGATATTTTGAAGTGGGCCATGACGCAGGTGACATTTCGGCTTCCCGGTTCATTTCCTGTGGGCACGTATATGGTGATCGTGCGTGGGCACCAGAAGTATGGATATTGCGACGACGTGAAACCGGGGTTTATTAAGGTGCAGTAAGTATCTAGGAGACTTGAGCGGGCACGTGCAAAGCGTATACTGAAGGTAGCGAGGTAACATATGCAGAAAAATGAGAAACCCGTGTTGTCGCTTAGAGTGCACAACATGCGAGTGATTGCGGAGGCGAAAAGCCCCCTCAATCTCTGGGCCACTGGGGAAGAGGTGAAACATTCCCCGGATCTGGGTCATCACAGGGACAGGAATAAACTGGTGCTGCACTACATTGAGCATGGCGGCATTGCCCGTCTTGAAAGGGAACACCGCATTATGGAGGGAAATTGGGCATGGGCGGTGTTCATGGGTGTGGTGTGTTGGTGGAGGCAGAGGGCGCCGCTGCTTTTGAGAAAAGGCATCACCAGCTTGCCGAACTTGCGGTGACGGAACAACGAAGGAAACAATTGCGAGGTTTCTGCTCACACAGAAACCTTTCGCATTTTCTCGGACACGGTTTTCTTGTTTGTAGAAAGACTTCCTTTACGTCCTTCTTCGGAGGTGGTACAACTCCCATTTTTAGGGGTTAAACCTCTGATGCGCGGGCACTTTTTTCTCTTACTACACTATCTTACGATCGTAAGATAGTGTAGTGATTCAGCTTGCTTGGCGCATCTCGCGGCGCGCATCGCGCTTTTTTATTGCCTCTCGTTTGTCGTGTTTCTTTTTGCCGCGGGCGAGGCCGAGTTCTATTTTTATAAGGTTCCCTTTGAGGTGCGCGTTCAAGGGGATGAGTGTGGTACCCTCGCGCAAGGCCCCCACGAGGCGTTTTATTTCGTTATGTTTCAAGAGGAGTTTGCGTGTGGCGTCCACGGCATAGTCGGGGGGGACATTCAGGGGTTGGTAAGCGGGGATTTGGGCGCCCACGAGGAACACTTCGCCGCCGCGAATTATGGCGCGGCTTCCGGCGAGCCCCATCCGTTTGGACTTTACGCTTTTTACTTCGTGCCCTTTGAGTGCGATGCCCGCCTCGAGCGTTTCGAGGATTTCGTAATCAAAACGGGCCCGCCTATTTTCGGCGAGGCAAGCACGTTTGTTTTCTGCAAGCAGTTCCATATTGAGTCTATTTCCATATTACTCTCTGCCTGCGATATCGGCGAATATGCGGCAGTTCAAGGAGCGACGACGAAGGTGTATGCCGATACTCCGAGGAGGAGCGACGCAGAGATGACGCATATTCGCCATATCCCGAAGGGTTGCCGCTCATTTTGCTGCATCCTTCGTTGCTCCTCTGAGCTGTGCCACAGGCACTAATCTCCTCGTCGCGCCTCGTCTTCAGTAAAATGCCCAGGCAACGCGGGCGGGAATAATATGGAAATAGACTCCGGTATCATATGGCTTTGTGCGTATAGGTACAAATTGTCCTAAAAATAAAACGGGGCGCATTTCCATGCACCCCATGCCCCTGCTTTCCATTTTTATAAACCCCTTTTTGAAAAATTTTGAAGACCGCAGAAACCTTAGATGGGAAGCCCCGCTACTTTTACTGTAGCGCGTGGAGAAGTATGGTCAAGGAAAATTATGCATAAAAAAATAGAGGACGTTGTTGCCAACGCCCTCGTGCTTTCGACACCGGCATGCTTGGCGTGGATTTTACTTCCTTTGGTTAGTAAATGCCAAGTTGCGGCATCGTTTTTAGGATAGTCTTTCCGGACTCATCGTCAATGTTTTCCGATGTGTGAAAATGAGGCGAACCTTGCGGTCCGCCTCGGCTTGATGCAAAAGAACCGCAGTGCGTGAGCACCTCCTTGTGCGAGCTCTTTTACTCCCCTTATATTATGGGGAGTGTGGCTCGGTGGCAAACAACAATCTACAAAACACTTTGTAAGACCGGCGTAAACCTTTATTTCCAAGGGTTTTTGGGGTATCCTACAAAAAGAAAAGCCGGCGGGGACTGGTGTCGTAACTGATAAACACCAGTGTGGGGTTCCCCGCCGGAAGGCTTTGATTAAACTTACTTTACTCTTTTCAAAAAGCGAAGCGGCAGCGGGCTTGTTTAGGTGAATGCGGTGTATGGCTCTGCACAATAACAGCTCCGACACACGACACTTAGGCCTTCCTTGGTTATGCCTGCGAATAGTCCTCGTAGGCGCACCGCTACCGTTGTTGCTTCTACGCTATCACTATGCAGAACAAAATTCAATCCATAATCCAAAAAGCGCTCGGCGCGGGTTTTCCGGTGGCGGTGACGGTTCCGGGCGATGAGTCGCACGGGCACTATGCTACAAACGTGGCGTTTGCGCTCGCCAAGGAGAAGAAACAAATTCCCGGAAAAGTTGCGGGTGAACTTACAGAGAAGATCCTCGCCATTGCTCCGAAGAATTTTTTCGAAAAAGTGGAGGCGACCACGCAGGGATTCATAAACTTTTGGCTTACACCCGCCGCGTTTCAGGAGGAATTGGGCAAGGTTATTAAAGAGGAGGCGAAGTATGGAGCTTCAGACGAGTTGAAGGGAAGAAAAATCCAACTCGAGTTTATCTCGGCGAATCCCACGGGACCGCTTACGCTCGCGAACGGGCGAGGGGGATTTCTGGGCGATGCACTTGCGAACGTGCTCGCGCACTCGGGTGCCATGGTGGAGCGGGAGCATTACGTGAACGACGCGGGGAATCAGATTTTGACCTTGGGAAAGTCTGTCCTCGCTGCGGCGGGGAAAGTTTCCGACGAGGAGAAATTCTATAAGGGCGAGTATATAAAGGAGTGGGCGGCGGCGCATCCGACGGAGGTTGCGAGCGCCACGGACCCGCTCGCATTGGGAAAGCGAGTAGCGGGGGATTTGCTCAAAGAAATTCGGCGGGCAATTGAGGAAAAGGCGCACATTACCTTTGACCGGTGGACATCGGAGGATAAGGATATTCACGAGAAGGGACTTGTCGAGAAGGCGCTCGCCCTCTTCAAAGAGAAAGGGCTGGTGTATGACGCGGAGGGCGCCGTCTGGCTCCGCACGACGGAGTTCGGTGACGACAAAGACAGGGTGCTTATCACGAGCGACAAATACCCCACCTATTTCCTCGCGGACGCGGGGCATTTCCTCGAGACGAAGAAGCGGGGGTTCACCGACAAGATTCTCATCCTCGGGCCCGACCATTACGGATATGTGAAGCGCATCAGCGTGGCGGCGGAGCTTGTGGGGCTTACCGAGTTCGAAGCTATTGTGACGCAAGCGATACGACTTGTGGAAAACGGAGAAGAAGTGAAGATGTCGAAGCGGAAAGGCAAATTTGTAATGTTTGAAGAATTAGTAGACGAGGTGGGCGTGGATGCCGCGCGATTTTTCTTTCTCCAGGTATCGCCCGAAGCGCACATGGATTTCGATATGGGACTTGCGAAAGAGCGTTCCGCGAAGAACCCCGTCTATTACGCGCAGTATGCGTATGTGCGGGCGAATAAAATATTGGAAAAAGCGGAAGGTGGGAAAGTGAGGATAGGAAAAGAAATACTTGCGCGGCTCACGGGAGAGAACGAGCTGCGGCTCATCCGCGCGCTCGTGCAATTCCCCGAGATGATCGCGCAGGCTGCGGCAACACATCGCGTGCACCACTTGACGCAGTACGCGGTCTCACTTGCACGGAGCTTCCATGGGTTCTACGAAAAGGAGCAGGTGGTGGGGGTGGAGAAGGAACTTGAGGAGGCGCGGGTGCTTCTCGTGCGCGGCGTGGTCGTGGTGTTGGGGAATGTGCTTACGATACTCGGAGTGAGCAGGCCGAAAAGTATGTGAAGTAAGGATAAAGAAATAAGAATTAAGGAGTAAGACATGGAACAAGATTTTTTTAAGGGAGAATTCAAATTGCCGGAGAGCGAGGAGCACATCCTCGCGTTTTGGGAGAGTCAGGATATTTTCGCGAAGAGTTTAGAGAAGACGAAAAACGGGAAGCCGTTCACCTTTTATGATGGGCCGCCCTTTGCGACGGGGACGCCGCACTACGGAAACCTTTTGAGCTCCATTATTAAAGATGTGGTGGGTCGCTACCAGACGATGCGCGGGCGCTTTGTCCGTCGCAGGTGGGGGTGGGACTGCCACGGGTTGCCGATTGAGGAAATCGTGGAGCGGGAGCTTGGCATCTCCGGCAAAAAGAAAATCGAGGAGATAGGGATAGGGAAATTCAACGAGACGTGCCGGGAAATGGTGCTCCAATACGTGGCGGAGTGGAGGAAGACAATTCGCCGCATCGCGCGGTGGGTGGACTTCAACAACTCCTACAAGACGATGGACCGCGACTACATGGAATCCGTGTGGTGGGGGTTCAAAGAAATGTATAAGAAAGGATTGATCTACGAGGGGAGGAAGGTGCTCCTTTATTGCCCGCGGTGCGAGACGCCCGTTTCGAACTTCGAGGTGGCGATGGATAACAGTTACCGTGACGTTACGGAAGATGCCGTCACGGTAAAATTCGAAATCCGAAGTATGAAATCAGAAACAAATTCGAAATTAGAAATTCCAAACGATAACGATAAACCTGTTTATCTGTTGGCTTGGACGACAACGCCGTGGACACTGCCTGGAAATGTGGCGCTCGCGGTGGGGAAGGATATTCAATATTCGATATTGGAATTGAATACGACGTTGAAGAGAGGTTTGAGCGGTGGAGGCGAGCTTAGATTAGATCCTGGTTACTACGTCGTTGCGACTGATCGCATTGCAGAACTAACCAAGGAAGGAAATTACTTTTCTGGAGAAATGAAGAAGGTAAAAGGAGTTGATCTTGTTGGCTTGGAATATGAGCCACTTTTCGATGTTCCTGCGGTGCAAAGTAATAAGACATTTAAGGTCTATGCCGCGGATTTTGTGAATACCGACGAAGGCACAGGCATCGTGCATACGGCAGTAGTCTATGGCGAAGATGATTACAATTTAGGTATCAAGGAGGGATTGCCCGTCGTGCCACTTCTCGATGAGCGGGGGATTTTCAATGACAAGGCACCGGATCTCGTGCGCGGGCAGTATTTCAAAAAAGCGGACAAGATAGTTATCCAAAGTCTTGAGGAGCGTAAACTGCTTTTTGCAAAAGCGGCGCACACGCACTCCTATCCTCATTGCTGGCGCTGCAGCACCGCGCTTTTCTACAACGCCATTCCCGCGTGGTTCGTGAATATACAAAAAATCAAACCAAAGCTTTTGAAGTCGAACGAAAAGGAAATAAACTGGTTTCCCGCGCACTTGAAATTGGGGAGGTATGCGAAGAGCGTAGCAAGCGCGCCTGACTGGAACATCTCGCGCAATCGTTATTGGGGTAATCCGATTCCGGTGTGGAAGTGCGAGAAATGCGGCGAGAATACGGTCGTCGGAAGCATCCGTGAGCTGGGGCTTGGCACGAACACCTTTTACTTCGCACGGCACGGGCTTGCGGAGAACAACGTACGCGTGGTTCACAGCAGTTACATGGAGAACGACCCGATTGACCTTGTGGAAGAGGGGGTTTTGCAGGCGGAGGCGATGGCGAAGCAACTCAAGAAACTTGGCGGAGTTGACCTTATCGTGTCTTCCGACGTCCGGCGCACGAAGCATACGGCGGAGATTATCGCGAAGACGCTCAAGTGCCCCATAGAATATGACGCGCGTCTCCGCGAGTGGAACCTTGGTATCTGGAACGGGAAACCCTGCGCAGGAATGCACCACGTGCTTCCTTTCGACAAGCGCTGGACCGAGGCCCCGGAAGGAGGCGAGACCTGGACGGAACTCCAGAAACGGATGGTGGCGGCGGTGAAAGATATCAATCAAAAATACCGCAACAAACGGATTTTGGTGATAAGCCACGGCGATCCGCTTTGGCTCGTGCGGCAATACTTCGGTTCGGAGGCGGGATATCCGGACGTGGGCGAGGCGTTTACGCTGAATGTTGATATTGATGACCTCCACCGGCCTGGCATTGATGAGGTGACGCTTGTATGCACATGCGGCGGCACCGCGCGGCGCGTCAAAGAAATTTTTGACTCGTGGGTGGAGGCGGGCTCCATGCCATTTGCGGAATATCACTATCCCTTTGAGCAGAAAGAAACTTTCGAATCGCGGCTCCCTGCGCAGTTCGTCGCGGAATACATTCCGCAGACGCGCGCGTGGTTCTATGTGATGCACGTGATTTCGCTTGTACTCTTCGGCAAGGCGCCGTTTGAAAATGTGGTGACGACCGGCACGATTCTTGCCGAAGACGGCTCAAAGATGAGTAAGTCCAAACGCAATTACCCCGACCCGTGGGAGGTGATTACCCGCTACGGCGCGGACTCGTTGCGATTCCACCTCATGCACTCGGCAGTGATGCAGGCGGATGATTTGAACTTCAGCGTCAGAGAGCTTGAGGCACTCCACCGCAAAGTCGTGTTGATTCTCTCAAACGTACAGAAATACTTCGCGACATACGCTCGCGAAGCGAGGTGGAAGAAAAACAATGACGATAACAATGACGATGACGCACCCACGGCGCTTGACCGGTGGATTAGTGCGCGGACGAAGGAGCTTGTGAGTGGGGTAACGGACTATATGGACGCGTACGACACGGTGCGCGCGACGCGGCTTATTGAGGAATATATTTCCGACCTCTCGACGTGGTACGTGCGCCGCTCGCGCGGGAGAAAAGACGGTGCATTTTTTGGGACACTCCATGACGTGCTTCTCACGGCGAGCAAAGTGATTGCGCCGGTGATGCCATACCTTGCGGAGCATATCTACAACTCGCTTCGCGAGTTTGGTGATGTTGGCGTACTCGCAGAGTCGGTGCACCTTGCGGACTGGCCGAAGGCGGAAAAACTTACGAAAGAAGAAACGGTCTTGCTCCGCGATATGGCAACGGTGCGCGATCTCGCGAGTAAAGCGCTTGCGGTGCGGAAGACGCAGGGCATCGCGTTGAAGCAGCCGCTCTCCCTACTAAAAACTAAAACCTCGAACCTAAAACCTGAATTACTGGCGATTCTCGCGGAAGAGGTAAATGTAAAAGAGGTGGCGGTAGACGTAAAACTTACGGAAGATATTGTGCTCGACACTACGATGACCGATGAACTCAAACTCGAGGGTGTCGTGCGTGGGCTTGAGCGTATCATCCAAGAGCTCCGGAAGACGCAAGGGTTCAAAGTAGGAGAGCACGCCGCACTCTTCTATGAAACGAACGATGCGGAACTGGAGGCGGCACTCCAAAAAGTGGATAGGAAGAAAACGTACCTCAAAAATATCGAACGCGGGAAAAAAGAAAATGCCTCAAGCCATACACTTGAGGGCAGGGAAGTTATGTTGGCGCTTGAGAAGGGGTAAGGAGTCACACACTAGCGTTCTTTAGAGATTGTTGTTTCCAAATCCAACTAGTCTGGTGAAAAATCCTAAAAAGTCTACGCCAGTTAGTTCTGACAAAAAGAAAAGTATTTTATAAGAGATAAAAGTTATAACTAGCACGTAGAAGAAAGCCCCCCACATTTCGTATTCAGGCTCATACTTGCTTATGTATGCGAACCGAAGATAAGTAACTTGAAATACAACCAACAAGACCAAGAATAACCAAATTCCAACTATAAGAATATTCAAAGGCAACTTATT
>OBEQ011700745.1_pt1 | contig 11442 bp, 11 predicted proteins | sample 1670901 | NCBI WGS metagenome assembly OBEQ01 (sample SAMEA104232315, study PRJEB22302) | groundwater metagenome | biome: forest; feature: aquifer; material: groundwater | place: USA | collected 2011-08-07 | depth 5.4 m | reverse complement strand
TTTTTATTATTTATATAATTGCTTGGTATAAAACTAAGAGTAATATTAGCACGGTATGAATAAAAAAATTGCGGCTATCTTTATTTTCGGTTTGTTTTTTCCTGCTCTTGTTTTGGCGCAAAGTCCGGTTATCGTTTTTTTTACTGCTTCGCCAACCAATATAAATTCCGGCTATCCGGTAAGTTTTAGTTGGAATTTGCAAAACGCCGGCGGTTACTCGTTTTATTATCTCTGCTCTACCGGAGTTAAGTTTAAAATCCCCGGCGGGGCTAACTTAAATTGCGATACTAAAGTATCTTCTACCAGTAAAGTTAATGATTATCTGGTGTACGAGATTTACAACATTTCTGGCGGGACTAAAAATGTTACTGCGCGTCTAGTTCCTAAAAATAGCAGCAGCCAAGATTATGAAGGGGCGGCAAGCGACGTAATTCTTGCGGTAGCCCCTGTTGCCCAGCCCCTTACTAATTTTTCCGCGGACTTGGCTATAACCTCGCCCGGAAAATCAGTGACCATCAATTGGACTTCTCAAATTATTGAAGGAGTTAATTTAATGATTGACTGTCAAAATGATGTTCGTATTTTTTCTCCGAGTTATGGCACTGGATCTTTGCCCTGCGGAGAACTTGCTTTTGCTAGCGATCTTGCCCCATCCGGGTCTTTAGTTTTGAATTTTACCAATTCTTCCAGACAAAATGTTCCTATTAAATTAACTCTTCTGCCTGCTATTTCCCCAAAAAGCTATGACGGTACGCACGCGGCTTATTTAAATTTAACCATTGCTTCGGATATTTTGCCTGATCCGGAAGTAACTTTTTTTACTGCTTCCTCATCCGTGGTAAATTCCGGAGACAGTATTTTGTTTAAATGGGGAGTAGATAAGGCGGTCGGAGCTAATATGCAAATTTCCTGCGGTAGTTATGTCGCCGTTGCCACTTCTTCCGAAGAGGGGGCGGTGGCCTTGCCTTGCGACATTCCTTTTTTTAGCACTCCGTTGGCTACCAGCAGTTCTATAAATTTGTTTTTCAAAAATCAAGATACTACTTTGCGGACTGTTGTTTTATTTTTAATGCCGAGTAAAAAACTTGGCGAATACGATTTGACTCGCGCTAAATCTATAGCCATAACTATAAGGTTGCCCGCGCAACCTTTGGCGTCTAATGTCGCCGTTGTTTTTCCAGTAACACCCGCTACTTCCACCGCGCCGATAATTACACCTAAACTAAGCACTACCGCAAAATTTTTATTCACTGGGATTTTGCGAAAAGGCAGTAAGGGCGCGCAAGTTACTGCGCTTCAGGAATTTTTGAAAAAAGATTCTTTAATTTATCCCGAAGGAATAGTAAGCGGTTATTTCGGTCCGGCCACTGAACGGGCAATACAGCGCTTTCAGAAAAAATACGGGATTGTAAGTTCCGGAAGTTCCAATACCACGGGTTTTGGAATGGTGGGGCCAAAAACCCGAATTAAATTAAATGAATTGCAGTAATTTATAAATATCAAAAACTCGCCCCCTAGAGGCGAGTTTTTGATAAAGTGAGTTCAAGTGGAGTCGTAAAGATACACCAGAATTTCACTTTCCTTTTTTTGGCCAAGCGATTGGGCGGTATAGGGATCGAACCTACGGCCTTTACAATGTCAATGTAACGCTCTACCACTGAGCTAACCGCCCACCATGCTTTCGGTTTTCAAGGCAGAATCCCGCGAAAAGCAAAGACATTTGCTTTTCGCCGACTTGGTCAAACGCCCTTGCTATACGGCCCCACCGGGATTTGAACCCGGGTACCGAGCTTGAAAAGCTCGTGTCCTAACCAGGCTAGACGATAGGGCCAATTCTTAGATTTTATCAAAAAATTGGAAAATATCAACCCCGTTAGAAATCCGCTAAAACCTTATCTCCCAGATTAAATAAGATACACGATTTTTGAAAATATTTTAGACTTTTTCTGCCCCAAACTTCTAACGGGGTCAATTTTTGAGGGCGTTTTGCAAAAAGGAGATAAAATAATCGCGGCCGGCGAGAATGAGGATAATCTTAAAGAATTTAAGGGTTTGCTTAAGGCGGATATGCTTAATTTGCTCTATGGCTTACATGAGGCTAGAATATTTTTGAAAATAGTGCGTGGATCTCAAGTTATGGTTGTTTCAGCGGGGCGAAGCAAGCTGGTTTTTATAAAAACAGAATCAAGCATTATTGCACCCGGCTTCGGCTATCTAAAAATTGAATCTTTTGAGCATAGGAATTTAGTGTCCGTTGAAGTTAAGCCGATCTTGCAAGATTTTAGGAGTAAGGGAGTTAGGGCTTTAGTACTTGAACTTGGAAATAATCCTGGAGGAGAACTATGGGCGGTTAAAGAATTTTTGGATTTATTTGCTCCCGCGGCTAAGTTATTTATGTTTGAATCCAGAAGTAGGCAAGGAAGTAAAGAAGAGAAGGATTCTTATTTTTCTTCAGAGCGCGGTCTTTACGCTGATTGGAAAATCGCAATTTTGGTAAATGGTAATTCTGCTTCAGCCGCTGAAATTGCGGCCGGAGTCTTGCGTCTTCAGTTTCCAATTAACTCGGTCGTCCCTTAAGTGGCGGCTTTTTATTATTTCTGTCAGAATACCCCTTTTTTGCGGATATAAATTAAAGAGCTTCATTTATTACCTAAACTATGATATTTTAGGCATATATGAAATATGAACCAGTCATCGGTTTAGAAATCCACACGGAACTTAAAACTAAAACCAAGATGTTTTGTTATTCTCTGAATGACCCGGACGAAAAGCATCCGAATATTAATATTTGTCCGGTTTGTATGGGGCATCCCGGCACTTTGCCGGTAATAAACCAAGAGGCGGTGGAGAAAGTAATTAAGGCCGGTCTTGCTTTAAACGGAGAAATTCCTGAGTTTTCCCAATTTGATCGCAAGAATTATTTTTATCCTGATTTGCCCAAGGGTTATCAAATATCTCAATATCAACATCCGTTGGTAAAAGGGGGCTGGTTAGATATAGATGGCCGAAGAGTGAGGATAAGAAGAATTCATTTGGAAGAAGATACGGGGCGATTAATACACGATTCCAAAACAGACTCTTCCTTGGTTGATTTTAACAGGGCCGGAGTGCCTTTGCTGGAGCTGGTAACCGAGCCGGATTTGCACACGGGTGGAGAAATAAAAAATTTCGGCGAGGAGTTGCAGAGAATATTGCGCTACCTTGACGTTTCAGACGCAGATATGGAAAAGGGGCAATTGCGGGTAGAGGTGAATTTATCTTTGCAACCGGAAGGTTCTAATGAACTTGGCGTCAAAGTAGAAATTAAAAATATTAACTCTTTTAAATTTGCGGCTGACGCGGTTGATTATGAAATAGCTCGGCAAACAAAATTATTGGAACAGGGCGAGAAAATAAAAGCTGAAACTAGAGGTTGGAGTGAGTCTAGAAGAGAAACTTTTTCCCAGCGTCGTAAAGAAGAAGATTATGATTATCGTTATTTTCCCGAACCGGATTTGCCCCCGCTTAAAATCTCAACAGAACTCATTGAAGCTTTAAGGGCTAAGTTGCCGGAGTTACCGGAAGATAAAAGAATAAGGTTTGCTAAAGAATATGGCATGGATCAGGAGGCGATCGAAACCTTGCTGAAAGATAAAAAATTCGCAAACTATTTTGAAGAAACAGTTAGTGAGTTGCGAGCGCATCTTAAAGAATCTCCAATAGGCCTCCAAAAGGATTTAATTAAGTTAGTTGCTTCGGCAGTGATCGGAGATTTACAAGGTTTGCTTAAAGAGACTTCAACCGCCATAACTGATTTAGGAATAACCCCAGAAAATTTTGCCGAGTTGATTTTATATTTGGGGCAGGATAAAATTTCTAATCTTGTTTTCAAAAAAGTCCTAGAAGAAATGTTTAGCTCTAAAGAAGACCCTGCGGAGATAATTGAACGTTTGGGTCTTTGGCAGATTTCAGATACCAAAGATTTGGAGGATATGGCGCGTCATATCGTGAGGGAAAATTCTAGGGCGGCTGCAGACTACCATAGAGGTAAAGAAATTTCTTTACAGTTTTTAGTGGGGCAGGTTATGAAAGAATCGCGCGGTAAGGCCAATCCTAAAATAATACAGGCTATTCTAAAAAAAATTATAAAAGATGTATAGATTTTTGGAAATTCTTCCAGGTCTTTTGGCTTGGTTGACGATAGTTTTTATGTTTTTGTTTTCTTGGTTAGCGCCCACCGCCGTGGCTGTTTTTATAATTCTTTTCGACACTTACTGGCTGCTTAAAACCGTTTATTTATCTTTTTATCTTCGTCTGACTTTTCAAAAAATGAGAAAAAATATGAAAATAAATTGGCTGGAGAAACTTTCCATGGAGGAGGATTGGAAAACAGTTTATCATTTAGTAATTTTGCCGATGTCTGAAGAACCTTACGAGGTGGTAAAAGAAAGCGTTGAGTCGCTCGTTAAAATAAATTATCCCCAAGATAAATTAATCGTAGTTTTGGCTACCGAAGAGCGGGGAGGAGAAAAAGACCAAAAAACTGCCCAAAAAATAGAGCAGAATTTCGGCCATCTTTTCTTTAAATTTTTTATTACTGTTCATCCAGCTAATTTACCCGGTGAAATTACGGGCAAGGGCTCTAACGAAGCTTGGGCCGCTCGCCAGGCCAAGGAATTTATGGATACAGAGAAGTTGTCTTATGAAAAAGTTATACTATCCGTATTTGACGCCGATACTCAAGTTTTGCCGGAATATTTCGGCATCCTTACTTACACTTTTTTAAATTGCGAGAAGCCCCAGCGTTCTAGTTTTCAGCCGATCCCGCTTTTTATCAACAATATTTATCAAGCTCCGACCTTGGCCCGCGTTATTTCTTTTTCTTCCACCTTTTGGCATATGATGCAACAGGCTCGGCCTGAACAGTTGACTACTTTTTCTTCTCACTCCATACCCTTTAAAGCTCTGGTTGAAGTTGGTTTTTGGAATACTGACGTTGTCTCTGAAGATTCGCAAATTTTCTGGCAGTTTTTTCTGCATTACAACGGAGATTGGCGGGTGGTGCCGCTTTTTTATCCGGTTTCCATGGATGCCAGCGCGGCTCCCACTTTTTGGGGAACGCTAAAAAACGTTTATAAACAGCAAAGACGCTGGGCTTGGGGAGCGGAAAATATTCCGTATGCTCTTTACGGTTTTTGGCAAAATGGGCTGATACCCGCTAGGGTGAAAATATATTGGACTTTCAAAAAGATAGAAGCATTTCACTCTTGGGCGACTAATGCTCTTTTAATTTTTGCTCTCGGTTGGTTGCCGATATTTTTGGGCAGTAAAGAATTTGGAGTTTCTGTTTTATCTTATAATCTTCCTTATATTACCAGAGACATTGTTTCTTTATCTATGATTGGTATTGTATCTTCCGCAATTTTAGGAATTATTTTGTTGCCGCCTAAACCCCAGTGGTTTAAGTCCCGTCACTATTTTCTCTATTTTTTTCAATGGTTGCTTATGCCTTTTACCTTGATTATTTTTGGTTCTGTGCCGGCTTTGGAAGCGCAGACGCGTTTGTTGCTTGGAGGTAAATTTAGACTAGATTTTTGGCACACGCCTAAATATCGCTAAGACTAAATGGGTGCTTTACTTGCAGTTTCTTTCCTGCCTATTGATTCAAAACTCGGTCTTTACGGAGTTTTATTGGGTTTGATGATTTTAGGGGGCGTGGGTTTACCCATCCCGGAAGAAGTAACTTTATTCTTGGGAGGATACCTTGCTTATTTGGAGTTTATTGACTTCTGGCCCGCGATTTTTATATTGACAATCGGCATAATCTTGGGCGACAATTTGGTTTATCTTATGGGAAGGTTGGTTGGCCATCGGCTTTTGCCAAAGATTGCGCGATTCAGGCACGTGGCCGCCCTTTTTGTTAAAAGCAGTAAATACTTTGATCAGTATGGCGCTAAAATAATTTTAGTTAGTCGCCCGTTTATTGGTATTCGTCCGGCTGTTTTACTTCTGGCTGGACACCATCGAGTAAGTTTTGCCAGTTTTTTATTTTTTGATATTATAGCCGCTATCCCTTGGGCCTTTTTTTTGTTTTTTCTTAGTTATTATCTTGGCACCGGCCTTGATCTTTTAACCGAGGTAAATGAGATAAAACATGCGGTTTATATTTTATTGGGTGTTGCTATAATTTTTTACGCAGCGGTAAAATTTATTAAAAGTAATAATGGGGAAAAATAATTTGCGGGTGTAGTACAGTGGTAGTATGCGACCTTCCCAAGGTCGAGACGTGGGTTCGATTCCCATTACCCGCTTTGCGGAAACAAAAATGTCCGTCGGTATACGGGCGTTTTTGTTTCCGCTGAATAGGATAGAATGGGAATCGAACGGGGAGAAAATCGACAATGTCTTGTCGATTTTCGAACCCAGGATTTTGTCGAGGAGGCAAAATCGATTCCCACTACCCGCTTTTCTTGACACAATAGCATAGATTGTGCTATTATATTTTTGGCTATTTTACAACACCGAGAGATGCATATGGCTTGGAAAGTAATAACGAGCATTAGTCCTTACTTTAAAGAGACAGTTGAGTCAATGAAAAAATCGTTCTGGATATCCGATAGTGCCGTTTTCTTTTTAAATCCCGAAGCGAAAAAAGATATTATCAGTAACTTCTTTGATTCTCCAGTGGTCCCGATGTCTTCAATTAGTGTTTCTTGTAAAGAAGATATACTAAATTTATTAGCTACAAGAAATGAATTTGCTCATTTGTCTAACTTGCTGGGGCCTATCGAGCCAGATATTGAATATCGTCTGAATTTAACCTTCATAATGAGTGTTATTGAAGACGACGATTTGGAAGCTGGTTTATGTGCTTTTCAAATCGATGCCGAGGCTAGGAGGCCAACAGGTAAAAAGCGAATATTTGAGGGGATATGGAGTGGTTCTCGCTCTGTCTATCTAGACAAACCATTATCCGAGTGTTACGAATGGTTTAGGCGATTGGAGAAAGAAATTACCAATTGTTTTCCACGAGCCACATTTAACAACCATGTAGGGCTCTGTTCTGACTGTGGTACAACACTAAAACTCAAAGAGCATGATGTTACTGTTTTCTTTCTTTGTAACAATTGCAAAGAACAAAGAGCAACCCAAGACGAGGAAAGGGATAAGAAAAAAAGATTCGAGGAATCTATTAAGAGGCGCGAAAAAAAACTCAAGATAATTAAAATATTTACCCCCGAACAGATTCTAATTTACCCGAACAGTGCTCTATCAAAGGCTCTATACATAGCTTATCAAGGTAAATGCCAGTATTGTTTAATACCCGAGACACTTCCAAAAGAACAGATAATCGTGGAACATATAATCCCAAGGTTTTTACCTTTGGAAATGGTTCCTAAAAAGCTTATCGAATTAGGTATTTCTAAGGACCAAGTTGCTAATTTTTGTGCATCGTTTCTACCACCACATCATAATTCAGTTTTGAATTTAATACCGGCTTGTTTAAAACATAACGTTGAAAAGAAAGCTGATTTGTTACACCCTGCCACTTTAGAATTTATGCTCCGAAAAGCTAAACACAAGGCTAAAAAAGTTCTTGAGATTTATTCTCAAGAACTTAATCGAAATCCCAAAGAGCGTGTTTAGGAATATGACAAAAGTTCCAGAATTACCGGATAATATCCAAAAAAGCAAGAGGTAAGTTAGCTGGTAAGCGTGGTGAAGATTACGCAGAAGTTTTAGATCCGTAATTAGAAAATTAGCCGAAGTAGAGTTTGCTGAACCAAACTATACTCTTAAACTGATGAAATAACCCAAACCGCCCTCGGCGGTCTTTTTTTATCCAAAACTCGGCACCAAAAACTTCTGACTTTTTTCAATATCGGTTCTAACATCATACCCTGACCCGCTATTCAATAGTGGGAGCGGATTGACGGACGTAAAGTACGTTTGACATCCTGACATTTAATTTCTATAATGCAATATATCAGCGTATGTATGAAAGAATTCATCACCAATCAAGTTTACGAATTGCGAATAAAATCCGGCATTACGCAAGAGGTATTGGCAGAAGCGGTTGGCGTCACTCGCCAGACCATTATCGCCGTTGAAAAAGGAAATTATACGCCTTCGGTAATTTTAGCTTTGAAAATTGCTAAATTTTTTAAGAAACCACTCGAAGAAGTTTTTCAAATTAAGTATGAAAAATAATCTCATTCAAGAAATTGCTGTTTCCTTAATTCTCATCGTTCTGCTCGCGTTGTTTTTAAATCCATTCGGGTTTTGGATGCCCAACGCGCTTTTAATGATGATGATGCTCGGCCTTGTCGTGGTGTTCGTTGTATTTGCAAGCTTTGTTTGGAAAGAAAACGCCAGAGATGAACGGGAGGGTCTTCACAAAATGATAGCGGGCCGAATAGCCTTTCTGGTCGGTACGGCACTACTCGTGGTCGGCATTATCGTTCAAAGCTTCAAACATGAACTTGATTTTTGGCTCATATTTACTCTGGGTACAATGATTTTGGCAAAAATTATCGGGCTTGTGTATGGCCGAATAAAACATTAGTTATCCACAGGACTGATGTAAAGCTAACTTGACATCAACATAACCCAGCCTTATACTTGCCTAAGGTCGCAAATTCAATACCTAAATTAAATTTAGATTAAAAGTTATGAATAATAAAAATTTACAAAGAGGTCTTGGAACGCTTCTCACTATCAGCATTATTGCGGTAGCGTTCGCGATTGCCGGAATTGCCTACTATGCTATCCAAAAGCAATCACGAGAAGCTACCGAACTTCAAGAAAAAGTTTTGCTGGAACAAGAGGCCAGGGGAAAGAAAAAAGGAGAAGCAACGATGGAGAAAAAGGAAGAGGGAAGTATTATGAAGAAGGGGGGCGAAACAATGATGAAAAAAGAAAATGGAGCGATGATGGCAAAATACTCGGGAACAGTTCTTGCCGGCAAGTCTGCGCCGCTCATTGCCTACAACAAGGCGGATTACGATGCGGCTGTCAAATCGGATAAACTGGTGGCGCTGTATTTTACCGCTAATTGGTGCCCGATCTGTAAAGTTGAGATTCCGAATCTGTATGCGGCATTCAACGAACTGACGACAGATAAGGTGGTGGGCTTTCGCGTCGATTACAACGATAGCGATACCGATGCTGATGAGAAAAATCTTGCGCGCCAACTCGGCGTTGTGTACCAGCACACGAAAGTTTTTCTGAAAAATGGAAAACAAGTTCTGAAATCGCCTGAGTCGTGGAGCAAGGAGCGGAATCTTTCAGAAATTAACAAGGCAATTGCTCAATAAATAATATGGAGAATATTGATCAAACCACACCTTCGGAAAAACCGTCGCGCGACTGGAGCGTTTTCTTCTCAAGTGTTTTCTTTGTCTTGGGTTTCTCGCTCGTATTCTCGCTTGTCGGTGTCCTTTTGCAGACGATACTTTCAAACGCTTCCTACACAGTCCAGGAATGGCTGGGCCGGATTGGCGGCGTCATCATTATCTTCTTTGGGTTTTTCCTGTTCGGGTTATTCACGCCGGCGTTTCTGAAACGCGACCATAAAATCCTGGTCAAGCGTCGGTTTCGTTCGCACTATCTGACATCTTTTGTTTTCGGCGCGGCTTTTGCCGTGGGCTGGACCCCATGCGTTTCCGTGGCGCTTGGCGCGATTTTGGCACTTGCCACGACAACGGCATCGAGCGCCTTTTTACTGCTTTTCGCCTACACGCTCGGAATTGGAATCCCATTTCTTTTGGTCGGGCTTTTCACTAACCAGGCCCAGGCGCTCATCAATCGTTTAGGCAAGAAGCTTCTCTACTTCCAGTATTTCTTCGGTGTAGTTCTTATCGCAATGGGTGTTTTTGTCTTTACGGGAACCCTCTCGCGTGTCGCAAATCTTCAGTTGCTCACCGATATTCTTCTCTCTCTTAATTTAGTAACCTCAATCGGCGGTGGCATCAGCTCGCTGACGATTTTTAATTTCGGCGTTTCTTTCCTTGCCGGAGTTGGATCATTCTTAAGTCCCTGTATGCTGCCGCTTATCCCGGGATTTCTTGCCTACCTTGCGTCCACCGCAGTAAAAAAAGAAGCACTTTCATAATATGAATGCTCCGAGAATGATCAGCTTTGCAGTGCTCATTGCTGCGGTTGTCGGCGGTATCATATATCTCAACTCGCAAAAAGCAGATAGGGGAAGCAACGATGGAGGCGTTACTGTTGTTCCTCGGCTTTCCAGTGGCGGTGAGAAAAATCAGATTGTTTCTCTTGGGGGGAAAATCGTAGCTTCAGAAAAATCAGCAAGCGATAAAAAAATAGCCGTTGTTCCAAAATCAGACAAATATAAATTAGCAAAAGAAATTACGACCCCCGACGGCTTTATCAACACCGATGGGAAACCAGTAACTATTGGTGAGTTTGTAGGAAAGAAAGTGGCGCTCATTGATTTTTGGACATACAGCTGTATCAATTGCCAACGAACGACGCCGTATTTGAACGCCTGGTACGAAAAATATAAGGATAAGGGTTTTGTCATTATTGGAGTACACACGCCGGAATTTGAATTTGAAAAAGTTTACCAAAATGTTCTTGATGCCACCAAGAGGTTAGGAATTAAGTATCCCGTAGTGCTGGACAATGACTACTCAACCTGGAACGCGTATCAAAACCGATTTTGGCCAAGAAAGTATTTGATAGATATTGACGGCTATGTGATATACGACCACATAGGAGAGGGGGGATACGAGGAGACGGAACAGAAAATCCAAGACGCCCTCAAAGAGCGCATGGCCGTCTTGGGAGAGGGCGGAACAATCAACCAATCGGTAACGAAAGAGTTTCCTCGAGAAGGCGGTTCCCGAAGTCCCGAAACATATTTTGGCGCCAGCCGCAATCAATATTTTGGCAACGGTTCACCCGGCGTTGTAGGGAGTCAAAAGGGTCTTGCTATTCCGACACAACCTGCTCTTAACACCCTCTATCTTTCTGGGGATTGGAACCTTACGAACGAATTCGCCCAAAATAGTTCTTCGAACGCGAGTATTGTATATAAATATAATTCAAAAGATGTATTCTTGGTTTCAGAATCTAACGAAGAAAGTATCGTTGAAGTTCTTCTTGACGGAAAACCTCTGGCGAGGGATGCGGGAGCGGATATTGTAAAAACTGCTGATGGAAAAACTGTGGTGAAAATAAGAGAAGCGCGACTCTATAAAATTATTCAAGGTAGCCAATCGGAAACCCATATCCTAGAATTCAAAATTCCAAAATCGGGGCTCAAGGCGTTCGCATTCACTTTTGGCTAGCTTCAATCCGCTTCCTTTTTTCTCTAAAATTTCTTAAGATAGAGTTAATGAAATATGCCGTTATCAGTTTTTTTATTTCTTCTGCCGTCTTGGGCGGAATTTTATTTTTAGACGCGTTTCGCCCTCGCCAACAATTTGCGGCTGGTAA
>OBEQ011315370.1_pt1 | contig 11442 bp, 12 predicted proteins | sample 1670901 | NCBI WGS metagenome assembly OBEQ01 (sample SAMEA104232315, study PRJEB22302) | groundwater metagenome | biome: forest; feature: aquifer; material: groundwater | place: USA | collected 2011-08-07 | depth 5.4 m | reverse complement strand
ATTACCCTGCTCGGAATCTACTCAATTGAAAAACGCACGTACACCAAGCCATTTGGGCTATTTAGAAAACATTCAGTGGAACGCTTAACAAAAGGAAAAGCCAAGAAACTAGTTGTGGAGATTGAAACGCTCAACGAAAAAATGACCTCAAAAATGAAGGAACTTGAAGAGGAAGAGGAAAAAATAGAAAAAAAAATAAAGCGAAATAATTTTAGCTCATAAAAAAGCGATAGCCACATTCAATTTTTAATGCCAATAAACTTCACAACGCACCGCTTCACTTTCTGCCTCGTCTTCTCAACACACTCCTCACGCACTTCCACAACTTCGAAACCCTTAAACATCCGCTTCACCTCCGCAACTGAAAAGTAGTGGTACCAAACGTTGTTCTTACGGCGGAAAGTATTTTTTTCAACAACGACACCGTTAGCAAAGCGGAAGTCATTCTGCGAAAATCCTTCAAAAAATAGCAAACCGCCTTTTTTCAGCACTCGGTTAATTTCAATAACCGCTTTTCGCCGCTCGCTGGCAGTTAAATGGTCCAGCACATGGACAGCTACAACTGCGTCAAAAGAACCATGGGAAAAAGGCAAGCCGCAAACATCTCCAACTACAAGTTTTGCTTTGCGTCCAACTTTTTTCCTCGCTAGCTTAATTGCAGATGGGGAAACGTCGATGCCTGTAACTTTAAAGCCGCTTGTGATAAGGGAAGTGAGAGTTTTACCGTCGCCGCAGCCGAGCTCCAATACTTTTGCGCCGGCCGGTAGGTAATTTTGAAATGAAAAGGAAAGAAAAGGCCCGCGCCACAATTCACCACGCATCTTGTAATCCTTCTCCCAAGCGTACAAGTGGGGAGCGCGCTTCAACAATTTAGAAAGATAATCGTCCATTGAAAGTTATAAAAACATTGACAAATTTAAGCTTTGTATGGTTGAAAAAGAAGAGCTAGAAAAGCTCTGGATTGAGTACGTGCGCGGAAGCAATGGCGAGTGGAAAAAATACCATAGCAAGTTTATAGACGCACATATTGAAAGGTATAACGCTGCGATAAAATGGCAGACAACACAGCCAGGCGGAAAGCAAAAAATCATCGACATCTTCGGCATCAAAAACCTAGACGCTGTGCCGATGGTGAAGTGATGAAAAATGAACATACAAGAACGCGAAAAGCTTGAAAAAATAAAAGAAGAATTTGAAGCTTTTGCAAAGAAATATGGTAAAAAGAATTTAAAGATCGATATGAACAAAGAGTTCGATAGGGAAACAGATGAAATGATTGGAGAATGGAACTTAAAGCAGCCCACAAGCGAAATAGAGGTTAATAATAAAAAAATAAGGGCGCACGTGAGGCAGCTGATAAAAGAGCAAAAACTCAAAGCTCAGAAACCATAATCCGCAATGAACTTGCTAACCGTTTTCTCCGCTTTTTTGCGCTTTTCCTGGTGCTGGTTGAGAAAAGCGGTTAGCTTGTCAATGCAGATCTGCTTCAGCTCACCACTTAACAATTTGCCACTCTTATAATCAGCGTAAATTTCAGCTAGCTTCTTGTCGTCTGTTTCCAAGCCGTATTTCAACATCTGGAACGCTACATCAACATCTGGGTTTCCACCTTTTTTCCGGTGCTCTTCCAAGGTGGCTTGCCCGCCGGAAAACGCGTATTTCTTAACTTTCTTCTCCGCATCTTCTGGAGAATCAGTAAGCGCAATGTAAGAAGTCGGGTCAGAAGAGGACATTTTGCCGCCGCCAAGCCCAGGTTGGAACAAGTGATACGTTGCACTTATCTGATGAAAGTTAAACGCCTTTATCCGCTGCGACAAGTCACGCGACAAACGAATATGTGGATCTTGGTCAGTTCCAACCGGCACAACAAGCGGAACCACACCTTCAAACTCAGAAAGCTGTGGGTGAAGGATGTCAGAAGCTTGCAATAACGCGGAGCTTATTTTAGCAGGCGAAATGTCGCCGTAAATCGCAGTTAATTCATTGAGCGTCACGTGCCTAGCCAACATTCCAGCCAAGCGATAATACGCATTTGCCTTTTTTTGGTCTTTTGAACGGTGAGACTGGAAGTAAAAATCGCACTTCTTAAGATCCAAGCCAAGCGCAACATAATTAGTTAGGTATTCTGAAATAGCGGTTTGTCTTAACTCCGCAACGTCGGTGCTACGCGTATTGTACGCTTCGATGTCGGCAACAGCGATGTAATTCTTGCAGCCGAGGTTCTGGTAAAAAACCATTTGGTCAGCCACAAGCTTGTGGCCAAAGTGGAACTTTCCGCTTGGCATTAGGCCAGTCATCAGCGCAAACCGCGTCTTCTCCTGAACCGCCTTGACGATTTGTCCAAAGTCACGATGCGCAAAGATGATATTGCGGCGGAAAAGCAAGAAGTTACTAAACGGCTTTGGCAATGCTTGGAGAGGTTGGAGGCCAAACTCACGAATAAGCCTATCGTAGTCAATGTCGCCTTTCACTTCCCACGGCGTAACTGTGAACTGTTTGTTTTCGTCCATGAAAATAGTTACGGTCGATGGATTTTAAAACAGCATCGTATAAGTATATAGATATGGCAAAATATGGCATTTCTGACGGCTCTACAATGGGATACATAGAAGTAACAGGAGATAAACTCACTTACTCGCTTGGCAAAACGTTTGACACACGCACTAATTACGTACAAGCGGTTGAAAAACTCCAAGACCTCGGACTTGCAAAGGCGCGCGCAAAGCTAACTTACTACTCACTAATGGCTGACCTCCGCACAGTTGAATTCATAATCAACAACAACGACCTACTAGGCCTAAAGAAAACGCTGGGGAAGTGACAAGCGTTAAATGCCTCCAAAAATTATCTTCATAGGAGGAATGCGCGGAGTTGGAAAAAGCACTTCACTTAAACGAATAGTAAAAAAAATAAACGCTGAAACACCAGGCTCCGTTGCACACGTACAAGTTGGAGAAACTCTACAAAGATATTCGGAGAAAATGTACAGGAAACCGCTTCTTGAACTAGATTTGAATCAATTGGAACAAGTGCGGACAAAGCTATACCACAAAGTGAGCAGAGAAAAAGCTAAAGTGGTTTTACTTGATGACCACTACACCTACGCACCTAAAGACTCAAGCGAACAAGTTGACTTAATCAAAGAAAAACAAGCACAAACTGCAGTAATTCAATCCATGATCAAACACTACATACTAATTGAATCACCGGCAAGCGAAGTACAAAGACGGATGCAAATCCCAGGCGAAAAACCAAGAGTTTTTAAGCGGCACGAAATAGTAAGGGGGATAGTATCACAGCGAATAGCCGCTAGGTTCGTTGGAAAGGAAACTCGAACTCCGCTCACAATTATTCGAAACGATGTTGGAATTCAAGGCAAAGCTATTCAAAAAATAGAAGCAATCGTCCGTAGGCATTTGTAAACAACGAAAGTATGCAAAAAGTAGGTTTACCTCTTAAGTATAGCGGCGAAGCACCAATCGATCGTACATATTATAACCTCTCGAAACCATAATTTCAAATGTTATGAATCCATTTGAACATCCGGGAGTCTGGCGGCAAAAAATCATTAATAATGTAAAACTCGCACCAAAAATTCAGTTTAACGGCAAAGGGTTCATCTGTGCACTCTTTACTTCCCGTTGCCCTATAGGCTGTGAGCATTGTATGTTTTTTTCAAATATGGCTGAGGGTAAAAACTCAATTAACACGATGACTTCACAAAGGCTTACAAACTTAATGAAGCTCGTTCGCGACTCTAATACTGGCTACCTATTAGTGTCTGGAGGCGGAGAAGGCTTTCTTGAACCGGATTTGATGTACAGAATAATAGAAGAGACAAATGCGGATATTACATGGATGGTTACTAGTGCTTATTGGGCGAGGAATAAAAATTGGGCTAGACAAGTAGTTCACAAGATGTATGATGCATTCCTAAGAGGTAAGCACAAACAGAATGGTAGAAAAATCTGCATTAGGGTAAGCCTTGACTCATATCATGTTAAAAAATTAGCTTTGCCTAATCAGAACCCACTGCAATATATTATGAACCTAGTTGAGATATTTGAAACCGAATACGCACATGAAGATGGTTTTGTTTTGATAATTCACATGCTTGAGGGCGAAGAAGCGTTAGTGAATAACTTGTGCAACGCGATTTCTGGGAAAAAAGTGGCTCGGCATGATCCGTTGAATGATAATGTAAAGGTTACTGAATCTGCCCTTACCATCAAACTAGACTCTGGCTACGAGTTTGAGGTCACGTTTGCCAAGCTACTTCTATCGGATTTGGCCGCAGACTTGCAGGACAAAGAAACATTAAAGAAGAAAATCGGGGTGTTTGAGAAGGATGCCTTTCAGAATGAGCGAGGAAATCCTGCAATTAAATACAATGCCGATGGTACAATTGGGCCAAATATGCTGGTCATTTACAATGGGAGAGTTGCAGGTGGTTGGCAGTCTGAAATGCCAGATGTCCCTATTAACCTTGATTTTGACGATTTCCAGAGCATCATGCAAAAAACCTTGTCAGATCCTGGTGTCATTGGTACAATTGAAAATGGTTTAGCTTACCGCTTTGACATAATACAAGAAGTTTGTCCTACGGCTGTCGTCAGATCCAAGGCAGTAAATATTCGCGACTATACCAGCCCGATTTTGTTGGAAGAAGATAAGATAAAACTCTATTACAGTATTCGAGTTCTTCAAGATTTTATTGCACAGGCTCGCATCAAGGAGAATGAATTAAAAGTTTGGCCTAGTGAAGTCAAGTTCCTAGTAGACATGACTAAATATGAATTACAGAACTTGTATCGCAGCTCTAGATACGATATAGTACAACAATTCATTGAAAACGAAGACTGCTTTGATGAATTTGTTCAACGTATGAAACAGTATGCCAAAGAGAGAAATTCTCAGGTGATAATTGAATTCTTTAAATCAAATCCAAGAATTAGCAAGAGAACCATAGACAAATGGCGCTTGTTGCTTAAGCGAATTGTTAATTGCTGGTATGAACTCTATTCATTTAATAAAGAAGAATTGAGGGCTATCAAAGAAATTGAGAACATACTAGATGAAAAGATACTAGCTGGAAAAAGAATTTATGAAGGATTGTCCTTTTCATAAGTAGGGGCAGGCACATAAAAGAAAAATTCTTGCAGAGCCTTCGAGATTTTCGTCGTCCATCTTTCAGGGTCTACTCAGTTTCACAATTACCAATCTTGAAAAGTACCTATGAGGTTATCAGATAGGTCCCATTTACGTTAGCTACTAATCAAGCAAGAGAATTCTCCCTGAGTTCTTGTGTTATCGCCTGAATCATCTTTTTGTAAGAACACACGGGAACTTCGAAGTCATTTGGTTCTGGAATTTTTTCTACTTTCTCCTTACCTCTATTGTTCGGTTTGATATTTTTCCCAAATGGTTTCGGGATATCCAATGCAATTTCATACATAGACTTCAGTTCTGGAATTGCGACAGTTATTGTTCTATTTTCAATTCCCTTTTCTAACAACATTTGGATCGTTGCTGAAACATGCCTCAAATAAGTTGGCGGAAACTTCCGGGTATTGTCATAAGAAATTGGCTTGCCTTCTCTAAGGGTATTAATTATTCTGTTGAATGGCCGATCACTACGCGTATTTGGACTGTATCCGAATGTTACAGATAATCTCAATATATTGTACCCCATTTGTACATTCTGCGCGTGTTCTTCCCCTATCAGTTTCGTTTTTCCATATTGTGTTGCAGGTTGTTCCATTACCCCTAACGAAGAAATGTACACCATCTTCGCATTATTTATATTTGCCGCAGCCACCATATTTTCTGTTCCTCCTGTATTGGTAACAAAAGCTTCCTGTGGTTTTTCTTCGCAAAGTCTCCTGCTTGGAATTGCTGCAGCATGTATTATCAGATCTGGACGTATATCGGATACAGTTTCAAGAACAGCTTTTCTGTCAGTAATATCTAATTGCCGCAAATCTTCAAATAACTTATTTCTTTGAAAAGTACCTGTTACGTTATAATGTTCACGTAAATCCGCGAATATCCTTGAACCAATGTATCCACTAGCGCCAGTAATCAAAATCTTCATTGTGAAGCACATTCACCACGCGTGGCCGACAGCACCATATCCTGTAAGTCGATGATAAGTGGAGCGTGGTCGCTAGGATTTTCTAATCTACCTGCGGGTTTGCGTTCCTCTCGGTCGACCCACACTCGCTTTACTATATCCACTATAGCACTATCGCCTAGAGCAAGATCAAAGCGAAGACCCTCATCACGATTTAAAGCACCCCGCATGTATGGCCACCAGGTGTAAATGCCTGGCTCCTTGGTTATCGCTCGTAGGAGGTCTTGTAGCCGTTTCCCCTGAAGGTTCTTAAGCCACGCTCGCTCTTCAGTTGTACAGTGAATGCGATCTCGAAGCCCCTCGGGATCCCAAACATCACGATCATCCGGAGCGACGTTGAAATCTCCTACAACAATAAGGGGCGGCGTCGGTGGCAGATCCTGTAACCATTTTCCAAGTGCAGCCATCCAACGCTGCTTGAGTTCGAATTTATCACTTTTTCTATCCTCTCCGTTAACTACGTATATATTCACCAGCCGCAATCCCCCCACACATGCAGATATGACTCGTGCTTCATTTGGTACAGGGTCATCTGGAAAACCACGAAACACCTCGGTTAGCACTGGCACACTTGACATGTCTACAGCTTCAGAGGATAGATCGCCTGTAAATGCTAGGATGTTACGTTGTTTAGTTAAGCCACGAACAAGAATCGCAACGCCATTGTAGCTGCTTTGACCGTGCAGTACTGCATGGTATCCAGCAGCACCTAACTGCATGGCTGGAAAGTAGCTGTCGGGAACTTTAGTTTCTTGTAAACACACAACATCTGGCTTGTGACGATATAGGAGCGCTAAGAGCCGAGGTAACCGAGCACGCACAGAATTTATATTCCACGAGATAACGCGCATAGTAATAATTAACAATTCTTCCGATTTTAAAGTTTTGGTTGCCACCCAAGCACTTTTCTCTTCAAAGAATTGCGCCAAGCCCAAAAAGCGCTACAGAAAGAAGCAGCAGTAATACGCTTCTTTTTTCTAAAGGCAGAAAAGACAAAATTAGCCCCCAGTTGTCTTTTTTGCCTTAAAGGTTTTGTCTTCGTTTGGACAATAACTTCTACAGCGTAATCATTAAAACCCCCTTCTTCGTATTACGATTATCATGAATTTCAAACCACTATTGTTGTCGCTAGTTGTAGTTTCTATTGCCGCTTTTCTACTTGTAGGGCTTGCAAGTGCAACGACCCAGATCTACGCGCCTGCAGTTGATAGCAATGGTAAAGGTATACTTACGCCGGTGCATGTAACCGCAACGAGTGGAACTGGCCGCATTCGAACAGACATCCAATCTTCGCTTATTGCAACTGAAACTGAAAATTCAATCCGCACAGCTGCAGAGGCAGCTAGTAAAGAAGCTGGCGTTTCGCTGGATCACGTTGACATAAATGTCGATATCGATAGCCAAGCGGAAGTTATTGACGGCCCTTCTGGCGGAATGGCGTTTGGAATTAGTATTTACAACGAGTTGGTACACTTGGCTAACGCAAGCGCGGCGAATATCCGTAGCGACTTAGTTGTTACAGGCGCAATTACTGAAGATGGCTTAAGTGAAAAAGTCGGCGGGGTTGAAGAAAAGATAACTGCAGCTAGCCAAAGCAACGCGAAGCTAATGTTATTAGCTGCTGGTCAAAGCGCTAACGACGGGTTGGACTACGCCGTGTTTGCACGCGGCATTTCACACGACGCCCTACAAGTTGTCGAAGTGCGTTCACTTCACGACGCGTTGCAATACGTTTACAGTCCAAGTGGCTCGCGGGTTGACGCGCCGCAAGTGATAATCAAACCACTTATATTAGAGAGGTTCAGTGCAAGCGATAGGACACTGCACGTGAAGCAACTTGCACTTGGCGAAATTCAAAACGCGAGGGACGAACTGACAAAAGTTACGCGCAAACTAAGCAGCGATGCAAAACAAAGCGAACAAGTAACCGCGATTATCAGGTCGGTAAACGAGTCGCTGAAAAACGCCCAGCAGGCAGTTGACAACGGTTACTACTACACTGGTGCCAACTCCGCTTTTCTCGCCAAGATAAACTTACAAGCAGTAAACGCCGAAGGACTTACAGCAGTTGAATTTCAAACGATGTTGAACCAAATGGAAAGCGACTTCAACGCCTTCAACGCAAGTGTCACCGTAACTCAAAACAACTTTGAAGACATTGCAGCTGCGAAGATGCGCTACTGGTGGGCGTACACTCGCTTCCAAGAGGCAAAAGAAGAGTTTACAAACACGAAAACCGTCTCAGTGGGGCTAGTGCGGAACTATTACAACGCCGGCGCTTGGTTCGACGCTTCAAAGAAACTAATGGAACATGCAAAAACCGCGGCGAACGGCAACGAAGAAAACGAGTTTAACCTACGTGAATATTCGCTTGACTTACTTGACAAAGCGGAAAAAATCGCAAACGCTTCAAGCGACACAGAAGCACAGTGGCACGTTAAAACCGCGAAAAAAGCCATTACCAACGCGGACTACGTAGCCGCTGTTTTCGACTTACAATTCACATTATCAGCAGGGAGTACAGCGAAGCAAATCGTTGGCAAAACGCCTGAACAACTAGTGTCGCAATACGGCGGAATAAACACGGCAAATCCATACGACCAACCAGCCACTTCAACATGGGCGGAGTTATACTACGCCAACGCGATTTACAACTTGCAAGTGGCAAACCACTCTGAAGACCTCAGCGGAATTATAAACTCAGTACGGCTAAAAGAACTCGCCGCATCATTCAACGAGGCAAAAACGCAAACGCTGGCAGAATTCGCCAACCCCAGACCAACAACTAATAGGACAATCACGCCGCTAAACACGCTTCCAGCCACTTCGCAGCCGCCGCAAGGAAACGTAACCGCAACAATCACCCAAACCGCCAACAGCAACGCTGGAACGCTGCAAATAATTGCGTTTGCAATAGTAGCAATTGGAATCGTGATATTCGCCGGCATAATAATAGGCAAGTTAAAGCCAATCAACCGCTACACAAACCCACAACAAATACTAGACAAACTAGACGAAGCACTCGTAAGCGGAAGAATAAGCGAAGAGACTTACAAGAGGCTAAAAGCAAAATATTCAATTCGAGCAAAAGAGGAGGGCAAGATAAGCACAAAACCCAACCGGACAAGAATAAAAAGTCCAGAAACCGCACACGATCGGCTGAAAAGAAAGATGAGATAAGAAGACGCACACTAGTCAACAGATTTTGATTCGGCTACTTTAGTTTTAAATTTCGCTCTGATAAAACTGCGCTTAACATCCGCTACACAAACTGACTGAGTTTCGCCAAACACTTCAACACTTGGATCACTAAGATTAAACCCTCGCGTTCTAAGTTCCAGCATAACCTTTAGAGCAACATGATCCAAACGACCAGGATCTAGGTCTAGTGAAATAAAGCGTTTGCCCAACCGTTTTCTTCCAGCGTTTTGTAAACTTTTTTGCCTTGCATAACTATGATCAACAACAGTTTTTGCAGTGGACACCAACGCACCTGCACTTGGGACATCCTGAGGAGTACCAATCCAACCAAAACCACTAGGTTTAGCGCCTATGATTACAAGAACTTCTTTAGGGTTTTTTCTTGCGCGAATGATCTGACGCTTATAAAATTGGTGCATTGCTTCAATTTGTTCAAGATAATTAACAGCAAGTGGACGATCACCAACCTTACTGCTTAATTTGCGGCTAATAGGCGGAACCGAACGAAGCCTACCTGCATAAATAGGCGTACTGGTTGTTTCTAAAAATCCGCTAGCATAATGCGGGTGAACCATTATTGAAATATGTGAGATTTCCCTTGCCATAAATCGAGTTACAACTGTAAGGCTTTTAAACCAGTTCTGACCAATTTAATAGACGCGTTTGTTGTCAATAGTGGCTGGCTGGGGGACGTAACTCTATTACGGTTCTCGTCACAGGAGAAGAACAGCGTTTAGAAATAGTTTTGATTAACGACTACGATTTGAAAGGAGGAATGAATTTAGATATGGCAGATAAACCACACTTGAACTTAATTTTTACAGGTCACGTTGACCATGGAAAGTCAACAACCGTTGGACGTATTTTATACGATACCGGCGCATTAAGCGAAAATGATATGCGCAAGTTAAAAGAAGAAGCTGCAAAACTAGGCAAGGCAACTTTTGAATTCGCCTTTGCAATGGATCAGCTAAAAGAAGAACGTGAAAGGGGAGTCACAATTGACATTGCACACAGGGACTTCCACACGCAGAAGTACTACTTTACAATTATCGACGCTCCAGGGCACAAGGACTTCGTTAAAAACATGATCACCGGAGCATCGCAGGCAGATGCAGCTGTATTAATATGCTCTGCCAAAGACGGCGTACAGGCACAGACAATCGAGCACGCTTTCTTACTTAAAGTGCTTGGAGTACAGCAATTCATCATTGGCATTAACAAAATGGACGCTGTGAACTTCGACCACCAGAAATACGAGGAAACCAAGCAAGCGCTTGTTGCAAAGTTAAAACCAATGGGTTACAAGGTAGACACCATTTCATTTATACCAATCTCCGCTTACCAAGGGGACAACATCGCTAAGAAAAGCGACAAAATGACGTGGTACAGTGGCCCAACGCTTTTAGAGGCGTTTGATAACCTCACTGTCCCTCCAAAGCCAACTGATAAGCCACTTCACTTGCCAATCCAAGAAGTGTTCACAATAACTGGACAGGGAACTGTTCCAGTTGGAAGAGTTGAAGCTGGAATCTTAAAGCCAAACATGGCAATCATCGTTATGCCAGAAGGGTTAACTGGGGAAGTTAAGAGCATTGAAATGCATCACCAGCAACTCACTCAAGCTATTCCAGGGGACAACGTCGGATTCGTCGTAAAGGGCTTGGACAAAAAAGCAATTAAGCGTGGAAGCGTAGTTGGCGACCCGAAGTCACCTCCAACAGTTGCAGAGGAATTCACCGCACAGATCGTTGTGTTGAACCACCCAACGGCAATTGGCAAGAACTACACTCCAGTGTTCCACTTGCACACTGCCCAAATCGCGTGTACAATTACTGAAATAGTTGAAAAGAAGGACCCCAAGACTGGCGGCACATTGCAAAAGAACCCAGACTTCATCAAAACTGGAGACGTTGCAATTGTCAGGATTAAGCCTACACGTCCGGTATGCGCAGAGAAGTTCAGCGAATACCCCGCTTTGGGAAGGTTCGCCATGCGTGACATGGGACAGACCGTCGCAGCTGGAGTTATCCTCGAGATAACGCCACGCAAAGCAGCGTAAGGCAAAAACAATTTGCTAAATAAATTTTTTTAATTTTTTAAATTTT
>OBEQ011833561.1_pt1 | contig 11444 bp, 8 predicted proteins | sample 1670901 | NCBI WGS metagenome assembly OBEQ01 (sample SAMEA104232315, study PRJEB22302) | groundwater metagenome | biome: forest; feature: aquifer; material: groundwater | place: USA | collected 2011-08-07 | depth 5.4 m | reverse complement strand
TCTTCCATTGCCTGCAAAATAGCTGCCTGCGTCTTAGGACTTGTCCGATTCAGCTCGTCATATAATATGACTTCGTTAAAAATCGGACCCGGAAAAAACTGCAGACCGCCGCGATAGCTATTCATATCGTCATTACGTCCCGGCAAGTACTGGCCGATGATATCATCGGGAGTCAACCCCGGAGTTCCCTGCACGCGGCTATAGCCAAGACCCGAAACCATAGCCATTGCCTTCATCAGTTTGGTCTTTGCCTGACCCGGTGTACTTTCTGCAATGCCATGTCCGCGCGCCACAAGCGCTACAAACAGCAAATGAATAACGTCATCCATCCCCACGATCACGCGCTTAATTTCTCCCATTGCGGACTCAACATACGCAAGCAGCTCCCGTACCTCACTCCATAATTGATTCCTATCAGAATCCATGGGTTTCTTCCTTTTATATAGTTGTGTAAACGAACTCTGCGGTTAACGTAGCAAAAAATAAACCCAAGAGCAATGAAGCCACAACACCGATTCGCGCTATTGACATACTACTAAATGAGTATTACTATAATTTTGTGGTCGTTCCTCCTATAAAACCTAAATTCATCGGAGATTGTATGTCAGAGATCATTGACCTTGACGCCCTTATTGCACAGCGTGATGCGTACCAGCATGAACTGAATCATTGCTCGCAGTGGTCTGAGTCTAGCTATCGCTCACATATTCAAGGTTTTGATTATTCTGAAGCTTCTAGACAAGAGTGGCTGCGCAAAATGATTGAAAGATTGGATATGAAGATTCAAGAGATTCAAAAGATTAAAGAAGTGTGAACTACCAAGAGACGAGCAGAGCCCACCTATCCATGTACAGTGGAAGTGGGCTCTTTTTTAATTTGCCCTCTACAATTCCTCGTAGAGCTACGGGAGAATTGATTTGATATAAATTCAGATTGCTTACCAAATGCTGATTTGCCAAGAGTTACGACTTTCCACTATTCTAAATAATAGTGGACTCACAAGAATTAATTTTTCTCAATGCCCTCAATAGCATTCCCGGCGTGGGAGTAGCGACATTGCGCATGCTCAAATCCCGCATGGGAAGTTTCGCAGATGCATGGCGCGGAAATATCACTACGCTCGCCGTAGGTGTTTTTTCAAAACCGATCAGCCAGATCATTGCCGCGCGCGCTTTGCTTAATCCGGAAAAAGAATTTAAAAAACTTGAGCAGCATGGGATATGGATTATCGCCGAACACGATAAGTCATTTCCTTCCGCACTTGGCGAGATTCCCCATCCTCCTCTTTTTCTCTACGGCAAAGGTGCTAAACCCAATATTGATCGCACGCATATCGGCGTCGTCGGCACGCGCAGACCTACGCCGTACGGCCGCGAGGTGGCGGCATCTATTACTACCGGTCTCGCCCATCAGAGACTTATAATAGTAAGCGGACTTGCCGTAGGCATTGATACTGTGGCGCATGAGTCGGCTCTGGCCGCCCACAGCCCTACGATCGCCGTCATCGGATCAGGCATTGATGAGCGTTCGCTCTTTCCCCAGCAGAATATTCACCTGAGCCGACGCATCGTAGAACAGGGCGGAACGATCATAAGCGAATATGCGCCCGGCACGCCGCCTATGAAAGAACACTTCCCTCTGCGCAATCGCATCATCGCCGGACTCTCCCGCGGCGTCTTTGTGGCAGAAGCACGCGAACGCTCCGGCGCACTCATTACCGCACAAATGGCGCTTGATCAAAACCGCGACGTATTTGCCGCTCCGGGATCTATTTTCTCTCCCACGTCTGCAGGTCCCAACCTCCTCATCCAGCAAGGCGCCAAACTGGTTCTCAAAGCGGACGATATTTTAAACGAATGGAACATGCAAGTTTCCGAAACATTACACGCTGATTCAGATGCTAAACTTGACAATAATGAAAAAACTGTGCTAAAACTCCTTGAGCAGGAATTAACCATTGATACATTAAGCGAGCAAACAAAAATAGAGACTCCCATCCTCATGTCTCTTCTCTCACTCCTTGAACTCAAAGGATACGTAAAGCAGATGGGAAGTAATGCATACCAAAGAATTTAAATAAATATACTGTTCGAGCTTGTCGAGAAGTTTCCTTAAGGAAACTTCTCGACTCCACTTCGCTGCGCTCGAAGAATAAATGCCCAAAACACTCATCATCGTAGAGTCGCCCACCAAAGCACGCACCATCTCTCGTTTCCTCGGGAGCAATTTTGTCGTGGAATCAAGCTTCGGCCATGTCCGCGATCTCCCCAAATCTACGATAGGCGTAGACACGGAGCACAACTTCGAACCTCACTACATCATTCCGGTCAAAGCAAAACCGGTAGTCAAAAAACTTCGGGAACTCGCCAAAAAAGCTACTGACATAATCCTCGCAACGGACGAGGACCGCGAAGGAGAAGCGATCGCATGGCACTTGATACAGGCGCTTGATCTTGAAGCGCCCGAAAAACCGTCCAAATCCAAAAAGGCAGCCAAAAAAACAGAAACAAAAGAACAAAAAAAATCCGAGCCGAAAAAAATCGAGCGCATCGTATTCCATGAAATCACCAAGAAAGCCATCGAACACGCGCTCCTCGAGCCGCGCCAACTTGATGTGCAGCGCGTAGACGCGCAGCAAGCGCGCCGCATCTTGGATCGTTTAGTGGGTTACAAACTCTCTCCCTTTCTCTGGAAAAAAGTATATCGCGGACTTTCAGCCGGACGCGTACAATCCGTTGCTGTTCGTTTGATAGTGGAGCGCGAACGCGAAATCCAAGCATTCAAAAACCAAGAATACTGGTCTGTCAGCGCGCGCCTCCAGAAAAAAACCGACCACGAAGACAAGACATTCGAGGCCACGCTTACAAAGATCAACGGCGAATCGCTTGATAAATTTGCGATTGGAAACCAGGCAGATGCGGATAGAATCCTCAAAGAACTGGATAACGCGACGTGGGCAGTAGGACACGTGGAGAAAAAGGCGGTTACTAAAAATCCGCCGACTCCCTTCACTACCTCTACCCTGCAACAGGACGCATTCCGCCGCTTGGGCTTTTCCGCAAAGCAAACCATGCGCCTTGCCCAGCAACTTTACGAAGGAATCGAACTCGGAGAGGAGGGTAATGCAGGTCTTATCACATATATGCGCACAGACTCGCTCAACTTGTCCGAAGATGCGATCCGAGAGGCAACCGCTTATATCAAAACAACATTCGGCTTACCCTACGTTCTTCCCGCACCCCGACATTTCAAAACAAAATCAAAAGGAGCGCAGGAAGCTCACGAAGCGATCCGCCCCACCGATCCCGCTCGCCACCCGGATACCATCAAAGCATTTTTGGATCCCCGCCAATTCAAACTCTACAATTTAATCTGGCGCCGCTTTATGGCAACGCAAATGCCTCAAGCGATTTTCGATCACACCACGATCGACGTCCTTGCCAACGAAAACTATACGTTCCGTTCCACCGGACAGATCATGAAATTCGAAGGATTCTTAAAAGTATACTCGCTTAAAATTTCAGAAGCCGAACTCCCCAATGTTGCCCCCAAAGAAGCGCTTGATCTCCGCGAGCTTTTGCCCCTCCAGCACTTCACCGAGCCGCCGGCGCGCTTCTCGGAAGCAACGCTTGTTAAAATTCTTGAGCAGCACGGCATTGGACGGCCGTCCACCTATGCGCCGATCATCTCAACTATCCAAGATCGCGGATATGTGGAAAAATTCGAACGCCGCTATCTTAAGCCCACGGAAACCGGATTTCTGGTAAACGATATTTTGGTAGAGCACTTCCCCCAAATCGTAGATATCGAATTCACCGCAAAAATGGAACGCCAGTTCGACGAGATCGCAGAAGGCAAGACAACATGGCAGCCCGTCATCAAAGAGTTTTATGAACCGTTTGAAAAAGTGCTTAAAGAAAAATACGAAGAAGTAAAAAAACACGAGATCACCGAGACCACGGATGAGATATGCGAACTCTGCGGCAAGCCGATGGTCGTTAAGCTCGGACGCTTCGGCAAGTTCCTCGCCTGCTCCGGATTCCCGGATTGCAAGAAAACAAAGGCTATCAAACAAGAACCCAAAACCATCGGCATGAAATGCCCCAAATGCATTGAGGGCGATGTCATCATCCGCTTCACCAAACGCAAAAAATTATTCTACGGCTGCTCCCGCTACCCCAAATGCGATTTCGCATCATGGACCGACCCGCGCGCACCGGAAGAAAAATCCGAAGAAAAACCGGAAGACAAGAAAGAAGAGGAAGATAAAAAAGAAGAATAAAGATTAAAAAATCGTCCCACTCGCGGGACGATTTTTTATATCCGCCATTTAAAAAATTCCCCGCCGTAAACTCTTGCGTCTTGACTATATGCCTGCTATGGTGCCTGTGGTCCCTTTCATAACAACGAAACCTTAGGAGGCTTTATGGCAACCGATTGGCGTGTATTCGCCCAAGATTGTGTCGGACGCTCGCTCCATGCCGGAGCCGCGTACGCTGATGTCCGTATCTATCCCCTTGATCGCAAAGAAGGGATTCAGATGGAGAACGGAGAAATCGTCAGCGTAAGCACTTCCACAACCGCAGGGTTTGGCGTGCGCGTGATGGTAGACGGCGCGTGGGGTTTCTACTCCACCGACGAGCTCAACCCGAACCGCATTCCCGACATCGTGACACAGGCCGTGCTCAATGCGCGCGCCAATGCACGAACCCGCAAGTATCCCGTGGTACTTCTTCCCCTCAAGGAAGACGAGTGCAACCAGGAATATCTGTATGTATCTCCATGTGTCATTGATCCGTTCACCATCTCCCTCGACGACAAGGTACGGCTGCTTCTTGCCGCAGATGCCGCAATGGCGCAAGCAAGTACCAAAGTGTTCATGAGAGAAGCTGATCTAAGCGCCCATACGTTTCGCAAGATCTTACTGACCAGCGATAATGTGTACGCCGATCAAACATTCACCCGCGTGGGTGCTTGCATCAACGCAACGGCCCAGCGAAGCCGGTCCGATCCCGACAAGCAAACCTGCTCATATCCTTCCCACTTCCCCAGCGTCATGCAAAAGGGCTGGGAAGCGATTCTCGATTTCGATCTTGTGCGCCATGCCGAACTCATTGCCGCAGAAGCAGAGATGTTTCTTGACGCTCCTGAAACTCCTACTGGTGTACGCGACATCATACTCGCACCCGAGCAGAACAATCTGCATTCAACACACGAGACAATTCACGGCGCTGAAGGCGACCGAGTAGATGACAAAGAATGGTCGCTTGCCGGCGGAAGTTTATTCTCACTCGTTCTCGATGAGATCGGCACTTTCCGATTTGGCTCTGATGCCGTAACAATCGTGGCCGACAGTTTTACTGAAGGCGGCGTGGGAACGTTTGCCTGCGACGACGAAGGAGTGCCTGCCAAGCGTACCGTACTTGTTGAAAACGGTATTTGGAAAGGACTGCTTGTGTCGAGAGAAAACGCAATCCCGCTCAATCGTAAGATCGGCGGCAATCCTTATTTCACCGAGGCAAGCGGCGCCATGCGCGCGGCAAGCTACGGCAACTTCCCGCTCATCCGCATGAATAATATTACCTTCATGCCGGGCAAAATGTCCTACGAAGAGATGCGCGACCACGTCCCCGTGGGCACCATTCTTTTTGGCAACAACAAGAGCTGGTCCATTGATCCGTATCGCCGCGACTTTCAGTTCGGATCCGAAACCGGATATGAGAAAGTAATGCACAGCGGCGTGGCAGTCTGGGAACCGCGGAGAAATCCTGTGTATCGAGGCGACAACCTCAAGCAATTCTTCCGCCACTGCGTAGCAGCCGCTGATAAAAACAGCGCCATGCTGCTGGGCTTGGGAAATTGCGGAAAGGGTGTTCCGGTTCAGGCCATGGCAACAGCACATTGCACGCCGCATACATGGTTTCAAAACATCAGTGTGGATTCAGCGCGAGGAGGAAAACGCTAATGAGAAATGCTGAAAGTATCATCGACCGTATTCTGACAGAAACAAGAGCACGAGGAGCGACATTTACCGAAGTGCTTATGTCGCTCGGATATTCTTCTCTCAAACGCATCGTGAATGGTGAGTCGTACCAGCCGAGTGCGGGAGAAGGTATTTCCATCACATTCAGCTGCATCGTAGACGGCAAACGGATCAACGCCGCATGCGATTCCGAAGACGCCATTACCCCCGAGATCGAAGCGCTTTTTCTTAAAGCGCCCCACCTTCCCCGCAATCCCGAAGATGCCTTCGCTCCCACAGCTCCGTTCCCTACCGCCACGCTTGCCCCCGAACTGCTCTACGACGTTCAAACCGCACAGATGAACGATGACCACCTCGTTGATGTCATCAATCATGTGAACTCCCTACTCGAGCCAGCGGCATTTATCTTCGACGGCGCCGTAGCACAAGGTGTGACTGATCACTTTTTTGCGAATTCCGTGGGCACATTTCAAACGTGCAAAACCACGAACGCGCACCTCTCCATCTTCGGCTTTGAACCCAATGACCGATCCGTATCGGCATATCAAACCGTAGCAGGAAAAGCGCTCTCGCAATTCCCGGTTGAAACACTTGGCCGTGATGTAGCCAAAAAGCTGCAGATCCAGCGAGACTATCTAACACAGCACAATGGCGACCGCATCGATCCGTTCGGCGGCAAAACAGGGCCGCAGCGCTTTGACGTCATCATGGAGCGCGCCGGCTGGGCCGGACTGCTCGCAATTTTTTCCGGACAGGCCAGTGCCTGGAACGGCAAATCCTATCATGACGGTACAAGTTTCTTTTCAGGAAAACTCGGCACCAAGGTCATGGGTGAGAACATCACCATCTGGGACGATCCATTCCATAGCATGGGCGTTCCGCAAGCCTTTGACTACGAAGGCCATCCGAAGCAAAAGCTTCTCCTTGTGAAAAACGGCATTGCCAAAAATGTGGCCTACGATACCGCGCTTGCTCACAAGTACGGCACCGTCACCACAGGCCACGGCCTTCCTCCCTCATCGAGAAGTTTCGGCGCCATCCCCCTGCACTTATCCGTGCAGGGCGGCACTGCTACCATCAAGCAAATGATCACAGATTCCAAAGAGCCTACTCTTTGGATAAGCACGCTTCACTACATCCGCGCCACACACCAGCAAGACGGACGCGCCACCGGCACGACCCTCCACGGCATGTTCCTGGTAAAGAACGGTGAAGTGGTTGGTCCCACCGAACATCTTCGTTTCGACGAAAGCATCCCGGAAGCGTTAAGCCGAGTGACTCACATCACGCCAGCGCTTCCCACACTTTCCGGCGAACACGATGACACGCCCTACATCGTCCCCACGATGCGCTCAAACGAATTCCGATTCGTCAGCGTCGCCGACCGCACCGTAAGGTAACAGTAAAAAAACAAACTCGTCCCCCTGGGACGAGTTTTTTATTTATATAAAATCTTGAAAAAACCATACTGTCATTGCGAGAAGCGTAGCAACGCGGCAATCTAGCATTTCAAAGCATAGATTGCTTCCCTCACGGGACGCCTGCCTGCCGGTAGGCAGGCCCGCACGGCAGTCGTTGGAAGCACCCAGTAGGCATTTCTGCTGAAACGTCCTTGCAATGACAGTATGGTTTTTTAAAACTCATGTTCGTTCTCCTTGCTTTCATGTCATTTTCGATGTAAAATATTCCCATTATGGGATTCTCAAAACTTACCGACATCATCAAAAAGCAGCGCCGTCCGCAGGAAGAGCAGGATCTTATTGCGCGTGCATTTGAATTTGCCGACGGCGCACACAAAGGACAGAAACGAAAATCCGGAGCGCCCTACATCGTCCATCCTTTGGCAACTGCCGCTCGCCTTGCCGATATGGGACTCGATAGCCAGACCGTTGCCGCCGCTCTCCTGCATGACGTATGTGAAGATACCAAGCATCCTATCGAAGAAATAAAATCACTCTTTGGCGACACCGTCGCCTTTCTCGTGGAGGGCGTTACCAAGCTCGACAAAGTCAGGTACCGCGGCAATGCGCGCTCGGCAGAAAGCTTGCGCAAAATGTTCTTGGCTATTGCCGAGGATGTCCGCATCGTGCTCATCAAACTTGTTGATCGGCTCCACAATATGGAAACGCTTGAATTTTTGCCGCCGGAAAAACAAAAACGAATTGCCCTTGAAACCTTGGATATTTATGCACCGCTGGCCTATCGTCTTGGTATCGGAGAACTCAAAGGCCAACTCGAAGACTTATCCTTCAAATATGTCTATCCCGACAAATACGAGTGGCTTTCTAAAAATCTGCGCGAGCATTACAACGAACGCCATGACTATATGGAGCGCCTCAAGCCGCTCGTAGCGCAAGAACTCGCCAAAGAGGATATCAAATTCATTGACATAGATGCTCGCGCAAAGCACGCGTATTCGCTTTATCGCAAATTGGTGAAATACGACATGGAAATCGACAAGGTGTACGATTTGCTTGCAATCCGCATTATCGTCGAGAACATGGAAGACTGCTACGCCACGCTCGGTGCTGTCCATAAACTCTGGAAGCCAGTGCCGGGACTGGTCAAGGATTACATCTCGCTTCCCAAGCCCAACGGATACCGATCGCTGCACACAACGGTATTCGGCCCCGAAGGACGCACGGTGGAGTTTCAGATCCGTACGCAAGAAATGCACGATGAAGCGGAAAACGGTATCGCCGCCCACTGGGCATATGCGGAGAAAAAAGGATCAAGCGCATATGCCAAACGAAACGCCTCTTTTGCGCCGGAAAAAGATTTGGGCTGGATCCAGCAAATGCGCGAATGGCAAAAAGATTTCGACAAGCCCGATGAATTCCTAGAAGCGCTCAAAATCGATTTCTTCAAAAACCGTATCTTCGTACTCACCCCCAAAGGCGATGTTATTGATCTGCCCGAAGGAGCCACGATCGTGGACGCGGCATACCGCATTCACAGCCAGATCGGCGACACCGCGGTGGGCGCCCGCGTAAACGGCAAAATGGTAGCGCTTGATTATGTGCTCAAAAACCGCGAAGTGGTAGAAATTATTACACAGAAAAATAAAAAACCAAACCGCGATTGGATCGCGTTTGTAAAAACCGCAAGCGCGCGCCAGCACATCAACTCCTTTATCAAGAAAACAGAGGAACAGAATCTTTTTGATAAGCGCGGAGGAGAAAACGTAGAACTCCGCATCTCGGTACATGACCGCGTAGGACTGATGCGAGACATCTCAACCGTTTTCTTGCGCCAAAAAGTGAACATGAAAGAAGTAGCAACAGAGAGCAAGCATCGCGTCTATCCGATCATCGTGATCAATACAATCCTCAAACAGCGCAGTGATCTCGAAAAACTCATCGGCAAACTCAAGGAAGTAAAGGGGCTAATCGAAGTAAGCTACAAGATCCTCCAATAAGGAACTTCTCGACTCGCTTCTGCTCGCTCGAAGAATATTGTTCGAGCGAAGTCCCGCTTCGGGACGCAGTCGAGAACTTCCTTCAGCGCTGACTATATAAAAATATCGCCCCCGCGAGCGATATTTTTATTTGTTGCAAAATTAGATCATTCCCCCGCCTTGCTCACGATCTTTGACGAGCTTGTGCAAAAGTCCGCGCAACTCTTCTTCGGAAAAAAACTCGACTACGATCTTTCCTCTCTCCCCGATGCGCTGAAGGTGCACTTTGGTACCGAATTCTTCCTGAAGCCTGCTCTGCCATTGGCGCATTTCCGGATCATCTATCTTTGAGGCGCGTTTGCGCGGCGTGAATGTTCTGCCCCCTACTTGCCGCGCACGATTTTCCGCTTCGCGCACGCTTAGTCTATCGCTCACAATTGCCTGATATACTTCAAATTGTTTTTGCACATCATCACCTGCCATCAATACGGCCCGGCCGTGTCCTTCGCTGATCTGTCCCACATTGATCGCCTGCTGAATATCAGCCGGAAGAGCCAAAAGACGGAGTGTATTTGCCACCATCTCGCGGGATTTTCCTACGCGCGACGCGATCTCGCGCTGTACCAAATGAAACTCATCGATCAATTGCCTAAATGCTTTCGCGCGCTCTATGGCATTCAACTCTTCGCGCTGTACGTTTTCAATAATAGCAAGCTCAAGTTTAAGCCGATCATCCGGCACTCCGCGGCGAATAACTGCAGGGATCTGCGAAAGGCCTGCGAGCTTTGACGCACGCCATCTGCGCTCTCCGGCGATCAGCTCATACGTCACTCGAAGACCGGTAGGAGTTTCTACTTCTTTTTTGCTAACCATTATTGGCTGTATCAATCCATATTCACGGATAGATGCCGCCAGATCATTAAGCGCTTCTTCTCCGAATTCACGGCGCGGTTGAAAAGGATTTGGCTCGATTTTTTCTATTTCAATCCAAAATACAGAGTCCGTTTTGCGCGAAGCAAAATGATCCTGATATGACCTTGCACCGGGAATAGCCGATGACGACATCGGCTCTGCGTGAGGCATGTCCGACTGCGGAGCTGACGGAGGCGGAGGCACAGGCGGAGGTTCCGGAGCGGATACCGGCTGAGGTAATTCCAGCAATACAGGCGCGGGAGGAAGTTCTGTTGCCGGATCAATAACAGTATCCTCTGCCGTTGCAGATATTGACGACAACGCACCCGGAATATCTCCGGGTTGTCTGTCAGGTATCAATGATTCAAGTCCTTTTCCTAATGGTGTGTCCATTGGTATAAATATAAAATCTTATTTATGTCCTATGTCTATGTTATTTATTTCTTCCAGTTTTAAAATTTCCTGCGCAAGTTTGCGATATGCTTTTGCGCCGTGCGAATACGGATCATATTGCAAAATGGTTTTTCCAAACGACGGCGCTTCCGCCAAACTCACATTACGAGGTATCACAGAACTGAACACATACCCGGGAAATTTCCTCCGTATATCTTTGGCAACTGCGCGATGCAGACGCGATTTGTGGTCATACATCGTAAGCAGCGCTCCCATTACCGAAATTCGCGTTTTCAAATTTGAATTAACCAGCTGAATCGTGCGGAGCAAATCTGCCAATCCCTCAAGCGCATAATATTCGCACTGTACCGGAATGATAATCTTTCCCGCAACAGTAAGCGCATTTATAGTGAGGAGGGCTACGCTGGGCGCCGAATCAATGATAATAAAATCATAGCGCGACCTTAAAGGATCAAGCACTTCTTTCAGTTTATACTCGCGATTCGGAATGTCAATCAGCTCTATATTGGCTCCCGCAAGCGCAGAGGATGCGGGCAAAATATCCACCAGAGCAAGAGCGGTTTTCCTAATCGTCTCCTCTCCCGTGGCGCGGCCGATGAGCGTATCATATATAGTCTTATTCAGTCTGTTGGGCAAAAGCCCCATGCCCGACGTGGTATTTGCCTGCGAATCAAGATCAACGATCAGCACCCGCTTTCCGAGTGCTGCAAGAAACGCGGCCACATTCTGTACGGTCGT
>OBEQ012330151.1_pt1 | contig 11447 bp, 8 predicted proteins | sample 1670901 | NCBI WGS metagenome assembly OBEQ01 (sample SAMEA104232315, study PRJEB22302) | groundwater metagenome | biome: forest; feature: aquifer; material: groundwater | place: USA | collected 2011-08-07 | depth 5.4 m | reverse complement strand
TGGCCGCGAGGCCCGGGGCGGAGAGCTGTGACTTGTGTTTCATCCAGAAGAGCGCCCCACCGACCCCGCCAGCGACCAGAACGAGCAGGGCCACGAGCCCGGCGACGAGCCCGATGGTGCTCCCTCGGAGCGCGCCCCCGTTGGTGATCGTGTGCGCGGCAGCCGGCGTGCTCATCGTCGACGAAACGCGCCCGCCCTCCAGCTCGCCCGAATCGCGGTCCTCTTGCAGCGCGATGATGTCGGCGAGCTGCTTGCCCTGCAAGAGTGCTTCTTTTTGGCTCTGGAGCTTGTCCTCGAAGAGCCCTTGCATGAACGACGAGAGCGAGATGTTGCTCGTCGCAAGACGGTTGTTGCGCACGTACTCCTCGAGCGCGGCCTGCATCTCGCGGGCGCTCTGGAAGCGGTGCGCCCTGTCTTTCGCGAGCGCCTTCATGACGATGAGCTCGAGCTCCGGCGGGTAGCCGGGTCGCACCATCGACGGGAAGGGATAGTCGCGGTCGCAGATGAGCTTGAGCGTCTCGTACTCGCTCGTCCCTTTGAAGAGGCGCTTGCCCGTCGTCAGCTCGAACAGCATGACGCCAGTGGCGAAGATGTCGCTGCGCCAGTCGATGGACTCCCCACGCGCCTGCTCGGGGGACATGTAAGGCACTTTGCCTTTGAGCTTGCCGCTCTTGGTGTCCTCCATCAGCTTTGCGTCGCTCTTGGCGATTCCGAAATCGACGATTTTTACGTCGCCCGTGAAGGTGACCACGACGTTTTGCGGGGAAATATCCCGGTGAACGATGTTCAGGGCCGAGCCGTCCAGATCGCGTTTTTCGTGCGCGTACGCGAGCCCTGCGCACATGCCGCTGATGATCGACACGGTGTGCTCGAGCGGGAACTCGTGCACCCCCTTTCGTTTCATCTGGCGCACGATCGAGCGAAGGTCCTCGCCGTGCACGTGCTCCATCGCGATGAAGTACGCGCCGTCGACGTGGCCAACGTCGAAGATTTGTACGATGTTCGGGTGCGACAGGGTGGCCGCGATGCGCGCCTCGTGCAGAAGCATCTCGATGAACGACCGGTCCTGGTTCATCGAGGGCAGGATTCGCTTGATGACGATGAGCTTCTCGAACCCCGCCACGCTGCGCTGAATGGCGAGGAAGAGCTCCGCCATTCCACCCGTCGCAAGTTTGCGAATGAGCGTGTATTTTCCGAACCGCTTCGGGAGACCGTCTTGCGGACCCTCCCGTCCGGCGATGCCGCCGAGTTCAGGTGTACTCTGAGACGGCGGGGATATCTCCGTCATGTCTCCTCGAACGGCCACGTCGCCTGCGCTCGATGGAAGAAGAGCGTCAGGTTGGGCCTTCGGCGGAGGCTCGTCTCCTTCGGGACCCTGAACAGAACGGTAGTCCGGGGCCAGAGGCTGGTCAATTGCGAGCGGATTCAAGGAGGACTTCATCATGTGAGATAAGAGCGCATGTTCGTTCACTTTCACGTTGCCGGCTGGGCTCGCCCGCCGCGGAAAGGCGTCCTCGAAATCCGCGGCGAGTCATACGCAAGACGAGGCCGATGTCTTTCCTCTGATAAGAAGGAAAAAGGATGCTTGCGGCGGCTGTTCTCTTCGCCCTTCCCTTCGTAAAGGGGCCCTACGTTCAAGAGCTGGGGCAAAATGCCGTCACGGTTCGCGTCGAGGTCGAGCCGCCCCAGCCGGTCACTGTCGAGCTGGCCGGAGCCGCCGACGCCGGTACGCGCCGGATCGACAGCCGAGAAGCGCGTGCGTTCCACAGCATGCGCATTACCGGTCTCGACCCTGGCCGCAAGTACGTTTACACCGTGCGTGCCGGCACGACGCCCCAGGTTGGCACGTTCACGACGGCGCCGGCGAACACCGACAAGGCGAGCTTTTCCTTTCTCTTGTACGGCGACAACCGCACCGATCCGGCCGCGCATCAGTCGGTCGTCCGCGCCATGGCGCAATCGCCCAGCGACTTTCTCGTCCACACCGGGGACTTCGTGGAGGACGGGCGCGAAGGGGGACACTGGCAAGCGTTCTTCGACATCGAGTCGCCGATGCTGCGCGACCGTTGCGTCTTCGCTTGTGTCGGAAATCATGAGCTCCTCGAAGAGGCCGGCGACACCTTTCTTCGGTACTTCGGTCCGACGTTCGCGCAAGGTGAAGCGCCCAAGCTTTTCGGCTCTTTCCGCTGGGGCAATACTCGTTTCTTCCTGCTGAACGGCCAAAACACCTTCGATTCAGGCACCGAAATCGAGTGGCTGCGGCGTGAGCTCGCGAGCGCCGACAACGAAGCAGGTCTCGGTTTTCGCATTGCCGTCGTGCACTTCGGATATCGCTCGGCTGGGCCGCACGGCGACAACCCGCGCCTGCTCTCGGCCGGAGTCGACAAGCTGCTCAAGGAGAAGAAAGTGGACCTCGTCCTCTCGGGCCACGACCATTTGTACGAACGTGGCGAGGAGAAAGGGATGCGCTACGTCGTCTCCGGCGGTGGAGGCGCGCCGCTCTACCGCGTGAAGCAGCGCCTGCCCAGCACGCGAAAGCTCGAGGCCACCTACCACTACGTTGCGTTCGAGGTGGCCGACAGCGTCGTGCGGCTCGTAGCCAAGCGCGCCGACGGATCGATCTTGGACACGTGCTCGTTCGGCAAGTCGCCTGGCTGGGACTGCGACAAGAGCGCTTCCGTCGACAAATCCGTCGAGCTTGGCGCGCCCGTGCCGGGCACCAAAGCCGAAGCGCCGCCTGTGCGTTCGGCCTGTGGCTGCGGTACCGCGGATCTCGCCGGGTCGAGAGCTGCTTCGCTCACGTCGGCCGGCCTCATCGCTCTTCTCGCGTTGCGCCGCCGCTTCCGATACTCTCGTTCGTGATGCGAAGGCTCTTCGTCTTGGGCGCCATCTCTCTCGCCGCGCTCGCCGCGTGCACCACCTATCGCGATGACTTGTCGCGGGGCCAAACCGCATTCGAGCAGAACAACCACGAGCGCGCGCTCGCAATTTTTCGCCATCTCGAGCGCGAGAGCTCGCACCTCTCTACGCCGGAGCGCGCGCACTACGCGTACTTGCGCGGGATGACGGATTACCGCATCGGTTATCGGGCCGACGCTCGCCACTGGCTCATGGTCGCCAAGGCGATCGACACAGAAACGCCGGGCGTCCTTCCGGCGGACTGGAAGACACGCCTCAACGAAGCGCTCGGAGAGCTCAACGAAGTCGTGTACGCGAGCGGCGTGGACTCGCTCACCAATTCTCGCAAACCTCGTGGCGAGGAGCCCGCGCCGAAAAAAAAGGCCAAGAGCGAGGACGAGCCGTAGCTCCCAGTCAGCGCGCCGTCTGAACGGTCTTTTCTATGAAACGGCACCTTGTGCGCCGCTACCGACTGTAGCGATCTCGCAGCTCGTCGAGGCGGTCCTTGGTCGCGAGGCGGATCTTCTTGAGATACGCCGCGCGGTAGTGCTCGTCGGGGGTGAGATGCGCCCCGCGGCGGTCCAGTTTCAGAATTTGAAGATCGAGCGTTCGGGCGGTGTTCTCGAGTTCGCCGAGCGAGAGCCGAGCCATCTGCATCTTCATGGGACCAATTCCTCCAACGCTGAAAAAGTCCGGTCTGGTCGAACCAGCACCGGGCGCTCACACGTCGCCGCTGTAGAGCGACGACGGCGAAGACTTGCCGTCTCTTGTTGCTCTACGTAGTAACCCTCCTCTTCATTCCCCCCTCACACGCACCAAGATGCGCCACTCTCATGAGGATGCAACCGACGGCGCGCCTTGTTACCGATTTTTTACATGTGGCCTTCGCACGCACGCGTACGCTCTTCACGTTCTTCGGGCCAAATCGTGCTTAAATGCATGGGATGCGTTCTCGACTGCTAGGCGTCTCGATTGCGTCACTGCTCATCGTCGCGTGCGGGCCGCCGCCGCCGGCGGAGAGCCCGGAACCGCAACCGCGCGAGAACGTGAAGGTTCCGACGCAGATCATTTCGAAGACATCGGAAGGGAGCGCTCGCGAGCTCATGGAGAAGGGGGAACGCGCGCTCCTCGCCCAGAAATGGCGCGAGGCGGCCGACGCTTTCGGGACGCTGCTCGCAGCGGAGCCCGACGGGCCGCGCACCGAAGACGCACTCTACGGCATCGCGACGGCGTACGAAGGCCTCGAGCTTCGCGAAAAGGCGAAAGCGGCGTACGACGAGCTCATCAAGCGTTTTCCGGCCTCCACGCGGACGCGCGCCGCGCTCATTCGAGAGGCCTTGATCGTCACCTACCTCGAAGACTGGGCCGCGCTCGGTAAGATCGGCGAATCGATTTTGGCGCGAAAGGACATCGACGAGGTCGATCGCATGATGGCCTTGGGGGCGCGAGGGCTCGCGAAGATCGAAACGGGCGACGATGCTGGCGCGTCTCGCGACGTTCAGGACGGATTGGATTTGGTGGACCAGCTCAAATACGGCATGACCGGACGGTTGCCGGTTGCCGCCGCGCAACTCAGGTTCGCCCTCGGCGAAATACGACGCGTGCGAAGCGAGCGAATCGCCTTCGAGCCGGTGACCCCCGACTTTCTGGTCAAGATCAACATGCGCGCGTCGGGTCTCATGGAGGCGCAAAGCGCCTACGGCGACGCCATCCGCAGTGTGGACCCGCACTGGGCCGCAATGAGCGGCTATCGCATCGGCGAAATGTACCGCGCGCTCCACAAGGATTTGATGGCGATCCCGCCCCAAAACGCGAAGACCGAGAACGACAAGCAGCTCTTCTACGGGATGATGCACCTGCGGTACCGCGTGCTCCTCGAGAAGGGCATCGAGATGCTGCGCCGAACCCTCACCATCGCCGAGGCCGGCCAGGACGACTCGAGCTGGATCAAGCGCGCCGAGAAGGCCAAGGCGGAGATGGAGGTCGCCTTGGAAGAGGAGAGGACGCAGATCAAGAAATTCCCTTTCAGCGAGGCCGAGCTCACGCGGGCGCTGGAGATGCTCGAGAAGAAGGCACTGGAGAAGCAGGTGAAGGCGCGATGAGGAACCCCGCGTAGCCTACATTCAACCACGTCGCCCGTCGCACCGACGAGCGGAAGACGCGAGGCCGCGCTACTCTTCCTCCCGAGATGTTGGTCGTGGTGAAGCATCGACGCGATAGAGCATTCACTCTGATCGAAGTGGCCGTGCTCGTCGCCATCCTGACGATCTTGGTCACCGTCGCGTTCATGTTCTATCGCCGCCATCGCGTGGCGTCTCGCTTGACCGAAGCGACGCACCTGACGAGCGCCATCAGCGAGGCGCAGGAGGCCTACCGCGCTGAGACCGGCGTGTACGCGAGCGTTTCCACTACCTCGAGCTCGTACTATCCCGCCGCGTCACCTGGCGCGTTCGTCACCGGTTGGGGCGGTCCCTGCACGGCGTGCGTGAGCGCCGACGCATGGAAGAAGCTCCACGTGGAGCCGGTGGGGCCGGTCATGTACGGATACGCCACGATCGCGGGCGTTGGCGGCATCCCCACCACGCCGAATCCGAACAGCCAAGAGGGAGCGGGCGAACTGGAGCAGAACATGGGGCCGCCTCCCGATGACGGGAGCGACGACGGAACGCTCGCAACCGATCCCTTCTACATCGTCACGGCGCGCGGCGACACCAACGGTGACGGCGTGGCCTGTACCATCACCGCGTCATCGAAAGACAAGACGCTCATCATCCAGAACGAGGGCGAGTAGTCTCGAAGAATGAGTCGGTCTTCGGCTATTCTGTCGAGAGTTCTCGGCACGGATCGCCCGAGGATTGGGCCCTTTCGGCTTCTCCGACCGCTCGGAGCGGGCGGCTTTGCCCCCGTTTATCTCGCCACCGAAGCCTATGGCGAGATCGAGCTCCGCACCGTCGCGGTGAAGCTCTTCGCCATCGACGCGGACGAGCGGGAGCACGGCGGGAGCACGGGGACCGGTACGCTCCGCGCGACGCGTGACCGCATTCTCGAGGAGGCGCGCGCGCTCTGTCGCGTCGAGCACCCGAACGTCGTTCGCTTTTTGCAAATCGCACAAGACGAGACGGGCTGCGTCTTTGGACTGGCGATGGAGCACGTGCAAGGGCGCTCCTTGGCCGATCGCATCGACAGTCAAAAGGTGCTCTCCGTCGACGCGACTCTCGAGGTTGGCGCCGCCATCGCGTCGGCGCTTGCCGCGGTGCATGACGTCGGGCTGGTTCATCGTGACGTGAAGCCGCCGAACATCATCGAGGCGAGCGGCGTCTACAAGCTCATCGACTTCGGAATTGCGTCGACGGCACGTGTCGAGCACCACGTGAGAGTAAACGTCGCGCGCCCCGTCCTTCTGCCCGTGGCGGTCGGCGAGACGCTGCCGGCATCCGACGTCGACGGGAGCACCGAAGCGCATGGAGCGGGGACGCCGGGCTACATCGATCCGGTGTGTCTCTCGAGCATGGAGCCCGCCGACGCATCGAGCGATTTGTATGGCCTCGGCGCCACGTTGTACGAGTGCCTGAGCGGAAGACTCCCCGCCAGCCTGGGACCTGGCCCGCTCGTGTCGCGCTACCGAAGCGACGTCATGGCCGGCGCCGCGCCGCCGCCGCCGTTGCGAGAGGTCGCGCCGATCGTGCCCGAAGAGGTCGCGCGCTTGGTGGACGCTCTAGTGTCGCCAAAACGCGAGGATAGACCGCGACGCGCGGCGTGGGTCGCCGTGGAGATCGAGCGCCTCCGGCGGGCGGTGCGCGGACGCTCTCGTGCGCTGCCGGAAGACGGACCCTTTCGCGGCCTCGCGCGCTTCGAAGAGCGCCATCGCGACGTCTACTTCGGACGCGCGGTCGAGGTGGCGACCGCGCTGGAGATGCTTCGCACGCACGGGCTGGTCGCCTTGGTCGGGCCGTCGGGTAGCGGCAAGAGCAGCCTCGCCCGATCCGGCGTCGTGCCGGCCATCATGGATGGCGCTCTCGGCACGTGGCCGCCGGTATTTCGCGCCGCCGTGCTCTCACCCGGAACCGACCCGCGATCTGCCCTCGCGGTTGCGCTCGGCATGGCCGAGTTGCCGGACGATCCTCATTCTCTAGCGTCCGTGCTCGCCGCCCGCGTCGAGTCGGAGGGGGTGGGGCTCGCCATCGTCGTCGATCAGCTCGAGGAGATCGTCACGCTCAGCGACTCCGGTGGGGCCGCGTACATCGCATCCTTCTTGACGCGGATCGGCCAGATACCCTTGCCCGGCCTGCGCGCCCTCGTCACCGCTCGCCGCGATCTCCTCGATCCTCTGCTCGCTGTTCCGGAGCTCGGCCCGGCGCTCGTACGTGGGACGCAGCTCGTCGCACCGCTTGGCCGCGCGGCGTGGATCTCCGTGCTCGAGGACGGCCTGGCCGCGTACGGCTACGCGTTGGAAAACGACGCGATGCGCGAAGAGCTCGCGCGCGAGCTCGGCGTGACGGCCGAGTCGATGCCTCTCGTCGCGTTTGCCCTCACCGCCCTTTGGGCGGAGCGCGATATGGCGCGCAAGATCGTTCCGCGCGCGGCGCTCGCCAAGCTCGGGGGCGTCGGGGGAGCGCTCGAACGCCACGCGGAAGACACACTCGCGCAGATCGCTGCGGCGTTCGGAAGAGGAGCCGCGGAGGTCGCTCGAAGCGTGCTCGTCTCACTGACGACCGTGCGTGGAACACGCGCCCGGCGCTCGATCGTCGAGCTCACACGCGAGACCAACGACCCGCGCGTCGGGCCCGTGATCGAAGCGCTCGCGCGCGCGCGCCTCGTCGTCGCCGAGGACGGACGCTACTCGATCGCCCATGAAGCTCTTTTGACCCAGTGGCGCACTCTGCGCGGCTTCATCGACATGCTGCGCGAAGATCGCGCGCTCGCCGCCGAGATCGAAGAGGCGGCGAGCAGCTGGACGCGGAGCGAGGAACGCGAACGTCTATGGCGCGGCCGGAGGCTCGGCGCGGCGCGCCAGCTCGGAAAGCGCGGCGGCGTCCCACTCTCGAACGAGGCTCGCGCATTTCTATCGGCTTTCCGGCGCGCCGACGTTCGTGGCCGGACGGGCGTGATCGCGTTGATGGTGCTGTTCGTGGCGGGTGGTCCGACCATGTGCTGGTCGTATCAAAGTGCCGAGAGCCAGACGCTCGCCGAAAAGCGCGACGCCATGGAGTTCGTGCAAGAAATCGCACGGGCGCGCGACACACCTGAAGTGAAGCGCGCGCGTGCGATCGAGGAGCTTCACAAATCGAAGGCGGCCTGCGAGCACGAAGTCGAACGCCTGCGTGCGCTCTACGAAGACGCGGGCCTCCCGGATACGGGGCCTCCGCCAAATCAGGCGCAGCGTAGATAGCCGTCTTGACTGGATCGCCCGACCTCCACGCGGCTGCCGGAATGACCAATCTACCCAAGTAGTTTCCAGGGCCTGCAGACCTCCTACACAGGCACACCTCCTGCTACTAGGATCCCTGACTACCCCAAGGAGGGCATTCTTATGGACTCGATCCCCTCGATTGCACGTCGGTTTTTTCTAAAGGTCCTTGGCGGCGCTGCCGTCGCGGCGGGGGCCGTCGAAACGGCGGGCTGCAGCCAGGGAACTGGCGACGACGAGAGTGGCGAGGACATCGTCGCCGGTCAAACGTACGAGTACATCGTCGTCGGGTCGGGCGCCGGTGGCGGGCCGCTCGCCGCCAACCTCGCGCGGCAAGGGCACAAGGTGCTGCTGCTCGAGGCGGGCGAAGATCACGGTGATTCGCTGACCTATCAAGTTCCTGCCTGGCATGGCCAGTCGAGCGAGGACCCGACCATGCGCTGGGATTACTACGTCCAGCACTACGATTCGGCAGCTCAGCAGGCCAAAGATTCGAAGACGAAGGACAGCTCTGGAAAAGCCCTCCCCGGCGTCCTCTACCCTCGCGCCGGCACGGTCGGCGGCTGCACCGCCCACAACGCGATGATCACCTGCTACCCGCACGAGAGCGATTGGGACCATATCGCGAGCGTGACCGGTGACGAGTCGTGGCGGGCCGACAACATGCGCGGCTACTTCCAGAAGCTCGAGAAATGCGAGTACCTCGGCATCGGGCAGTCCAAGGACGGCCACGGCTTCGATGGCTGGCTCAACGTCAATCGAGCGGATGCGAAGCTCGGCTTGAACGACTTCAAGATGCTCAAGATCGTCACGGCCGCCGCCCTGACATTTGCCCGCAGCAAAGACGAGAACTTCGTCTCGGAGATCTTCGACGACATCAAAGAGCTCTTCGGTGTTCTTCGCCGCGACATGAACGCTGCGGGGCCGGAACGCGATCAGATGGAGGGGCTTTTCTCGATTCCCCTTGCGACGCGCGGCGGAAAGCGCATCGGCCCGCGCGAGTACATTTTGAAGACGATCGCGGACGGTCACCCACTGACGTTGATGACGCGGGCGCTCGTCTCGCGCATCCTGTTCGACAGCACTCGAGACAAGCAGGGAAATTTGCGCGCGAACGGCGTGGAGTTCCTCGAGGGGGCGCATCTCTACCGCGCCGATCCGAGCTCGAAAAACGCGGCCCCCGGCAAGAAGGTGGTGGCCAAGGCTTCGCGTGAAGTCATCCTCGCGTGCGGTGCGTTCAATACTCCGCAGCTCTTGAAACTCTCGGGCATCGGTCCGAAAGACGAGCTCAAGAAGCTCGGCATCGACGTGAAGGTGGATCTTCCGGGCGTCGGGACCAACTTGCAGGACCGCTACGAGGTTGGCGTGGTCAGCGAGGTCGACAGCGACTTTTCGCTTCTCGAGGGATGCAACTTCGGCACGACGCCGACCGACCGATGTTTGGAAGACTGGAAAAACGGCGAAGGCGCCTACACGTCGAACGGCGGCGTCATGGGAATCGTGAAGCGCTCTCGCCCGGAGCTCGACCAGCCGGATCTGTTCGTGTTCGCGCTGCCGAGCAACTTCAGAGGGTACTTTCCCGGCTACTCCAAAGTACTCGAGGCCGATCATCACCACATGACGTGGGCGGTTCTCAAGGCGCACACGGGCAACACGGCAGGATCGGTCACGCTTCGCTCGACGGATCCGCGCGACATGCCGGACGTTCGCTTCCGCTACTTCCACGAGGGCACGCGCGAAGCGGCCCAGGCCGATTTGGACGCGGTCGTGGCGGGCGTCCAGTTTGCGCGCAACATTGGCAAGGCGACGAACGAGAAACTGTTCCCGCTCCCTTACACGGAGGTCCTCCCTGGGCCGGCGGTCGACACTCCGGAGAGGATCGCCGAGTTCGTGAAGAACGAGGCGTGGGGCCACCACGCCTCTTGCACGTGCAAGATCGGCGGAGACAAGGACCCAATGGCCGTGCTCGACAGCCGCTTCCGCGTTCGCAAGACGAGCGGACTGCGCGTCGTCGACGCGTCCGTGTTTCCCAAGATCCCGGGATTTTTCATCGTCGTGCCGATCTACATGGTGAGTGAAAAGGCCACGGACGTTCTGCTCGAGGACATCGGGGAGAGGCGGAAGTTCTGAGAGCGGTCGGGCTCGGCGCCTCGAGCCCAGTCGGCCCGGCGCGCACAGGCCATTCGTTGGCTCGCCACCGAATCCGGTTTTGATCCGCGATTCCGCCCCTCTCGGAGAGCCGCTCCCGCCGCTTGACACTTGGCATGCTTCGCGCTACCTCGCGCAACCCCCGCGGGATCCGTGTACCTTCGCGAGCCTTCCCTCGGACGGCCCACGAAAACGGGCGGTCTCGCGGCGCAGCCTTGGTCTTATCTATTTAGAATTGCTTCGCTTTTTTCTTTGGCTTTTCCTTTGCTTGCCCAGCACGCCCTCGAAGGCTACTCTTCGCGGCCCGTCGCTGGCGTAGCTCAATTGGCAGAGCACCTGTTTTGTAAACAGGCGGTTAGGGGTTCAAGTCCCCTCGCTAGCTCAGCCCTTGGTACACGAGGCTCAATCAAAAAACTGAGAAGTTACGGAGGGTTGCCCGAGTGGCCAAAGGGAGCAGACTGTAAATCTGCCGGCTATGCCTTCGATGGTTCGAATCCATCACCCTCCACTCCTCATCTCTCCTTCGTCTCTTTTTTCTTCTCACGCAGAAAGGCATCCACCCAACGCGGGAGTAGCTCAGTTGGTAGAGCGTCAGCCTTCCAAGCTGAACGTCGCCGGTTCGAACCCGGTCTCCCGCTCGCAGAAAGGTCTCTCCCTCACCTTGAACTCACAAGAAGGCCGGCTCGGTGCCCAACGCCCTTTGAAACGCGCGTTGGTGCCGAGTGCGAAGCCGCGCCGGGTGTCAGATGGCGCCGGCTCGGCGAGCAATCGGCCACCGACGCCCACCTAGCTCAGTGGTAGAGCACTTCCTTGGTAAGGAAGAGGTCACGGGTTCAAGCCCCGTGGTGGGCTCGATACAACGCAAGCCCAACTAGGCAAAATCTCGGAGAAAGCGCGTCATGGCGAAAGAGAAATTCAATCGGACCAAGCCCCACGTAAACGTCGGCACGATCGGTCACATCGACCACGGCAAGACGACGCTGACGGCAGCGCT
>OBEQ011736595.1_pt1 | contig 11447 bp, 10 predicted proteins | sample 1670901 | NCBI WGS metagenome assembly OBEQ01 (sample SAMEA104232315, study PRJEB22302) | groundwater metagenome | biome: forest; feature: aquifer; material: groundwater | place: USA | collected 2011-08-07 | depth 5.4 m | reverse complement strand
CCGCCTACCACTTGCTTGCATATGCTCACCTTCTCTGGCTCTCCTTTCACCACTTTGTATTGTTTGTTGGGGACTCATCTCAAGACCACCCGCCATCCAATTAACCCCACGAGCAAACGGAGCTCTATATGGCTGCCACGGACGTAGTCTTCTCCCACCCCCACTTCCCCCACCCCCACCTCCCATAGAGTTCAATCTAGTCAAAATATCATGAGTTATATCAACCAATTGAACAAGCAAAACTACTAAAATATCACAACAATCAAAGAATCCTGAAGCCCTTGGTGGATTATTTAATCCTAACACAGGAGGGGCTGGGGGTCCAGGCGGGCCTCCAGGCGTACCAGGCGAACCAGGTGGGGGAGGAACGGGACCACCCGCGAGAAAATGAGCAGGCCCCCGCTTAGATAAACTAGTTTGTCCCTTCTGAGTATTTTGATTGATTATCTCTAAAGTAGGTTTACCTATCTTCTGAACAGTCCTTTTGGAAAGAACAAATTCCCCAGGTTCTAACATCGCAGGAACTATATCCCCACTACCCTGACCAGATATTGGTCCTCCCCCTAACATCTTGGGGATAGATTTTAGATTCCCAACTAAATCCGGAGTATTCTTAACATTGAATTGATTGCGCAGTTTCTGAGGCAGGTCTTTTGCAACATCTGCTAAGCGTTCATCTAGATGTTTGAATTGATTAGGCATCACCCTGACCTCTGGCTGCCTTATATCGACCACGCATGGCTATGGCTTGCCCTTCGCCGTCTGTTACTGCCTCGAAGAAAGCTAAGCCGGGATCGATGGTGCCGAGGGCGATTCCTGCCCCGAGGGAGACGGCATAGGCTCTGCGATAGCCGATTCTGTCCCTGTTGAGCCAGAAGCCGAAGCACTCTTCGTAGCTTGGCTTTCTGCTGAAGATGGTCCAGCAGGCGGTGGCGTAGGTGGCGAAGTTTCCATCGGTGATGTCGGCGGAGGATTCGTGTTTTTTTTTAGATTCTCACAAAAATATAGAAAATGATCTAACAATTCCTCTACTTCCAATTCCGTCAGCGTAATGGAACAATCTAATGGATTATCTTTGGGAGGAGCCTTGATCCCAAAAGCATCCCGGATAGTCTGTAAAGCCCTGTCGTGGGATTCCTTTGCCCCAGGAAGTGGCAAACGCCCATGACGGAGATCTACTTGCAGTTCCGGACCATGATCCATTATTCGTTTGAAAATCACCTGGGGATCAGCTTCGACTAACTTTTCTCCATTCCAAAACTTGTAGATAAGTCTATCGGGTGGTTTGTATAATCCGTAATCAATCTTGTTACGTTTGAACAGGGAAAACAACCACTTGAACATAACTCACCCAACCTAAACATTATTAACGCCAAGAAAAGCTGCTTATTTTTATACAATTGTAAAATTGTTCCAGAGTGTGACATCTTGAGCACCATTAGCAGCACCATAAGGATCGACGGCATAGGGTATAGCCCGCCAAACAACTTCAACCTCACTCCGATGTGTTCCCAATGGATATCTCATTGGAGGCCCGGATAAAAAGGTGGCAGGGAAATACCATGTCCTACCCACACCTCCTATAGGGGATGATAGGTACAATTGTGTCAGTCTACTATTAGCATCCCCTATCGCAACTTGATTACCTAACAATGTTCCAGCTCTCGCCATCGTGCCCGCTACAGCACGATTACCAGTAGACGCTCGCAAACAGAGTTGGAGGTTGTCCCAATCAAAATGAATTAGAGTCATGTTAATCTGAGCATCAGCAAGCATCCATTGTACATCGATAGGAGGGCCTTCAGTCCCACCCCAAGCATCCAATTTAACATCAGAATAATAAAAATTGGGGGTAACAATTATGGAATCACTAGTAAGACCGATTGAAATAAGAGTCCCGGCAGCCACCTTAGCTTGTACAAGAACTTCCCCATTGATTTCAAAGCGCCTAGCCATATGAATAACCTCTTAAAAAGGATGATTGTTATCTGTCCGCTTTCCGTGTCCACAGCTCCACACCACTGGAAACTATTTCCACCAACGGCTGGGTTTTGTTGTCACCTGAATAGAACTGATAGGGGATAGCCCGCCAATTCAATTGCACCTCACTCCGACGAGTTCCCAATGGGATCACTACAGGTTGACTAGCCAAATAAGTAGCCGGGAATCGCCACGGAAAGCCTAGAATCGGGGAACTAATATTGAGTCCAATGTAATGGTTTCCGCTCGTGTATAGGGGCTTATTACCCCCCATTGGCGTCCCAGCCGGCATCATTTGTCCAGCCCAACCAACAACACCTATAGGACCATCACCCACCCCTCCGCACATACTTTCTGCTATTACAGCATCCAAAACAAAATCATCGTAATGCACCAACGTCATGCTAATCCGTACTTCTGCCAAGTTCCACAAAATCTCGGCGGGTACATCTGGACCAAAGTCATCTGCTTTCACGGCGTAATGACTGAATCGGGGAATTATTGTCACCGATTCCGTGGTTAAGCCCAAATCCTGCAAGCTCCCGACTAATGGATCTGGTGGATTCTTAGCTAATTCCGCAATGGCACCATTGCCTTTGACTTGGACAAAACATTCACCATTGATTACAAATTTCCTTGACATATTAACCGAATCCGTTAATACCTGCTCTTCTGATAGCTGGAATCAACATGAGACATCTTATTCAACACCAACATTTTCCATTCACGATATAGCTAATCATGGAACCACTGACTCCAAATAACTCCCCTAAACTTTTATGAGTATGCTTTCCATCCTTGTAAATTCTTCTAATCTCATCTGCTATTATCTTATCTATCTTTCTCTGTTTACCTATATCAGGATACCCATCATCAACATGAGCGTATGAATGACGATGCAAAATCCCATGTATTGCACCTGGGGATAGTCCAAACATTTCACCAAGTCCAGTCATTGAATAAATACCCTCATGATACAATCTGCGTACCTCTGTAGCTTGACTTTCAGACAGTTTGGCGACTGCCATAGTTCCGTGATCCCATTTGTCCTTACAGTTCTCCTTTGGAGTTCCCCAGCAAAGATTCTCCAGTCTATTATCCCAAGATTTCCCATTAAGATGACGACATTGCATTCCTTTTGGACAAGGACCGACGAATGCTTCTAAAACCAAATGATGTATAAATCTGTATTTTTGGATTCCTTTTTTCCGCAATGGGACTATTACGTAATTACCTGTACGATAGCTAGGTTTTAGCATTCCCCCAAGTCTTAGCATTGTATATCCTCTCCCTGAATCAATTATCCTATCTAAAGATTTTACCTTGCCCAAGTCAGACACCCGATAATAATCTTTGTAACCTACAACATCTTTCCAAACTTCCTTTTCGATGAGTGTTTTGCTAGAATTACTTTGCATAGCTCAAACTCCTAACTAGTTTGGGTTGTGTTTAGGATAGAGGGGTGTTGAAGCATCCCTCTATCCATTTATTAACCGAATCCGTTAATACCTGCTCTTCTGATAGCTGGATTTAACATGAGACACTGAATACATAAATGATTCCGAAACATTTTGTTTTCAATTCCCGTGGTAGACTCCGGTTGCCAAACTGTATCCCTTTCCACTCCGTCCAATTGCACGATCCTATCCGCCGGATTAAGATAATTGATACCTACTCTGTCGAGTTCCACACGCGGTATGTGCCAAGTACAAGTATGCGTTACATTCATATCTCCTTCAAGGGTTTCCCCACTTTTAGGAATTAAACTTCTTCGGCACTGATATAAAACATAGGTTACTACTGTCCCCTGTTGCTGATCGTCACCCCTCTTCAAAAGTTGGATCTTCTCCAGCTGCCCGGAATAGGTCTTGCGATGAAAACCACGAGTATTTTTTCTTGCTAGAGGCATTTTACCATCTCCATGAACGATAAGGCATTATTAAGGGTCTCACCAGAACCAGCAATTTTGTTTTCTCACTACTTATGATAGAAATACTTCGTTCTTCAAAACTTTCCGTCCCGAGTTCTATTCCCAAAGGGAATACATATCTCAACCTAGCTACTAATAAGTTGCAAGCTAAACGAAGGGTAACAGGTAAGGAATCAACACTATATCCAGCTGTATAGACTACTTTGATATTGCCATATGCTTCCCCGATATAAGGGCTCAACAATCCTTGCCGGCGTGCGGAAGGTCGAGACCATACATTGCTCTTCCGGACCAGGATGCCACTTCTACTAACCCCATCCTCGCCTGGATCAAGCTGTATGGCAAAATCCGTCCCGTAAGTCAAAGCAGTATTGGAGTCAAAGGCCCCAGACGGCTCCCCATAATAACCCCCATCGTCTACACTAACAGCTATAGTCGGACTGGTATATACAGGGCGGGATTTCAGAAGGAGTTTGCTGGTCCCGGTGCCACTGTAATACTCGGTTCTGGATTTAATGAACAACTTTCTGTCGAGCAGCTCTTCTATCCAAGAACTAGCAACTTCTAACAAGAATAATAACAATCCATCCTCTGATCGATCATCTTTATCGATTTCAAGATAGACCTTCAGTTCCTGCAAGCTGCTTAACTGGGGCATTGATTAACCCCTATTGGAAAAAGCCTTGGGGGCACAATGGTTTGTTTCCCCAAGGCCCTTGTTACAGGAATTATTGTTTTGATGGCGATTACTACACCGAAACCGTACCCGATCCAGGACTCAAAGAAAAACCACCACCACTCCCAGTGACCCTCTTTTGACCAATGAAGCCTGCGGTAATGATTTCCGCTCCCAGGGCCAGCCCTGAGAAGCACAACCTAGCATAACGATGTGGTCTCTGGAAACTGGCGAAAACAATCCCACCTGAACACAGTATGGGGGCATTATCCAACTTATTGTTAGACGGGGACTGATTGCCGGAGGCATATAGACCCGAGTTGGCATAAAACAATCCGCCGGACGCAATCCTGTTGCCAATCGGGAATACCGAGAGAGCAAGCCCCGAAGTCGGGTCCGTGAAGTTGCCAGAAACCGTATCCGGAGAGGTCTGGATAAAGATCGGCAGTACACCAGACAATCCACCAGCAGCAGCTACCCAAAGACCCGTATAGGTATCGGCGTGCATCATGTCTACTGGAGTGCCAGCAACAGCCGTTGCTCCGGACAGGCTGGCAAATGAACCTGGATGATCTACTGTATTCCCGACATCAACCAAAAGACTAGCCACAATTAAGCTCCTTTATAAAGAGTTAGCCTTTACTATGTTTTGGATTTAGCCCACCGTAGGCTAACCCCGTTAAGGTTTTCCTTAGATACGGACTCCCTTGTCTAATAACCAATCCTCTAAGCGATTCTTCTTACGCTTCAGACAGAAACTTTTGGGCGAGACGTAGGCGAAGTTATAGAACTTGGTGATATCGTCTTTGGCTGCCCAAATAACTCGCCCACATTTTGCCCTCTTATATTGTTCCACACCCACTTTTTTCTCTTTCATCCCCGCTAATCTCACCAAAGAATCCCTGAGTCCTGTTATGAACTTCGGTGATCCTATAAAACCAATTCGACATACATCTTGATTCGTTACATATATTGATCCGTCACCATCCAAGTAACCTCTTACGAAATGAGGCATCATGTTGTCGGGGACATTAGGAAAGGGATCATCATTATAAGTCTTGCTCGGTTTCAGTCCCAATTCCATAACTTTTTTCACTAGGATGGTACTACCAAGAATTAAACCATAAGCATCTTGTCTTGTATTACCATCCTTGCTCCTATTCGCCTTCAACTTATCGAACTTCCTAGTACTCTTAGTTTGCTTTTTAATATATTCCAATACTTCAATATCCTTTACAGCAACATACGTTACTACTTCACATTGTCTCTTTGTTATTGATCCGTCAGCAAAAAGGAAACCAAGCGTCCAGGCCATTCCCTCTGACCATTCATCAAAATAATGGACATCACATGACTTATTGTTGTTTGCATTCTTTTGTCCAGCTCTTTCCCTTCCCGTCAGATTCTTGATCCCTAATTTCCTTGCCCCCCTTTGAAGAACATAAAGAGGCATTCCCATTTGCCTGGCAAGTTCCTTTATGTCATCAGTCGGATAGCGTTCCTTCAGTGTTTTTATTTCCCACTCTGACCATTCCCAAGGCTCATGATTCTCCCCATTCTTGGGAGGGATTTTCAATCTCCTAGCTTTTAGAATCACTGACGGTGGGGTTGTTCTCAATACTTCCGCCAGTTTTTTGGGACCATCTATTTGATATCTTTCTTTGAGGATTGCTACGTTCTCATCACTCCACCAAAACTTATTCTCCTTCATCTGAATCTCCTAGTTGGGATTAGGCTTCCCAACTAGGATAGCAAATTCCGTCCAAAACTACAAGTGCTTTAGAAGCAAGTTTCTAATTGCTACTAAAACTGTCTAAAGTGTCGTCAGCAGCGACGGGAGATACGCGAAGGCTCCCTCATGTCTGATGGCTATATCGGAAGAGAGGATTCCTCTTACCCAAGTCTGGTCAGCAGTGAACGAAGAATCACCAAGTGCCGTACTAGCAAATTCAATGGCCCCAAACATCCCTATGAGCACGTCGGAAAACATACCGGCCAAAACATACGTCAAATTGGTACTGGTCCCCTTAGACTGCACTTGGGAAACTTGGGTACTCTTGACCACGGGATAACCAGCCAGACTTGGCTTAGCCTGCATCCCCTCGCCAGGCTCACGGATCAAATTGAACAAGAACAAACCAGAACCATCACCTTGAGCCACTGCATCAGCACGGAGCTGATAGTACTTGAAGAGGGTCTTGGGCCGCATGATCCAGGACTCGAACTCCGCATTCGATTCCTCAACTACTGCCACCATGCGATAAATGTCCTGAGCCACAATCCTATCCCCATCAGCACCTGGGATGGAGCTGGTAATCGTATTGATATTGGGATGATTGATAATACCACGGGGCTGTGTATCCCCACCAACACCCTCAAGACCAGCCAGATCCAAACCAAGGGCTAGAGACTTGGTCATATCGTCCCTGACCAGGGCTTCCGCAGCTGGGGAAGCAAAGCGAATCAATTCATTGGGCATCTTGATAAGGACAGCCAGCTTCTTAGCTTCCAAGCTGACCTCACCCGTCCCAATTTCAGACTGAGTGATTGCCTTGTTCTCACCCACCCAGTAGGTACTAGAAGGGGAGGTCTGGCGAGGATATTTAATGCGTCCCTGTGGAGGGAGGGGGACAGTACGTGCTCCTGCATTGACCAGAGCTTCCTTGTTCCTGAGCAGCTCAATCAGTTCCCCAAACTCAGGGGGAGGAACTAGGGCACCTCCTGTCATATTATTGAGCCAAGACAGATCCTTCCGCCCGTACATCCCCGCTATTTCAGGAAATGCCTTGCGATAAACCCACTGCATTTCATCAGGCAGATCCTGACTACCGCTCATCCCTGCAAACACCAGACTCTTCATCTCCTGGCGGAAGGCACGATCAGCAATGCAGTCCTCAAGATAGGAAGTGGCCAGGGGAGCCATAAACTTGTTCTTGCCGGGGGAACCAACACCAGCCCACTTGTAGCCCCCAGTACCATATTTGTCAATCGACTTGTACAATCGACTATGAATATCACATTCGATCTTAGCATCTTCGGGCTCTATTGACCCAGTCACCAAGCCAAGCATTTTCATGAAACTGAAGCCACGGGAACCCATCATGTTCTCGCCGTCCCGGATGTTGGGAAGACCGAACACGGAGCCAAGGGAAGGCTGCCCGTTAGCTGGGGTTTTCTTGAGCTGATCCACCAATCCACTAAAAGACTTGGTGAGGGTTCCGATCTGCTGGTCGCGTTTGATAGACGCTTCCTGAAGATCCTTTATTTGCTGAGCCAAATCTACGGCCATCGTGATTACCTCCGATAACGAAAAAGGTTTATGATCAACCTTCCCCGCCAGCAGTCACGGTGCCGTTTGGGAAATGTCAAATCTAACAGTTTAATTGTACTACACATGGGGAAATAACTTCTAGTACAGTTCCCCAAAAATCTTATCAAACAGCAAGCAGGCCCAAGCCTACACGCTGCCCGATTCCATCAATCTGCTTGATAAGATCATCCATCATCTTATCTTGGCGGAAGGTGGCTCCACGAAGAGTATCTAACACTTTCTCACCTGTTTCACCTGGGGCAAAGGCGGGGATTTCCTCTTGGGATTGTTCATCTTCCTGCTTATCGTTTTCCTGATCGTCCTCTTCCCTTTCATCGTTGAGCGCAGCTTCTATTTCCTTGTGCCATTCACCAGACTTGGTCCGATGCACATCCGTTAGATCATGAGCACTGGACAAATCCATGAAATGTCCGGAGATGTCCTTGCACATTTTACAGAGGGATTTCCCAGTAGTGTAGGGTGGTCCACCAGTAATAGGCTTTCCTATAGTCGCCTGCCCATTAGTATAGGGTGGTCCACCTGTAACGGGCTTCTCACCCTTGGTATTCTTATAATCCTCAATTTCATCCTCTGAAGGTAGAGCTTTCTTAGGACCGGGCTTCACAGGACGCTTAGTCCAGTTCCGTTGTTCCGCAGCTACTTCCTGTGCAGTTTGCTTTTCTCCCACTTGACCTACACCAGACTCTTGATCGGCGGGTGGGATATCGTGATCCTCTTCATTAGGAGATTCCTCCAATTCATCGTTAATATCCTCCAATTGGGAAAATCCCTCGAAGGTCTTACCATAATGATAAGCTCTATGTTGCCCATCCATGTCCCACTTGCTATCGGGCTGGGAAATCTCATTGAGGAATCCGGAGCCTTCCTTAATATGAGACAGATCCTTCTCACTGAATTTGTCTTCAATGGAACTACCGAGAGCAGCTCCTATTTCTGTACCAACACCGGGAGCTACAGCAGAACCAATAGCACCTCCAGCAACAGTACCAATCATCCCCTTATCATCCTGTTCCTTGGCCTGATGGGATCTAGGCCCTTTACAGATACAGGGATCATGTTTGCACTCATCACAAGGATGATCCTTGGTTTTCATAGCCTTGCAATTACATTCCTTTTTCCCCGCTTTCTTGCAGGCATCACAAAGGGTTTTGCCAGCATAGGCCCCCGTATGCCATTTAGGATTGCGACGGCAGGCAGGATCTGTTTCATCTGGACGCTGCCCTAATTTGCAATAGGGGGTACTATCTCCCTGAGATTTTTGCTCTTCTTCATCTTCCATATCCTTATCATGGCTAATACCAACTTCCCTTCTAGCATTACTGATCGGCTGTTTCCTACCTCCATGATGGGGAGGACCTGGATGGGGCTTAGGAGGAGTTCTAGGTTGATGCCCAGCAATTCCACCTCTTGTATCACTTGCATTTGTTCCAGGCATACCATATTTATTGGAACCAAATGAAACCTGCATCGCCTTATCATCTCTGTATTTCTTCCGCAGACTTTTCATGGACTTCGTCTTCATGCCCTCTACAGCTTCCTCCGGCTCAGGCACTTCATCTTCCCGACTGTCACCATCTCCCTCAATAGCTGCCTCATCTGGAACTGCATCCTCTTCCGTATCTCCGGATTCCCCTTCCAGTTCTTCCCCGACATTTTCCAAGTCGCCTTCCACGTCCTGCAATTCATCTTCCGTCAAATCCTTGGTTTCCCCTCCCGCTTCCTCAACAGGATTTTCTTCCTCATCCTCTTCGTCCTCACCACCAAGTCCGGGGATATCCTTATAATGACCGGAGAAGAGTTTCTCCATTTCCTGCAAGTCCTTTTCCACATTACTCAACTTACCAACAGCATATTTGCGGATAGCCGAATCGGGCTCCAATGGCCCCAACAGAGAATCATAGTGCCTCATTAAGACACTATGATCATCATGAAGCTGCCGCAGGAATTGGGCACCATATGGTTCATTCATATCAATTTCCTGAGTTTGGGCATTCTGATTTTGCTCCAAACTACCATTAGTCTCATTCGACATATCTTTAGTCTTGATGGACATTGATTTATCCTTTGTGTTAGGAAGTGATTTGCTCCCCGGATTCCCCAGATAACGTGCCCCGTGACGATGGGCAATCCCCGAAGCGATACGAATAGCTTCCGCTACGGCATTATTGGTTTCTGATTCTGGTTCCACATCGAAGCAGAAAGTTGCTATTTTCAAAGGGGCTTGGAGTTTGCTTTTCTCCCCACCCCAACGTCCTTGTTTTGGTCTGCCGAACCCTGCTGTTTCCATCTCTGCTGCAAAAACATTTTGCTTGTCTGTATCTAATCTAGACAAATCAAACTTGAGACTTACTTCGGCGAAGCCTTTAATAACCTTTTTCTTGTAGCGGACGTTGATTGCTTTATGATTAACCAGTTTAGAATCGAGAGGATCAGCCCCTGGATCAATGGGCTGCTTGTTTTCCTCGCCGGAAAAGGTACAGCTAGGCTGAAGTTTGTTTGGAGGATATAAGGATTGTCCATCTTTAATAGCTTTGGATCTAGATGGAGGGGAAGTTGTTACCCCAGGATGATGTAATGGATTTTTATAAGTATAAACAGCAGGAGGATTTCTAGGTGTCTGATTGGTATTATGAGGGACGCTTGGTTTAATTGATGGTTTTGGTTTGACTGTCTTCACACGATACTTCTTGCGGATGGACTTCAGATTATCCATAGGATACTTACCATCACTAAAACCCACAACTGTCTTTGTTTCCTGTTCTGCATAAGGCGTGAGGCTTTTAATCAAATAAGGGGAAATGGGTTTCCCACATATTTGGGGCATACAGAGGATTTTGCGAGCATAGTTGTCTTCCAATCCTTTTCTGGATACGGTGTCGGCATTACATGGCAGGACAACAGCAGAACACTCAAGCATCAAAGTCTTGATTAAATGTAATCCTGCTGGAGTTCCCCTTGCATAATCAGGAGGAAGATGTTTTGCTTGCACCACGGAATAGCCGATGCTACCCCCGCGTATTAGCCTTTGTCGCCACAAATCGAAAATCTGATTGCAGAAGAGCGCGTGATCGTATTCCCGTTCTTTGGAAACACTTGACATTCCTTTACCTTGATACAGATACACCTTAGCTTTTGCAATCTGTCCTATAGAATCAATGCTAACTGTGTATTCTTTCGTGTCGCGTGTTTCAGTTAGACCTATTGGTAGACTAATAACCTTACCATGATCCCAAAGAACCAGGGGATTTTTAATGTGTCTAGAAGTATCAATTCCTCCCACTTCGAGTAAGTCACCTACTCCGTCGCGACGACCTCCGTCCCCAAATGGTAAAGTAAAACTCATCTCTGATTCGTTGATTTCACAATCACCCTGAAGAGAAAAATCAAGACCGTACTGCCCTCCACCGGGAGTCAGAGGGTAGCTGAAGCGATTCATTCTTTTATTACGACCACGCAGCAACGCCAAAGGATCGGCGGAAATGTCTGTCGGAGGATAATCGAGAAGAGGCATGCCGTGACCAGCCTACTAT